>Ga0180432_10006086_pt1 | contig 15816 bp, 13 predicted proteins | sample SS_ome_10_FD_132414 | JGI IMG/M metagenome (GOLD analysis project Ga0180432, IMG submission 132414) | Hypersaline lake sediment archaeal communities from the Salton Sea, California, USA - SS_1_MS_2 metaG | ecosystem: Environmental > Aquatic > Non-marine Saline and Alkaline > Hypersaline >... | reverse complement strand
TGGCCGGGCAGGAGGGTCTCGAAGCCAAAGAGCCGCCTGGCAGCCCCCGTGATACGCGCCCGCTCATCCTCGGAGACGGGCACCTGGTCGAAGGTGGAAAGCAGCGGAGCGTGCTCCGCCTCGGGCGGGGGTGGAGGCGACTCCTCCACCGGCCCCGGACGCGGCGGGGGGGCACCGGGACGCGATTGAGGAGCTGGGGAGAGAGCACCCCGCAGCTCAGCCAGCCCATCCTCGCGGCGGCGGGCCAGCTCGGCCTCCAGCTCGGCGACGCGGGTCTCCTCACCGCTGGCCCGGAAGTAGTCGCGCAGCCGACGCAGATCGGCGATGGAAAGCGGCATATCCTCTCCAGCGGTGCGCAACAAGCGCACGGCATAGCCACTGGCGGTCACCCAGTCCTCACCAGCCCGGTAAAAGGCAACCATTCCCCTCAGATAGGCCCGGCCATTGGGGCGCAACTCGCCCAGGCGGCGGTAGGCAGCCAACGCGGCCTCCGTCCTCCCCCGCGCCAGCGCGACCTCGCCCAACAGCCCCCAGGCCATCAGGCTGTCATCCCGTTCCTCCGCGAGCGCGTGGGCGATCTGATGGGCGGCCTCCCCGTCGCTCCGAGCCAGGTGCACGCGGGCCAGCCGCGCACGGGCGGGGAAAGAGCTCCGAAGCTGCAGGCGCTTCTCCATCACCTCCAGAGCGTCGTCGGGCCGGCCCTGGACCAGGAAGGCCCGCGCGCGCAGATCAAGCAGCGAGACGAGGGAGGGATTGGCCGGGATCAGGACGTCCAAACAGGCGTGGAGGGCCTCCAGGTGCCCCCAGCGGAGAAGGAAGTTGAGCAGCCGGCTGCGCTGGTTGCCGCGGAATTCGCCGACGTCGGCCATGGTCAGACCGAGCTCGTCCAACACGGATGGGCAGGATGGCACAGGCCCAGGATGTGCGGATTGAAAGGGCGTTGTAGGCTCACAAGAGGTCATCATCATCGATCTCCATTTCATAATCCGGCACGACGTGCACGCCGACGACGAGGGGCCAGTACTCCCCCTGCCAGCTGCGGCTCAGCCCAATGGCCAGGTATATGGCATCGGCATTCAATCGCTCGCTCAGCGCCTCGTGGTCCAGCGTCAGGGGCCCACCCCTCTCGCTCAGCCAGGCCCGCCCCAGCGCGCGCCACTTGAGGTCGGTCACGGAGACACCCCGCCGGCGCATGGCCCGGGGATGGTTCACGCCACCCGCCAGCAGGAACCCCATGCGCGCCTCGTACTTGCCAGAGTACGCATCCAACGAAAACCGCGCCCACACCTGCTGCGGCCGCACCAGGCACAGCGAGCGGGTATGGTGGATGAGCACATCCTCGGGGGCGCGATCGAGATACCTGGCGAGGAAACGAGCCCGCCTCTCCCCCTCCAGACGACGCAGCAGCCGGGGCCGGCGGTGGACGAAATCAGCGAGCCAGTCCTCGACGTGGGGTGGATCGGGGCACGGCTCCTGCAGGTCCAGCTCCACCACGTCGCTACACTGGGCCAAGCGGCCATCGGCGTCGGTCATATCGCCGGGAAGAAGGGTGTCAAACTCGCGCACCGGGCGCACCCAGCGCAGGCCGGTGACGGGATCGGCCTCACGGGTAAACCCGGCCGTGCAGATACCACTGAGCATCTTGCTCATAGCCAGGATCAGGACTTCCTGTGGCGGCATAGCCCCCCCTCTTAGAAGATTGCTGTATACCGCTGTCTTCCTTTACCTTCCTTCTACAGGCTACAGATGAACGATGGTCAATCCCGAGAGATGCGCGGCCCAGTATTCAGCCACCAGGCGGCGGTGGCAGCGCTCGGGGGTCGGTTCAGAACAAAGGAGGCAAGGGGCGCGATAGCGGGCTGTGATCTCACGGCCCACCTGTTCAACCGATCGCCGGGTCAGCAGCGGGACGAAGGAGGCCTCGTAAGCGGCCCAGTCACCCTCAGCGCGGTAGGCATCCAGGATCTCGGGGGTGGGGGCCAGTTCAGGACGATGCTCGTAGGCGATACCAAACCCCTCCTGCAGCAAGAAGGCGAAATCATCCCGCTTGGTGTAGCCCAGCAGGTGAGAGGTGTTGCGCAGACGAACGTCGATCACCGCGTCCACGCCCACCTCTCGCAGTTGGCCGATAAAGACGGACAGCGGCTTACGACGATATCCAACGGTGTACAGACAGGTCATCGTCTCCCCCAGCTCAGAACAGCGACAGTTGTCTCCCTACCTGCTCCCCTTCAACCACCCCACCTTCGGGCTGGACGTGGAGCACGCGGACGCCACGGCCCAACAATGTCTGGGCGATGAGCAGGTGGCGATGGCAGTGACGGTGGTCACCCTCGCTGCACATCACGGCTACCCGCTCCTCCCTGGCCAGCTTGAGCAATCGGTCAACGCCCGCCTGATACACGTCCGCCCGCTCCAGGCGCTCGTAGTCAGGGCGCTCCCGACCGGGCTTGTACAGAGAGGGATCGGCAGGGCGGCCGCCGAGGCTATCGCCCATGAACCGGTAGACGATCCCGGCCTCCTCCAGATCGCGGTCCAGGGACTCGCGGTTGAAGCGGGGCACCCAACGACTGTAGGGTTGACTGCGCACATCCACGACCAGCGTGATCCCGTACTGACGCAGCAAACCGACAAAAGCCTTCACGGTATGGTCACTGTGGCCGATGGTGTGGATCGTCAGAGGCCCAGGACCAGAGGAATTCGTCGTTGAAGCGCTCATTGCGATGGGATTATAGCAGAAAACGGGGCAAATGGCAAACAAAACAGCATCCCCAACAGGGCAATCGCATTTGAAGCTCTAGCCCTCGTCCCCGGGGGCTAAGAGCGTCCGGATGCCTTCTATCCGCTATGGCCAAATTCAATTGCCCTAGCATCCACAACCCCCGAGCGGCTTGACGGCGCCCCGCTTCGTGGTACACTTCGGGTTCTGAAAGGACCATAGTGGAGGACCCTTTTCTCAAGGAAACGTAATGAGCAAAGATACCGACGCCTCAACCCTACCTCCTCACTACCGGTGGAACTTCGTCGCCTTTCTGGTGGACTTTGCCTCCTTCGGCGTGGCCTTCGCTTTCGTCAATCTCACCAGCGTCCTGCCGGCCTTCGTCCGCCAGCTGACCGATTCAGCCCCTCTGGTCGGACTGATCAATACCGTGTTTCAGGGCGGCTGGCTGCTGCCCCAACTGGCGGTGGCCCGCCTGATCAACGACAAACCGCGCAAAAAGCCGTATTTACTCGCCGGGTTGAGCGGACGGATCGTGTGGTGGGCGCTGACACTGGCGCTGTGGACCGGGCTGGCCCGCCACTCCACAGCCATGCTGACGCTGTTTTTCGTCGGTCTGGGCCTGTGGGCCGTCACAGACGGCATCACCAGCGTGGCATGGTTCGATATCCTGGCCCGGGCCATCCCCCCGAAACGGCGCAGCCGCCTGATCGGGACGGGACAGTTCATCAGCGGACTGGCAGGGATAGGAGTGGGAGCGCTGGTAGGACTGATCCTGGAGCGTCACCCCTTCCCCTACGACTACGCATTGCTCTTCACCCTGGCCAGCGTGGGGTTCATCGCCTCGACGGTCGGAGCGGCATCGATACGAGAGCCACCGCCCGAGGAAGAAGGTCCACAAGCGGACGAGCAGATGAAGGGCAATTGGCTCAGGATCCTGGTCGCCGACCCGGCCTTCCGCCACCTGATGGCCTGTCGCATGCTGATCGGCATGATCGGCCTGGCCAGCCCCTTCTACGTGGGGTATGCCAGCGCGGTGCTGCGCCTGCCGGAGCGGACCATCGGCGGCTTCGTTGTGGCCCAGACGGTGGCAGGGATGGTCGCCAGCATCGTGTTGAGCCTGATCAGCGAGCGCTGGGGTCCTCGCCGCGTGATCTGCGTCGGGAGCGCCTTTGCCGCGATAGGGCCGGCGTTCGCGCTGGCGGTGCACCTGGCGGGTGGCGATCGGCTGGCCCCAGCCTATCCCATCGTCTATGCCTCGCTGGGAGTGGCGAACTGCATATGGATGCTGGGTTTCTTCAACCATATGCTGGAGATCGCTCCAGACAACATGCGTCCGGCCTACGTTGGAATGGGCAACACCATCATGGGACTGCTGACGCTGACGCCGATGGCGGGCGGGTGGTTGTTGGAGAAGACCTCTTACACGACGCTCTTCGGGGTGACAGGGGCGTTCGTGGCGACCGGCTTTGTGCTCACGCTGGGACTGAAGCCGTCGCAGCAACTCACACAGGACCCGCACTAATACGCACACCTGCGTCGCGCGGCTACGCGGAGCGTCAGTCACTCCCAATCCACCGTACCCAGTCCAGGTGGTCGCGAACGGCATTATACAAGTGCACATCTCTGGTGATCAAAGGCTCCTCTCGCGCCTCCGCCAACGCCAGGTACGCGGCGTCGTAGGCGGAACGGTCGAAGCGGCGTGCCAGCGGCAGCACCTGCTGCCAGGCCACCGACTTCGTCTCGACGCCCAGACCATCGAACGCAGCGAGCATGTCCTCTCCAGCATCATCCGTGATACGCCCTCGCCGTACCGCCTGCACGACGGCATTGGTCACCTCGTACAGAATGAGCGTCGGGGCGACCAGTCGCATGCGCCCAACCACGTGATCGCGGATCAACGCCTGAGCCTGGGGCTGCTGTTCATCGGGAAAGAAAGCACACAGAACGACGCTGGCATCTACGACCATTGCCGCTCCTCCAGTTCCTCGCGCGAGGCGCGGAATAATTCATCGGCCGTCAGGCCGCTCTCGTACAGCGAACTGGAGAGACGCAGCATCTGCAGATACGCTCTCACCCGACATAGACGCTCGTACTCATCGGGAGAGACGATGACACCCACGGGCTCGCCCCGACGCGTGATGGTAACGGGTTCGTTCTGGACCTCGTTCAGCCAATGGGAGAGACGGTTATGTACTTTAGAAACAGATATGCGCATCTAGCCACCTCCAATATGGTGTTTTCATATAGACAATTATAGTATGTAAATATATCAATGTCAAGTGTCTATATCCGGTGTAGCCCTGCGGACCCGGTCGAGCGTTTTTTTGTTTTTTTTGCTATTCCTCATCGCCAAGGTATTGCATTTTGCAGCGCATTGGTGTATACTGACTGTATACTCCATCCGTTGAGTCCCACAAAGTCGTACCGGGCGAAGTTCCAGATGGCAATCGGAGGGAGGTGTCCTCAAGTGAAGAAGTTACACAGCGCCTCAATCGCAAACGCGGCGATTTGGGCAGCGGCGATCATCGCTGCCGCAGTCGTGCTGCGCGGTACGCAGCACGCAGGCCCAATGGTCATCATCCTCGGTGGTGCCGCGGGTGCAAGCATCATCCTGGTGGGAAATGCGCTCCGAAAAGACTAGACAGCTTTCCACTGTTCACCCCAAACTGGCTTGACGGGACACGGCTTCGTGGTACACTGTCGCCGTGAGCAAGGATGCCGTAGAGAATACCGAGGACACCGAGGCGCTACCCCCGCATTACGGCTGGAACTTCGGCGCCTTCATGGTGGATTTCGTCGGCTTCGGCGTGGCCTTCAACTTCGTCAGCCTCACCAGCGTGCTGCCGGCCTTCGTCCGCCGACTGACCGACTCCGCCCCCCTGGTCGGGCTGGTCAGCACGACCTTCCGGGGTGGCTGGCTGCTGCCCCAACTGGCGGTGGCCCACCTGATCAAGGACAAGCCGCGCAAGAAACCCTACATGGTCGCCGGCACGAGCGGCCGGGTGCTGTGGTGGGTGGTCGCGCTGGCCCTATGGGCCGGATTGGCCCACCACCCCTCGGCCATGCTGGCCTTGTTCTTCGCCTGCCTGGCCCTGTGGGCCATCACCGACGCCGTGGTCAGCCTCGCCTGGTTCGACATCATAGCGCGGGCCATCCCGCTCAAGCAGCGCGGTCGCCTGGTCGGGATAGCCCAGTTCGTCAGTGGGACAGCGGGAGTCGGGGTAGGAGCGCTAGTAGGACTGATCCTGGAGCGGCGTCCTTTTCCCGACAATTTCGCGTTGATCTTCACGCTGGCCGGCGTATTCCTCACTCTGGCGGCGACCGCGCTGGCCCTGATACGCGAGCCTCCGGTCCAAGATATGGATTCCTCGACAAGTAAGCAGGCCCAGGACGGCTGGCTGACAGCCTTGAGCAAGCACCGGGCCTTTCGCCACCTGATCCTCTGTCGTATGATGATCGGCCTGATGGACCTGGCCTCTCCCTTCTACGTGGGACACGCGGAAGAGGCACTGCACCTGCCGCAGAGCATCATCGGCGGCTTCGTCGCCGCCCAGACCACGGCGGGGATGATCGCTAGCCTCCTGTTGGGCCTGATCAGCGAGCGCTGGGGTCCCCGCCAGGTGATCCGCATCGGGAGCGCGGCCGCCGCGATAGGGCCGGCGTTCGCGCTGGCAGCGCACCTGTCGGGCGGTTGGATGACCCAGGCCTATCCGTTCGTCTACGTGACATTGGGGGTGGTGAACAGCATATGGATGCTGGGGTTCACCAACTACATGCTGGAGATCGTGCCGGAGGGAACGCGCCCGGTCTATATCGGCCTGGGCAACACCATCATGGGCATACTCACGCTGGCGCCGACGGCGGGAGGGTGGTTACTGGAGGCGACGTCGTACACCACGCTCTTCGGCCTGACGACAGTGCTCGTGGCTCTGGGCTTCCTGCTCACCCTGAGGCTGAAACCACCCCAGCAGGCCAAGCCGGCCTAGAGGGCAAAGAGGACGTCACACAGTCGGGACTGCATAAGCTGGCGGCAGCACCGTGGTGCTTCGGGGCGATGGAAGGGAGCTTAGCACGTCCTCGAGCGGATCCCCATCGCGCAGGAGCACGGCAGGAACGCCAGCGACGAGCAACCGTTCCCTGAGCGGCGCAGCGCTGAGCGGGCCGCCGAAGCTGAGCGCATCCACCAGGATGGCGACGATCCGGAGTCCGGTCTGGTCGAGAAGCAGGGCGGTCCGGGCCCATTCCTCATCCGCCGCCGGGCTGATGGTCACCACAATCGTGCCCCGCGCCAGCCCGCGCCCCTCCAGGTTGAGCACTTCGTCGAACGGCATATCTCCCTCGGCCCGCAGCACGGCCAAAGCGTCCAGGACTTTGTTTAACTGTCGCTCGTCCCGATCGGCCTGGATGATCTGGCGCCGCTGGCCGTAGGTGACCAGCCCTACAGCCCGCCCGCGGCGGACAAAGAACTCCGCCACAGAGGCAGCGGCGGTGACGGCGTACTCCTCGGTGCTGGATTCCAGCCGCAGCTGTTCCTGGCGCATCCACCACGGCTTCTCCTCCCGCATGGCCAGCTCCGCTTCGTCCACGGGTACCTCGAAATGTACCGAGCGCTCCATGTCGAGAAAGATCCACACGTCCGACAAGGGGTCCAGCTCACACTCCTTCACGATGAGCCGGTCCTTGCGGGCGGTAGAGGGCCAGTGAATGCGGTTGAAGCTGTCGCCGGGGACGTACTCGCGCACACCGGCGGCATTGGGGGTGACGTGGTGGGTGCGGCGGCGCAGCGCATCCCCCCCGGGCAGATAACCCGCGACGTGCGGAAAGTTCCGCACCGGGACAGTCGCCGGATAGACGACGACGATTCGCGTCTGGGGGAGCTCGCGCCGGAACTCGAACAGCCCCAACGGGTCGCCGGCCGAGATAGTCACAGGGCCGAGGTGAAACCGCCCTCGCCGCTCACAGAGAACGCGCGTGATCCAGCCATATTCCTGTCTCGGCCTCAAGTCATAGACGACGCGGCTGGCATGGTAGCCGGGGAGGTCAGAGCCATCACGCACAACGACCCACAGCTTAGGCAAGCGCGAGGCATTGCGCAACCAGAAGCGCTCCTCCATTGGACGGCCTACCTGAGTGCGGGAGATGGGCGTGTAGCGCCTGAGTCTCAATCCCCGTATCGCCGACCAAGCCCACACAAACGACAGGAGCAGGGTGGCAGCGAGGAAATAGGTGAGCGTATAGTAGAGACCGCTTCCCGTCGCCAGGGCCGCAACCAGGCACATCAGTCCGGTCGCCAACATCACCCATGCCCGTCGCATCTTCCTCTCCGTCCTCCACCTACTGGGGCCGCACGTGGGCGCCCGGCACCGGCAGCGTGGACAGAATTTCGCGCATCACCGCGTCTCCGGTGACGTCCTTGAGACGTGCGGAGGGGCTGACGATAAGCCGGTGCGCCAGCGTCGGCGCGGCCAGGGCCTTGATGTCGTCAGGGATAACGTAATCACGCCCCAACATCGCCGCCTGGGCCTGCCCGGTGCGGTAGAGAGCCAGCGATCCCCTGGGGCTAGCTCCGAGATAGATATCAGGATGGCGACGCGTTTGGGTGATGATGTCCACGATGTAACGCTTGACCAACGGGTCCACGTAGACGTCCTTCAGCTTCTCCTGGGCGACGGCGAGCGCCTCCACGTCCACAACTCGCTCGATGTGCGTCAACGGGTGTTCATACTGCTGCGAATCGAGAATGGCGATCTCGTCCTCCTGGTCGGGATAGCACAAGTGAATGCGCATCAGGAAGCGATCCAGTTGGGCCTCCGGCAGCGGGAAGGTGCCCTCGTACTCGATGGGATTTTGGGTCGCCAGGACGAGGAACGGGTGCGGCAGCGGATAGGTCACGCCATCCACGGTGACCTGCAGCTCCTGCATCGCCTCCAGGAGCGCCGCCTGGGTCTTGGGCGTGGCGCGGTTGATCTCGTCGGTGAGGACGATCTGAGCCATAATGGGCCCAGGGCGGAATTCGAACTCGCGCGTCTTCTGATTGAAGATGGAAACACCCGTCACATCAGAGGGCAGCATGTCGGGCGTGAACTGAATGCGACGAAAAGAACAGCCCAGGGACTTGGCCAGCGCCCTGGCCAGCATGGTCTTGCCCACTCCGGGGACATCCTCAATGAGGATATGCCCCTGCGAGAGCAGGCCAACGACCACCAACTCGATGACCTCTCGTTTGCCGATGATAACCCGCCCAACATTCTCAACGATCAGGTCGCTAACCGCCTGTACTTCTTTCATCTCTTGTGATCGTCTCCTTGCACATTTTCGCATACTCTCTGGGAACACATGTCCCAGAGCCATCTAACGTAATTATAGCCGCCTTTGTGCCATAAGCCAAGTAGTCTGGCTATGTCTTTTTGACACGGTATCGTAGAGGTCCGTTTCAGTGTATAGCAAGGCAGTTTGGCTCGTAGGGCACCGTCGTAGTCGGCGATTCATCGCCGTGTTAGCGCACCGGGCGATGAATCGCCGACTACGAACGGAACATGATATTGTCGAAGTAGGCAAGCGCAAATATCCGGCGTTTGGCCCGCGCTGACATCGGTGGTATAATCACACGTGCGAAAAGGAGAAACCAATGATACTGATCACCGGTGCCACGAGCTTCGTGGGACGCGTCGTCGTCTCCCGATTGGCGACGGAGCGCCAAGAGGTACGTTGTCTCCTGCGCCCATCTCGGCGTGAGCAGCGGCTGACCGAGGGCATCCCCTTTTCCAGCATCTCGGCCAGCATGAGCGATCTGCCCGCCCTACGCACGGCGATGCAGAACGTGACAGCGATTGTTCACCTGACGGGAGAGGAGGATCTAGATCACGGGGAGACGCTGCGCACCCACGTCGACGATACAAAGAACCTCATCACGGCGGCGCAGGACACAGGCGTGCGCCGCTTCATCTATCTGAGCCGCCTGGGGGCCGACCGTGCCTCCGCCTACCCCCTCTTCTGTGCTCGGGGAGAGGCAGAAGCAGCCACGCGTGAAAGCGGATTGGATTATACCATCCTCCAGGCGTCCATCACCTACGGCCCGGAAGACCTCTCCACCAATATGTTGGTGATGCTGGCCAAGATGTCGCCTTTCATATTGCCCATCCCCAACACCGGGATGTCCCGCTTCCAGCCCTTGTGGGTCGTGGACCTGGCCACGTGCATCCTGGCCACGTTGGACCGGCACGACCTGATCGGACAGACCGTCCCCCTTGGCGGACCGGAGCACTTCACTATCGAGCAACTGGTGACGCAGGTGCTCAGAGCGGCGGGGATGCGCCGACGGATCGTGCGCCTGCCCATGCCCCTGGCACGAACCGCGATCACGCTGTTTGACGCACTACTGCCGCGCAATCCCGTCCCCCTGTGGTGGCTCGATCTGCTCACTATGGGCAGCGCGACGGACCTGGTAAGCATCCCGCGCCACTTCGATTTCGAGCCAGCGCGCCTGGCCCAATGCCTCGGCTACCTGCGTGACAAGCGCCCGTGGCGGCGTGACCTGATACGCTTCGTCCTGAGCTATCCTTAGGAAACACAGAGCAAGCAAAGCTGTACACAATACGCAAGTATAATTGCGTCGCCACGCTGGACAAATCACCCAAAATCGTGTATCATTCTGCCGTTCCTCGGTGAAAGGAAAAGATGGACAGTCAAACCATCCACAACACCACTCGAGAACGAGCAACGGTGATCGACGAAGCAAAGAGAGAAATCGAATGTTGGTGAAACAGCTAGGAATCGACCTGGGCACCGTGATCGTACTGGTATACGTACGAGGACAAGGAATCGTGCTGCAGGAACCCTCAGTCGTCACTATCTCTTCCGAAGAATACAAGATCGTGGCTGTTGGCGAGGAAGCCAAGGCGATGCTAGGTCGTACTCCAGACGCGATCGAGGTGATGCGTCCACTGCGCGATGGGGTCATCGCGGACTACCGAGTGACCCAACGCATGCTAGAATACTTCATACGCAAAGCCACCGGAGGGCTAAACCTGTTCAAGCCTCGTGTGATGGTCAGCGTGCCATACGGGGTGACCAGTGTGGAAAAACGGGCGGTGCGGGAAGCGGCGCTGGAAGCCGGCGCCAGCCGGGCCCACCTGATCCCCGAGCCCCTGGCTGGAGCCATCGGCGCCGGTCTGCCGGTAGATACCCCCTCCGGCAACATGGTGGTGGACATGGGAGGCGGCGCGTCGGAGGCGGCCGTGATCTCAGTGAACGGTATCGTGGTGGCGAACTCGGTCCGCGTGGGCGGTCTGCGCCTGGATGAGGCCATCGCGGCCTACGTGCGCCGCAAGTACAACGTGATCATCGGACAACCGACGGCAGAGGAGATCAAGATTCGCATTGGCTCGGCGCTGCCGATGGAAGAGGAGAAAAATGTGGAGATACAGGGCCGCGATCAGGTCGCCGGGTTGCCCCGAACCATCTCTATCAGCTCCGAGGAAGTGACGGAGGCGCTCGCCGAGCCCCTCTCGGCCATTATCAGCGTGGTCAAGTCGGTACTGGAGAAGACACCACCAGAGTTGTCTTCGGACATCATCGACCGTGGGATGGTGCTGGTGGGTGGCGGGGCGCTATTACGGAAGATAGATGAACTGATCGCGCGGGAGACGGGAGTGCCCGCTTACGTGGCCGACGCTCCTATCGCCTGTGTGGCGATGGGCGCAGGACGGGCATTGGAACAATACGAAATCCTCCGGCGCACTGTGCCCGACCTATAGCCTCGTTCTACGACAGGGAAACGAGACCCCCGTCAACTTCCGCCCGACTCGTATACCTTCCAGTAGGCTTTCTCTTCCGCCCAGTTGGCACGAAAACTCTCCGGCACACTGCCCAGCACAGACTCACATTCAGCGGTCACGGTACCATCGGCCAGACGAATCTCTCCCGCCACCTGGGCACCCACCCCACCTATGCGCTCCACCCACCCCACTGCGGTCAACGGGGTCTCGGTAGGCGTCGGGCGACGGTAACGGACCGTAAGACGGAGAGTCGCCATCAGGTCGTCGTCATCCCCGTGTAGCAGGATCGCCCGTCCGGCGATCTCGTCCAGAACGGCGGAGATGATGCCGCCGTGAGCGACCCCAGGGTATCCCTGATACTCGTCAGACACCACGAATTCGGCCCGCACTTGCTCGGCCTCGGCGTCCTCGTAGAAGACCAGCTTGAGTCCCACAGGGTTCTGCAGCCCACACACGAAACACTTACGCGAGTTAGGCTGTTTTCTCATCGCCGCTCCTCCTGCTACCCCAACGCCACATCCAAGGTCATCATGACTGCAAATCCAAGCATCGCGCCCATCGTGGCCAGATCGGTATTCTTCTCCAACTGCGACTCGGGTATCAGTTCCTCGACCACCACGAATATCATCGCGCCAGCGGCAAAGGCCAGGGCATATGGTAGAATAGGCCGCATAAACATCACGGCGGCCGCTCCAAGCACGCCGGCTAAGGGCTCAACGACTCCAGACAGTTGCCCATACCAGAAACTCTTGAGACGCGACATACCCTCCCGGCGCAGAGGAACCGAAACGGCCGTGCCCTCCGGGAAGTTCTGGATACCAATGCCCAACGCTAGGGCGACCGCACCGGCCAATGTCGCCGAAGGCAGATCGGCACTCAGCGCACCGAAGGCGACTCCGACAGCCAGCCCCTCTGGGACATTGTGCAACGTGATCGCCAGCACAAGGAGGATGCTCCTATGCCAGCTCGTTTTAATCCCCTCCACCTCGGCCATCGGAAATCCAACGTGGAGGTGGGGCAAAATCTTGTCCACAAGCCCAAGGAACGCCCCCCCCACCAAGAACCCGGCTGTCGCAGGAAGCCAGGCCGGCAGACCTGAGCCCTCCGCCATCTCTATCGCCGGTGCCAGGAGCGACCAATAGCTGGCAGCAACCATGACCCCCGCGGCAAACCCAAGCATGCCATCTAACACCTTCCTATCGAAGCTCTTGAAAAGGAAGACCATGCCAGAACCTAACGCGGTCAGAAACCAGGTAAAACACGTGCCCAACAGGGCCTGCAAAATGGGACTCAGTCCCTCAAACCACTCGATCACCATCGTCAGCTCCTTCCAATCACAAGGCGTAATTATTCAACCGCTCCGGCTGGATGACAATGTGCATCCTACGTACATTTTGCCCAGCAGCTTTGCAGAGGCTAAATGGGTTCGATTCTGCCCCCAGCAGCGGATTTTCATCCGCTGCGAGCACAAGGTGAATCATTACCCCGATGCAACCAAAGCGGCAGAAACGACAGGGACGCAGTGACTCCCTTGAGAATCACGGCTAACTCGGCCGCTTCGGCCAGGGACAAGACCCCTGCAAACTCCCCCTTTAACTCCATGTGCTCGATTCGAACGTCCGAGGAGCCAAATTCATCGCTGCAGGAGATATCCACTCTCAACGAGTCGTCTTCGAACCTCATCTCCTCGGCCCCGTCCGGCAAAGTCCTCAAGCTCAACCGCGACTCTCGACCATCTTTCCGTCCCCGGATGACCCACACCGTCCCTCTTCGCTCGATGTAGAAGGCATTCCGGCCTCGCCCAACGTCCTCTCGCTCGAAATCCTCCTCCCGGAAAAAGAGCCTGGGCTTGTCCAGGTACGGTCTGCCGTCGTGGACGCAGAAGGTGGCACAGTTTCCACACTCGTTACAGAAGTCATCTATGTGGACGATCTGCCTGGACTGCTCTGCCCTAAAAACCTCCTCTCCGACGACCAGCAACTCACTCTGCCGGCAGGAGACCCGGGGCAACGTCAAGTTGACGGGCGAGATCATATACGTATAGTTGGCCCGATTAGGACACACCTCCACACACTTATCACAGAAACTGGAGCACTGCATGCACCTGGCCGACTCATCGCGCGCGTCCTCCTCCGACAAGGTCGCCTCCACCACCTCAAAGCCTCCGCGCTTCCCGGGGGACAGCACCTCTCCCTGACGCTGGAGCGTCTTTCGCGCCCTCACACGTTTCACCTCTACGATTTCCTCCCCAGAAAGCACGGGAAGCCGGGCGGCTGGCAGGCTCCAACTCACGCCCAGATGCTGGCAAATCGCCTCAGCGGCCCGCCTTCCATCGGCACAAGCTTCGATGATCGTCGCCGGGCCTCGGACCGCGTCCCCACCTGCGTAGACCCCCTCCTCCCCCGCCCAGCCAGTCTGAGGATCTGTGGCGATGGTCCGATCCGGACGTAAAGAGACTGTACTCCCATCCAGGAAAGAGACATCTGGGACCTGGCCAATCGCCACAACGATGGCGTCCGCCTCAATTTGGAACTCGCTGCCTACGACGGGAACCGGCCTCCTCCTGCCATCCGCGCCCATCTCCCCTAACTCGTTCCGAATGCACTCCAGGGCCACCACTCTACCCTCTTTCAAAACGACCCGGAGGGGAGAAGCCAGCTCCTGCAGGAGAATGCCCTCCTCAAGCGCGTCCTCAATCTCCTCCTCATTGGCCGGCATCTCCTGCCGAGTCCGTCGGTAGACGACGGTCACCTCCCCACCGGTGAGTCGTCTGGCCGTCCTGGCGGCATCCATGGCCGAGTTCCCCCCCCCGATCACCAAGACCCTATGGCCCAGCTCGACCTCTTCGCCCCGCCGCACCCGCCTCAGGAAATCAAGAGCGTGGGTGACGCCCTCGGCCTCCTGTCCCTCAATGCCCAGCCGGGCGTCCCTTTGCGCGCCGGAAGCGATGTAGACCGCGTCAAAGCCACTCTTCAAAAGCTCCTCGGGAGGGGATGCGACAGGACAGGCAAGCTCGATCCTCACCCCCAAGGCCTTGATGCGATCAACGTCACGCTGAACGATGGCCTCGGGCAACCGGAAAGCGGGAGCCAGGGCCAGCATCCCGCCCGCCCTGTCCCGAGCCTCATACACAGTCACCCCAACGCCGTTCAGAGCCAGGAAGTAGGCCGCTGCCAGCCCCGAGGGTCCGCTGCCAATCACCGCCACCCGACCGCTCCCCTTCGCCGGCCTTAACGCGACACGCCCTCTCTCGGCAGCAAAGCGCTTAAGAGCCCGGATGGCGACGGGCTCGTCGTAGTCGTTGCGAGTACAGCGCGTCTGGCATAGATGCGTACACACGTAGCCGGTCACGCCGGTCAGGGGGTTGCGAGAAAGAATGACCTCTAACGCCCGATCATACTCTCCCTGAGAGATCAGCCAAGCATATTCGGGCACATCCTGGCGGACCGCGCACTGCTCCACACAGGGAGCGGTGACACAATCGAACATCTCCAGCTTCGACCCGACCTTGGGCAGACCATAGGGGTGATACGATTTCTTGTACCGGGGGTCCTCCAACGCCCTGGCGGCCTCGCGCTCCAGATTGAACAGTCGTTCCCGGGCCAATTCCTCCAGGCTCTCCACACCACGGTCTCGCATATCCCTCTCCAAGTTCTCCAGATACTGACGGAATCTGGCGGTACCGCCCGGCTTCAGAACGTCGGAAACCGACGTGACAGGTAGGGCACCGGCAGCAAGAATGGACGTCAGGTTGAGAGCATCGGCCCCGGCAGAGAAGGAGACGTGTAGACGGCCTTCGAACTCCTGGGCGAGTCTGTGGAACAGGTTGATGGTGATTGGGTAGAGGGCCCGCCCCGACAAGTACATCTCATCGCCGGGCAGAACGCCTTTATGATTGGCCATGGCCAAAGTATTGCTCAGTTTCACGCCAAAGGTCAGGCCCCGCCGTGAGGCCACCCGCCTCAGTGTCTCAATCAGCGCCACAGCCCGATCATATTGCAGGTCGTGCTCAAACACCCTCTCGGGGATATAAATCTGGTCGAAACCGAGGGAGCCGTGGAGGATACGCAGGACCTCGTCTTTGCCTAGCAAGGTGGGGTTCAACTTCACCGTGGTATGCAGTCCCCTACCCTCCAACAGATACGTGGCGATGCGCTCGATTTCGTCCGGAGGACAACCGTGCATGGTCGATAGGGTGACGTTATTGGTGACACGGGAGGGAATCTCGATATCAGCAAACCGGGGAAACCTCTCACGCAGCACGGTCTGAATCTCAGCGATCTCCTCCGACGCATCCTCCAAGCGATCCATGAATCG
>Ga0180432_10006085_pt1 | contig 15820 bp, 8 predicted proteins | sample SS_ome_10_FD_132414 | JGI IMG/M metagenome (GOLD analysis project Ga0180432, IMG submission 132414) | Hypersaline lake sediment archaeal communities from the Salton Sea, California, USA - SS_1_MS_2 metaG | ecosystem: Environmental > Aquatic > Non-marine Saline and Alkaline > Hypersaline >... | reverse complement strand
TTTGACATCTCCTCATTTCGTATGCGTGAACGTATAATCATGACATCCCGCCTGTGCGCAGGGATATGTCGAAATCATGCGGCGCATCGCCTTTTATAAATAGAAAAGTTGTTGAGATTTCGGCCCAGCCAGAGCGGCCGGTTCTCTTCTTCGAGAACTTCCTGGACCGGATCTGCTGAATCTCGATAACGAAGAAGCATTCAGAAGCGTGTGGTTCGTTTGGCCCCCAAACAACTCGACGGATAGGTATGTCCGGGAAATACGCGCTCACCATGTAATGCGGACAGCCTCCTTTCCTCGTGCGACACCGATGCGTTTCATGCGTGCTTCACACGTATATGCATCGTCCGGCGATTTTCTTTGTTTTCCCATCGAATCCTGCTCAAAAAAAACGAATTTTTCAATGAGAAAAGGGCGTTTTTCAGTCTTTCCGGTAGTGTAAATACGTTTTTTTATTGACGGATTTGGATATCGTATTGTATCATATTGTTATATAAAGGATAATAGCGAGCGCATATTTCCGACTGAAATTGTATGCATTTCAGATGCGGATGAATATGTGTGTTTTTTCTCTTTTCCAGGGAAAAAGCGAAAAGCTACGGACGCGTCTTTGTTATTAGAATGAGTTCACAGACACCTGCTCTCTTTGTCTCTTTCATAAAGGAGAAGTTAGAAGAATATTTTAGAAGTGTAAAATCGTTCACGCATGCTCTGTCGTGAATACATCATTCAGGTGAACGCTGACAGTGGATCGGAGAAAGACATCGATCCTGGGGATGAATGGTTACTGCTGATAGTGCTTTCTGGCTTGACCGACGGAACACACGAAATCACGCTCACACACACACACGAGTTCACATTCTACATCATTTGCGAAATCACACGCTGGAACACACGGGAATTCACGCTCTCTATCACGCTCTGGAACACAATCGAGTTCACTTTCTACAAAACACTCTCTCCCGTACTTGAGATCACGTCCAAGAACACTCACGAGTTCACACCCCCCCTTTATCGTTATCGGTATAATCCGAAAACCATATCATTCCTGTCATAATTTGTGCAAGCGTACTCATCTGTTTCAAGAAGAAATAGTAGTATAGCAGTTTTGTGATGTGCGTGGCTGAACTGATAAATGGTCCCCGATGTGAAAGACGTCGGAATAGTATACATGTAAAGTAAAATGTGAAATCTTACATTGGATTTTCTTATACGCACTGTGGGGTGGTTGTTTTGATTCACTATCAGAGATGTTCGAGAAATTACATCACCATGGAGACTTTCAAAGACAAAGCTTTCTTTCAGGATCGAAGAAAAAAGAAAACCTTCCGTGCATCACGTTTAAAAGCAACCCGAAGCGGCTTTACCCTCCTGGAGATGATGGTTGTCGTGGCCGTCATTGCTGTTCTTACGTCCATCGCCGTGGTTTCATTTCGCGCGAATATCAACAATATCAAGGCCCACAGTTCAGCCAGAATCATCTCTCTCGCGATGAGCGAGGCTCGAATCAGCGCAATATCGGAAAATAACTATTATGTCGTCGCCTTTCGGAAGCCGGGCGATACCGGCTTTGCGGGCAACTCCATCTCCGGATATATCATTGAAGTGCTTGATGACAATGATAACAGCACGACGTATTCCACGGGTGAGGAAGTGACCGTGGAGGAGCTGAGGCCCGGCATTGTCTATAACTTTCCCCCTGGAGATGATTTTAAATGTACCGGCGCGACGATTCCCGGGATAAACGACGGTATCAACTTCCCGAGCAACCAGGTGGTTTTCTACCCCCGGGGAAATTCCTCTGCGGACGGTGAGTTATATATCATCCCGGATCAAAATATCATCGACGGGATTAATATCAACAGGCGCTGCATCTATCTGATGAATATAACCGGCAAGACGGTCGTGTATAAATACAGTCAAGAAAAGGCCGACGGAGGGGAGTGTCCCTGGGTCAAGGAATAAATATACTGTGAGGAAGAACGTATGAAACGCATGAGAGAATATATATGGAAAGAGATCTTCGGCCGTTTCGATCCATTCGGACGGCGAAGATATCTCGCTCGAGACGGTTTTTCCCTGATCGAGACGATGATTTCTCTCTCCATCTTTACCGTCGGTATCATGGCTGTCGGTGCAATGCTTATTTACTCCACCCGAACCCGGGTTTTCAACAGCCAGCTCAACAAGGCGACAACCATTGCACACAGTCATATCGAAGATATACGGAAAGTCGCAATACGTGAGATCGACGTACGCTACAATTCCGTTCTGAACTTCAACTATGTCCTCTCCCGAGATCCAAATTACGGGATCATCGAGGATTTCGCTCTGCCCGGTCTTCTCTCGGGGGCTGCGGGATACACCGTCGCATTGGCGGATTTGAACTCAAAGCTCACCGGCGGCCTGATTACGGCGGATGACTGGGAGGTGTATGTCGATGAGATTATGGTGCTCTACGACGACGGGGACATGGATGCTCACGGAGACGAGACGGCGGGAGACGGCATCTGGTCATCCCTTGAGTACATCAACTTCGATACCGAGGAGGTAAAGACTCCGGACCGGTATAATGTCCTTTCCACCGCGGAAAAAGATGAGTGGAACTGGATCCTCAAGCGACGAACGATCCTCGAGCCCATAGAAATCAACGATGTGGCTCCGGGAGATAGCCGCAGGACCATCGCCCACGCCACGCTTAATGCCTCAGATGTTACGGATACGAGCGGCGCGGATGTGGTCAAGATCACCGTCGAGTGCTCGTGGGAGGATATGACCGGGACGGAGCGAAGCATATCCTTTGATACCGTCATCGCAAGAAGCTCCATGTAACCGTGAAAGAAACAGACGCGAGGGTTCTCTTTTCAGCGCGTTTTTTCTCCGTAGGGAAATTGAGCTCATAGAAAACTGCGTACCTGTATTCAAGACAGAAAAAAAGACGTAAGGGGGGGAGGAATGGCGACCAGAAAAAAAGATGATTGTACCGATACCGCTCAAACACGATCCGGACATGGGGACGGGGAAGCGAACGCAGGATCCATCAGCCGTCGGGACAGGGGGTATGTGCTGATGCTTTCTCTGATCATCATGATGACGTTGACCGTCATTGCCGTGGGATATGTCGTCAACGTTTCCCTTGAAACGAAGATCGTCAGCAATTACAAGACCAGCCGTAATACGCTGAATGCAGCCGATGCGGGGCTGGAGGTCGCCATGATGATCACTCACGAGGAGATCACCAGCCAGCTTGATCCATATTCCGGTACTCCCAGAAACCGGTATGACGACGGAGATTCCATCAGCTACGGATACCCCTTCCAGGTGCTGTTCGATGATCTTGACGGACATACGGTCAGGTATCGAGTGATTCCGGAAAACCCCGATCCCCAGAAAAACAGATTCATCTACCGCACCTATGATTCCTGCCAGGAGATGATTCATTACGCCTATCCATACATCCTCGAGGTGGTGGCAGAGTCGCACTCTTCCCGGGGGGGGATGGAATACCTCAAGCGGCAGATTCGGGTGCTTGAAACACCCCTTGTCCAGTATTTCATCTTTTTCGACGACGACCTGCCCTGGCATAACGGCCCGACGATGAACGCCTGGGGCCGGGTGCACACCAACGGAAATATATGGTTTTCTCCGGATAGCAATGAAATTTGGCTTAAGAACTTCACCGAAGACACCGGCGACCGCACGAAGCACTTCATTACCGCATCGGGTGTCATTTACCAGGACAGGCTCCTGGGCCCCGCTGGAACCGTCAGTAGAAACGGTGAAATATATATCCGGGTGAATGATATTGATGAGATAGGGACGGCGAACGAGGACAAGTGCGATTGGGATGGAGCAAACAATTGCGATTACGTCGAAATCAATGTCGATATCAACTCGACTAATGCGGAAACGCAGATGGATCGCTTCACCGACGATAATGACTGCACCTACCTGAAGGTCGGCGTTCCCAAATCCCCCACCATCAAGTTCAACGCCCTGTTTCGGGAGGGTTTTTATGAAAGCAAGGCGAAATCGCCTGACCGCTCGGAGTACTTCGGCATCACCATCGTGCTGGAGGGGGATGTCAACACCGGGAATTGGCCGCCGGAGTCAGCAGCCCACAACCAAGTCCGGGATCTGCACATTTACGCCGCCACCAAGGATTTTGCGTATGACTCTGATTCCTATACAAACGGGGTGAAGATAGAGGATGTGACGTCCCTGGTGTACGATGCCGGTGATCAGGTTCTCTCCAACGACGGGGAGATCGTCTTCTGCCCAGAGACTGTGGGAGTCGGCGCCGGGGAGTTCCCGTCATCTGATACCAATTCAACGTACCCGGTGTATCTGGAAAGAAACGACCAGCGCCAGGACATGGAAGGCGTCGCCCTGACGGTGGTGAACCTGGAGGCCCTGGAGGAGTGGTTCTTCGAGTATTACCTTGACCAGCAGTATGATAATTACGCAAACAACCAGGATATCAGCGAATTTATCTATGATCCCCTGACCGGGAACCCGAGGAAACTTTTAATCTTCTGCTCCCGCACTCCCACGGTGGACGAAACCTCCACAGTGGCGGGCTGGAACGGCGTCTATACAGTCGATGACGGCCCTCCCTATCCTTATTACGACGATCCGGGCAACCAGGTGCTTCAAGCCATCAAGCTGTGGAAGACGTTGGAGTTGATCTGTCCCACAACGGTTGCGACGGACAATCCGTTGTACGTAGAGGGAGCGGGAAGCGACGACAGCTCCGGCTTCAATACCACCAATCCTACAGGATGCGCCGTCATTGGGGACCTGGTGAACCTGCTTTCGAATGCCTACCACGATGATCAATCGGGTAATACAGGAGGTCGCCCCCCGGCCAATAATACAATCGGCATGAATGGTGGCGATGCGACAATGTATTGCGGGGCCTTTTTCTCCGGAAGAGACGACCTGGATCGGTTCGCCGTTCGGGGTGGGCCTCTTAATGACGAGACCGAGGGGCTGCACAACTTCCTGGCTTTGAACGAAGACTGGAACGGCAGACTGTATATTAAAGGATGCTTGATAAACCTCTGGTTCAACCGGCAGGCACTGGGTCTGTTCGACTGCTGCGGGACGGGTGCGGCCGATGTATACAGCCCACCCAACAGGTTTTTCGGCTGGGATCCGGGGTATGAAGACCCGAACTACTGGCCGCCCTATTGTCCATCGGCATACGGCGTGGAGCGGGTTGGATGGCTTGAGGGGGATACGTTTGAAGAAGAATATATATGGAGCCCAAAATAGAGCTACCTTAACATGAGAGAGAGTATATCATGAAGGTGTTACGACAGGCGTTTTCGAGGTTGAGATCGGGAAAAGGTTTCACGTTGGTGGAAATTCTTATCGCAGTGGCCATCTCCCTGATCATTATGGCGGCGATCTTCGAGGTTTTTATTGCCCAAAAGCGGCGGTATGTATCCGAAGACGTCATCCTGGAGCTGGAATCCAGCAGTAACCTGGCAATCGAATATCTCTCGAGGATCATACAGAACTCCGGGTACAACGTCTCTCACGGAATGAAGATAGAATCGGCGTCGGATCACTATTTTACGACGGTACTTGATGAGGACGACAACGGGGTTATCGATGCGGATGAAGTACTGACGATCGCCATCAACACGCCTATTCGGGATATTGGTGACAACGAACAGCCGACGGAGATCGTCTATGATCCGGAGTTGGTCGGAAAATACGGCAACAGCGAGGATCGATTTTTCGATTTCTATTTCGACATGAACGGAGACGGGGAGGTTTCAGACACCGAGGTGTTCGAGTCGGGATATAACCTCGCCCTGACGCCTCTCGATACCGACCCCGACCAGATGGACGCGATCAAGCTGTACCTCGAGGGGCCGCCCTATGCCTTGTACAGATATACCTATGTGCTGGAAGATGAAACCGCGGCCTACGATGCGTCGACGAATCCATATATCGTCACTCCCGATCCGGAGATTATCGCCGAAGACGTGGACAACTTCATTATTCGATATTATGATGAAGAGGACATGCCGCTTCCCGTCACGTATGACGACAACGGTGTGCGCATCCATCCGAAGCCTCCCTATGTTTTGACCCGGGAGGAGATGAGCAGGATCAGGCGGGTGGAGTTTGAGCTGCTGCTCCGGTCCGTCAAACAGGACCCGAACTGGACCGATGAGGGTGAATACCCTGTCGGCAGTATTGCGACCTATGACAGCTCCGGTGAGCCCGTTGGATACAGCTGCGCCGATACCGGCTATCCCCCCAGTGATTGTACAACGGATAGTCTCAACAGCTATGACTGTTTCGTTCTCTATTGTGACGATAAGGAATATCCCTCATACGGAGAAGTGATCCCATACGAGGATAATTACAGAAGGGTTTTAAGCAAGGCCAGTGTATATCCGAAGAACCTCATTCTCAATCCATACGGTACATTGACCGTCGAGGCGAATCCCATAAAACTGCAGTGTCCCGACAATGAGGTGACGCTGACCGCAACCGTCAGGGATCGAGAGGGGGCGCCTATATCCGGAGCGATAGTGAACTTCTATTCTTCAACGAATGTATCCATTCTCGACTTCACCTCGGTATCCAACACCGACGCCGAAGGCAATCCCATGACCGACGCAAACGGCGAGGTGACCGGTATAAAGCTTCGCCCGTGGGCGCAGCCGGGCATGGACAAGCTCCCGGTCAACGTAACCGTATCCGCCGATACCTCGGTCACCATCTCGATAAACGGGACCGACAAGGAGTTTCCGTTTTACGATTCCCTCGTGGTGCCGTTTCTGATGGGCCCGCCGTCGACAATTGGCTTCCAGGGGCCGTTTATAGAGGCGACCGCATGTGATCCCGCCGATACGAAGCGGCTGGAGATTGAAGCGAGGGACTGCAACGACTTCAAGGTGACAGACTCGATCATCGATCTGGAATTTCTCGAAGGGGGATCTCCCCTGGCGACGGACACGGACGCCGGGAAGCTATTTACGATAAACGAAGACAGCACAAATAACTACGACCTGATCGGCGGTAAGAAACAGATGCAGGAAAACAATACAACCGCGGACAGGGGGATGTATTTTGCCTGGTTCGAGCCGCCTACTGTTGTGGATGCTATTCCGGTGGGGAGCAAGACCAGATACCCGACGAGCTTCACGATCCTGGCCACCGCAATCGAGTTTGACGGCAAGGATATGTATGCCGCGGAACCTGCGGGATGGGGTATCTCGACGACGGTGACAGACTCCAAGGATGTCTCTCTGCTTCGCGGTCGGCCGTACACCATGGAGGTGGACCCGGAGCTCTTCACCGATGCGGCATGCCGGGGAAACAACGCCGAGTTCAATGTGACTTGCTATGACTGCGGCGGTTACGAGACTCACGTCACCGGGCTTATGGATTATGACGTCAAGTCCTACATCGCAACCCCGGTGTACGGCGAAGTCACGGACATGGATGAAAACGTCCTCGTATCTCCCTATTACATGCCCTGGAACACGGGAGCGCTGTTGTTCAACGCCCTGTACCTGGTCACCGGGTGCGCCAACTCCGACGCCGAGGAGCACATCAAGCTGGAGGTATATGACGACGGCGGCGTGCTCTTTACCGATCCGGTGGTGGTGGACGCGGACCTGATCGATAACGAGATCGTGGCGGACCTCTCCCAGTGCCCCGAGGGATTGCATGTGAACCTCAAGGCCCGGGATCCGGGGGCCGTTCTGGGTGACGGGACCGGAAGTGTTACCAGCGGCTTTCTCCAGGATGGGTGCGACTATGAAATACTCGACATCGAGGCCTGGGTTATCCTGAATCTCCCGCCCACCATCGAGTGTGATGACATCACGTTCAACCCGGTCGATTTTGACATCACCGGCGGGCAGGCGAGATTCTATAATGAAGTCAGCACCGATTTCGATCTTACCTCGGTCACGGTCAATACTGATGCCGATGGTAAGGCCATCATTCCCATCAAGCTTCTGAGCACGGTCGAGGAAGTAACTATCGAGGCATACAGTGAATACGGAACGTCTCCCGTGTATACGGATACGGAGAACATCACGCTGGATGTGGGCACCGAGGAAATCCTGATGGCGTATCGTGATTACTGTTATACCGATCGCCTCTCTTCCTCGAACCCGATTTGGACCGGCGACTATGTGTACCTGGAGGTGAACGACTGTCTGAGGAACGATTCGGATATCTTAACGGACTACGTATACGTCAAGGCGTATGAATGGTCGACCGGATTTGACGATGAGGAGGATTTGGACGACACCAGCGCCGGGTATGATCGGCGGCTGGAGGAGACCGAGATCGACAGCGGGAAGTTCCGGGGTCGGGTACCCACCCGGGGTCTGGTCAACGGCACCACCAGCGTCGACAATGACGGTATCCTGGAGGTGACCAACGCGGGGCATTTCAACTCCCGCTACTGGGACGAGCTGGGGAACACCGTCTACCTGTATGAGACCGATTTCGTCCAGACGATTGTAGATATCTGTGATGCTGGAGTTAAGTTCTCAGAGCCCTTCAGCGAATGGTGGAACCAGGGTCCGTTTTACTATCTCCAACGCAAGACCAACGACGCGACGCCGGTCCTGTACAACACCTGGGCGGGATTCGGTACCATCGGCATCACCACCAGCTCCTCTCCACAGTGGCCGCCGTCCTCAATGGCGTCGGCGGACATCCCGGAGCTCTACCGCTGGCAGATACTCCAGTACTGCGACGAATTGTACATGAGCGGATCGGTTCCATTTATGTACATGTATGATTCGGGGAACGACACCCTCTCCATGCCGCCGACTACCACACCGGACTATGTGTGGGAAAACACCGAAACGTTCGCCTGGGTGGATCTGGATGAGTCTGTGGTGGGGATGGATGCATCGGAGACGCAATGGGAAGACTACGTGGTAAGCTTTCGGTATAAGTACATTGCAAATACCGACGATCCGGATTATGCCGGCACGAACTACGTAACGGCCTCGGATTATTACCTGCCGGGGATTGACGAGGCGGTCTGCTTTGTCTTCCGTGCGAACGCGTCCGAGGGAGTGCTCACCGCCATGCCGGATACCCCGACAATGAATATGATGGACAATGGGTATATCCTGGTGTGGACGGAGGATTCATCGGGCGATCCACTGGCGCGGCTCTTGCGGATCGACTGGGTGGACCGGGACGTCTTCCCGGTTCAGATGGAGATCACCCAGGTGGGAAGCGACGTGACATATGGCGGCGACGGATTCAACAAGTACTTCAACAGCGGCGATTTTGTTCGTGTCTATGCAAGAATCGAGGGTGACGAGTTTTATCTCTACATAGACGACTTCTTCCTCGATTTCGACGGTGGCGGCGGAGCCTCCGCCACCGATGTGGTGTACTCAACCGGCACCGTGGGTATCGGTGTGAAGGACATCATAGCGAAGTTCGACAACTTCCAGGTCTGTGGATGTCCCCCGGTGGCGATTGTCCCCGCCGATGAAACCACGGTGACCGCCGACCTGGCCGCCGGAACCCCGGTGACCCTTACGCTGACGGATGTACTTACCGGCTCGGCTGTTGCAGGACCTATTTCCTGGGATGTCTCTCCCTCCACCTGCGGCACCTTCGACAGCAACCCGTCCAGCGGCGCCTCTGTGGTGTTCACCGCCAACGGCGTTGACTTCCCGGACTATTTTACCGCAACCACATCTGACGGCTGCATCGGCTCGTTCTACCCGATCCCTCCCACTCCCACGAGTTATGTGGATGACTTCGACGACCAGGATGATAGCAGGTGGACCGAATGTGACAATGCATGGAGTATTGTGGAATACCCCACCGGCTCCGGGAACTACGTGAACTATGGGGATACCGGTGGTGGTTCTAGGAGAACCTACCTTTCCGATCCCGCGGCCGAGGCGTTCTGGCAGACGTCGGTAACCCAGGGTCTCGCCTGGGACAACTACACGGCGGAAGTCGATGTGTATCTGGAGAATGACGACAGAACGAACTGGGGAGGAAGCGTTGCTTATCTCTTAGTCAGGAAAAGACCAGGTGACTGCAATCACTTCTACCTTCTGGGAATACGAAATTCGTACAATGAAGACGGCTCGTGTCCCATAGGCTCCGGCGCAGAAGTCAGGTTCTCGGTGTATAACGGCGGCTGGACGTGTCATTACGGCACGGAGCTTTCACCTTCTCCCTACGATCGATACTTCTTTGAGAACACGATGTATCATATGAAGATTGAATGTGTGAATAATACGTTCAACTGCGAAGTAACGGACGCGGGCGGTACGGTGCTTGACAGCTTCTCGTATACGGACACGAACAATCGCTTCCCCCTCGGCCCTCCCGGCCTGCGTATCTATGGAGACGGAGCGTATTACGACAACTTCACCGTCACACCGGCGCCGTAATACAAAAACATCGGCACACAGGCCGCCTGGAAAGGCGGCCTGTGTGCCGTCATGTACCCATGAATGAAGAAGACACAGAGATACAATGATATCGTGAATGGGGAGGGTTTGGGGCCATAAATATACGTTCCGGTGAATCGAATGAAGAGCTACACGGACCCTCTGAGGCATTGTTCATACTGAAGTAGAGGCCAGCCATGGAGAACGCGAAAACTGCTCATCTGAAAGATCCAAAAGTGGAGGGTGTCTTTACCGCCCTGTCGCTTATCAGCCTGATACAGTGTATTTCCAACAATAAGAAAATGTGTATTAAGCTGTATTCCATGGATGGGAGTGAGGGACACCTCCATTTTGACAATGCTCGTGTTGTCGGAGCGGATATCAACAATCTCCAGCACGGAGTGAAGGCGTTTTTCCGGATGATGGAATGGGAGAACGCCCGTTTCCAGGCTTTTGAAGTTTCCAAGATCGAAAAGGAAAAATATCGTATCAACGAGGATGTTTCTTCTCTCCTGATAGAGGGCCTCAGACAGAATGGAGAAAAAGACAAAATAAAAAAACAACTGCACCCCTTCTACAAGATAGTGCCCAATTATGATAACTGCAGGGAGCTGTCGCATCAGGAGATAAAGTTGATGAGTATGATCCCTGACAACGGCATCTTCACAAACGTCCTGGTGGACAGGGTTGATATGACGGACTGGGAGGCCTATTCCACGATCCAGTCCCTCATTATCAAAAAGGCCCTGGTGTTAACGAAGATCAAGGCCCTGGTGGTTGATGACAGCGAGCTGATCGCCTCTATTGTCCGGGATATCCTGGAGCACCAGTTCGACGGGATCATGGCCGTCAGGGTGGTCAGGAACGGCGGGGAGGCGATACGTCTTATTGAATCCGGTTCTCTTCAGGAGCATCCTGATCTTGTTTTCACGGACATCGTCATGGATGGGCTGAACGGTATTGACGTTATTAACGCTGCTCGAAACTGCGACCCCCCGATACATGTCATTGCCATCACCTCTCTCCAGCGCGAAATGAAGGATATCCTGAATCTCGGCGCGAATTATCTTCACAAGTTCTGGCTGACCCGGGATAATGTGGGTAAGGTGATCATGAACCTTGTGGAGAAAACTCTGAACGGGGAAACCCAGGTGATCGGCGGGGAGAAGGATATGCTGTATGAACGGGCCATCAACGCGTGATACGGCGTGGACATTCCTGAAAGTTTCAAAAAGACACCCCCATTGAATCCATACGCACAGGGAAGCGTGAAGCGACGTTTGGAAGGGGCGTTTTTTGATCTGAAGTCTAAAAATCGCTGATATATATTCACCCATATATATATAGTAAGAAAAGGCCGGGGAATTGTTTCCCTGGCTTTTATTTTGTCCGAAAAATCATTTTCAGAACCGCTTTCCTGTTCACCGACAAACTCACCGGGAGAGACGGCTCGGAAAATGAAAGAACCTCCCCGCCTTTCGGTGCGAGGTCATCCTTTGCGGTCCTTCCTCCCGGATCGCGCTGATTGCCTCTCGAGCCTGGATGAGAAAGCAGATTCAATGCGCTCCGTCGTCCGCATCTCCCCGGCCAGGTGTATCTCTACCTATCGAATATCCTGGGACTCTCAGGGCATTGCCGACAGCCTCTCACCTTCATGACTGAGAATCGATCGACCGCTCCAAGCAGACACCATACACGGCGGATTCGGATGTATCCCCTCCCGGTCACATAGCCTGGAGGAGTATACGAAACCGGGACATCATCGAAAAAACCGCGCTTTTTCGACGTTTGGAAGCTGTTTTAGTCGTAAAAGCAGAGCAAATCCCCCTTCATTTTTTTATTGACGAAATCGGGTATCGTGTTGTATTATAGAAACATAGAGAAATATAACTATTCAAATTAAAGTATATTTGTTGGAAAATTCAATATAAGATCGGTTTTATATCTCATATGAGTGGCTCTCGAAAACGAAGAAGGCCCGTCGGCAGGACACCGGAGATACACAGTGGAATGAATGAAATAGATCGGTTTTTCAGTATCCTTTCTTACTGATGCAAACATGAAGCAAAAATATTTCACACACGTTATGCTTTGAGCCCACTTTTCTGGAAAGTGGAACAGAGCTCTTTCTGCAGCGGATGATGGTATGTGATTTTGAATCTGGAACAGAGTGGTGGCGGACATGACGATCGATATTCTAAAAAACGTGTACAGCCTTTATTCTCCATCGGTGACAATCCACGATAACGAACTGACACTGAACACATAATATTGTCGTTGGCGGATTATGTGATGTGTATGGATATGTCTCGTGCAGCAATATTAAAATTTTAATATATAGATTCTTCTAATTATATACTTCGTTATTGTCGAAAAACACTTCGGGAGGGAAATAACCACAACACACGAGAGAAGAAAAAAACAGAATACTGCCATGACAGCTCACGTTACTTTTGCAGGATCATGTTGATTATACCTGAGTGAATATCAGACGGCTCTTTTATGAGAGTCATACAGATAAGCGGAATCTGAAACCGGAATGACACGTGATGAATACCAGGTGATACCGATGAAAGACTATCAAGAGCGTTCGAAAGAAGCGAACCGTTTCCCCGCGCACAGTGGAGCATCTTCAAAAAGGAAACAAATCCCATCCATACCTCCCCTCTCATTACGGCCCCGGGCCGGGCGGGCAGGCTTTACCCTGCTTGAAATGATGATAGTGGTTTCAATTATCGCCATCCTTACCGCGGTCGCCACCGTATCTTTTCGCAGCAACATAGACAAGATCAAGGTGAATGGCTCTTCCAGGACCATCGCCCTTACCATGAGTCATGCCCGAATCAGGGCCATAACGGAAAACAACTACTATGTGGTTGGATTTCGAGAGCCGGGAGATGTGGGATTTGAGGGCGGGAATATCGAGGGGTATGTTATCGAGATTCTCGACGACGACGATAACAACACCACCTACACGGAAGGCGAGAGGGTCATCACGGAGGAGCTTCGACCCGGCATTATCTACCACTTCCCCATCGGGAATGATTTCAAGTGTTCCGGCGCGTCGATTCCCGGAATAGACGACGGGATCAATTTTCCCGACAACGAGGTTTGTTTCTATCCTCGAGGGAACGCCTCGACGGATGGTGAGATATATCTCATTCCCGATAACAGTCTCGGGAAAAGCATCGATTCGAACAGAAGGTGTGTATACCTCGCGCGTATAACAGGGAAAGCGACGGTATACAAATACAGTCAGAAGCAAGCTGACGACGGCGATTGTCCCTGGGAAAAGGAGTGATCAAAATGAAAGCGAATATCATGGAGCATATGAGACGGAGCCTTACGAACGTTCTTTCTCGTTGTTATGGTCTGGAAAGGCGCAGACGTCACAACGAAAGCGGATTCTCACTGATCGAGACGATGATCACCATGTCTATCTTTACCGTCGGTATTATGGCCGTGGGGGCCATGCTGGTCTATTCGACGCGCACCCGGGTATTCAACAAGCAGCTCAACAAGGGTACGACCATCGGGCACAACCATCTTGAGTATATCAGGAAGTACACGATTCGAGAGGATGATGTTCGGTATAACGCCGTTTTGAACTTCAACTACATCCTCTCCCGGGATCCAAACTACGGCACTCTCCAGGGGTATCATCTCCCCGGCTTCCTGTCCGGCTCCGATGGATACGACGCCGCGGAGGCTTCTCTGGATGCCAAGCTTGCGGGAGGGACGATATCCACCGACGAGTACAACGACCGGATCGACAAGATCATGGTGCTGTATGATGACGGCGACTTGGAAAATCATGGAGATGAAACGGCGAATGACGGGATATATTCCTGCATCGACTATGTCAACATGGACACCAATGAGGTGAAGAGTCCCGACAGGTACAATGCCCTGACCACCGCGGAAAAGGCCGAGTGGGAGTGGATTCTCAAGCGGAGGACGATCCTGGAGCCCATCAGTGTCGATAAGGTGGCCGAAGGCGATCCCCGCAGGACCATCTCCCACGCATCCCTGAATACCGCGGATATCACCGATACCACCGGGGCGGATACGGTCCGGCTGACGGTGGAGTGCTCCTGGGAGGACATGACCAGGAAGGAGCGGTCTCTCAGCTTCTATACCATCATCGCTCGATCCACCACGATGTGACAAGAGGAGCGCAGAAGTCCTGTGCCGCAAAACGCTGTTGAAGAAAATCCCGACACCTGACTCGGGCACGATACGGGTACAGGAATGGGGGCAGGCATGAAAACCGAAAGAAAAAACACCCGTGCCGAAAAAGTGAAAAGAAGATCGCTCTTTTCACGCACGGAGGTGACGACCGAGCAGATCACCCGGGGGGACCGGGGATACATCCTGATGCTGGCGTTGATTATCATGATGACGCTCACGGTTATCGCCGTGGGGTATGTCATGAACGTCACCCTGGAAACATCCATCGAGGGCAACACCCGGGAGAGCAGAAGCGCCCTCAACGTTGCCGAGGCGGGGCTGGAGGTGGCCATGATGATCACCCACGAGGAGATCTCCGATCAGTCCGAGCCCTTCACCGGCACCGACAGGACCCGTTACGACGACGGAAGCACCACCAGTTATGGATACGAATTCCTGACGCTGTTTGAGGACCGGGACGGATTCGAGGTGAAGTACCGGGTCATCCCTGAAAACCCGGACGTTCAGAAGAACCGGTTCATCTACCGGACCTACGATTTCTGCCAGGAGTTGATTCATTACGCCTACCCGTATGTGATCGAGGTGGTGGCGGAATCTCTGTCGGAAACGGGAGGGACCGAGTACCTGAAGCGACAGATTCGCGTGCTGGAAACCCCCCTGGTTCAGTATTTCGCCTTTTATGACGACGACATGGGAATTCACCCGGGTGAAGATATGATTCTGTGGGGGAGAATGCACAGCAACGGAAACATCTGGTTTGCACCGGATAGCAGCAATGTCCGGATCAAAAACTTCGTTGAATCCACAGGTGATCGTACAAAGCATTTTGTAACGGCATCCGGGGTAATCTATTATGATACGGTCCTCGGCCCTCCGTTTGGCGTACACCAGGGGGGGACGGTATACCTTCGGGTTCATAATACGGAGCTTCTCGGCACGGCCAATGAGGATGAAGATTTGTACCCGGGTGATCCTGATGGTGATTATGTGCATATAAATGCAGACATCACCCCCGCGAACGCGGATACCGAGATTCCCCGCTTTACCGACGACAACGATTGTACGTATCTCAACGTAGGAGTCCCCCGATCTCCCGCCATCGAATCGAATTCCCTGTTTCGAGGGGGATTTTATGAGGAAAAGGCCCGGACGCCGGATCGGCAGGAATACTTCGGTATCTGCATCGTCCTGGAAGGAAGCGTCAGCTC
>Ga0180432_10006084_pt1 | contig 15821 bp, 22 predicted proteins | sample SS_ome_10_FD_132414 | JGI IMG/M metagenome (GOLD analysis project Ga0180432, IMG submission 132414) | Hypersaline lake sediment archaeal communities from the Salton Sea, California, USA - SS_1_MS_2 metaG | ecosystem: Environmental > Aquatic > Non-marine Saline and Alkaline > Hypersaline >... | reverse complement strand
GCTTCAAGGTTTGTTTACGATCATAGAAGTAGTTTCTGGGCGATACTGGATTTTGTTCCAGTGACTTCTACCATGTGAAGAGTGGGTCCCGTCCATATAGAGCATATATAGCCCGATTTCAGGGAGTTTTGCGCGGACCGGCCCGAATCCATAATATATAGCATATATGCTTATCTAAAACGTGGCACATTTTGTGGCACACTCCTCGCAGCCCCTTATGGTTGTTCTAACCAGTGCAGCAGAACATATTTTCACGCAGTCAGTCGCCGGTTGATTACAGTTCCAAGGAAGGCTACAATTTGGGACATGGCGACAAAAACGACAAAGAACAGGAAGCTGAAAACAGACGTGCGCTACATCGTCAATGAAAAGGGAGAAAAAACCGAGGTGGTGCTCCCCATCGAGCTCTATGAAAAACTGCTCGACGAAATCGAAGAAATGCAGGACATCAAAGATTTCGATGAAGCGATGGAAAAAGGCGAATGGGAAGATTTCGACGAGGTAGCAAAGCGCCTTGGCTTATAGAGTTCGAATTGAGAAGCAAGCCTCAAAAGCCCTTGAGAAAATTGATGTCGTTATTCGGAAACGAATTGTAGAGGTCATCCGCAGCCTGGCGGATAACCCCAAGCCACCCGGAAGCAAGAAAATGAAAAATCGCGAAGGTTGGCGCGTGAGGATTGGAGACTATCGAGTGATCTATGGCGTTAACGACGAAAGATCTTTTGTATCGGTTGCGAAGATTGGCCACCGCCGTGAAGTATACCGAGAGAGTTAAACTAGTCTATTCAGACACTACTGTCTACGGAAGCTGAACACCCGATATTGTCTTCGGGATCGAAAATTGGGCGATACTGGATTTGAACCAGTGACTTCTACCGTGTGAAGATAATGTCTCTTTAATATATGGCATATATAGGTCGATTTCAGGCGGGCATACTCGGAACCACGCCGATTTCTACATATATGCCATATATGTATATCTAAAACGTGGCACATTTTGTGGCACAGTCAAGCTCCTCGTCAAGATTGGAATGAACTTGAAGAACTTTGAAGAGATCCAGACTTTTATCGGTACTGCAACCCGGACAGCCCCAACAACTGGAAACATGATGCCACATCCGCTCAGACAGGTGATAACCTCTGAACTTAGCCGAGACGGTCCTTCTCTAAAACGTAGCAATATTTGATTTTCAAACAAGTCTCCACCGCCGCCGGTTCGATTCGTTCCACCGTATCGTTCGGGGTATGATATCCCAGCTCTTCCATGCTCGGTGGTATATACATGCCGATAATGACTAACACTTCTACCCCAATATCGGTGGTTCCTATTGCTGACATAAAGACGACAGCTCTCACTGATAATGCAAAAACATCTCCCACAAGAGACCAAATGCCAAAACTCTCTCACGCTGCCTTGCGCCGCCGTAACGGTAGGATATAATTTATACATAAGACAGCGTTGCATCCGGATTGGGAGCTGCAAGATGGGTGAAGATAGAATCGAAATTAAAGGACGGTTGATAGTAGGACTGTTGATCGGCGGTCTTGCCTTTCTTCTCATCGGGATCGCGATGTACTGGTTCTACTTCGAACACGATGGGAATCCCCCTTTGCTGGTGATGGGAATTATCATTATGGCGGTGGGTCTGCTGTTCATCTTTCTAGCCATCGTGGCCTATCTATCCTGCTTCATCGTCGATGGGACAGGCATCGTCAACACGAGCCTGTTCCGGGGATTCAACCAGATTAAGTGGGAAGATATCGAAAGGGTGGTGGAAAAACCAGGCCTGGAACCCGGGATCTTCAAGCTGGAAATCCATTCCAAAAAAAGTAAGCGGATGGACGTCTACTCCAACTGGGTCAAAGACTACGGTCTTCTCTTCACCCTGGTTGACAGCAGGGTGGCTGTCGACACTTCTAAAACTCGGCTTCAGGAAAGCGCAGATTCTGCTGAAACTACTGCCAAGTCGTTCTCCGCGGACGGCGAGGACTCAGGGGACGCTTCAGATCGCACCACTTACAGGAATTTGAGATTGCGAGTGACTGGCGGCCAAATCCTGTATCTGCTGGCCATGCTGCTCATGACCTTCTTTCTATTCTGGCGGGTGATTAAACACTAGGTACTTCAAAAAACCATCAGAAAACTTCTTTTTTTCAGGCAGTGAAACACACATAGAGGTGACACTCCAGGCGGGCTCCTGTATTGCAAGTAAGAATTTGGGCGATACTGGATTTGAACCAGTGACTTCTACCGTGTGAAGGTATCGAGCCTCTTATCCTGTCCGTATCCTGTTATATCCAATTATATATGATGCAGGGATTTATGTCAAATCGAGGAATATCGTCATATCCTGAAATATCGCGGTATTGCTTACAAGTTGCTCACACGTTTGCTCACACTATAGCGCTACATCAATGGCGTCAACAAGTTCACCTGGTGGCTATATAATCACCGCCCGTTAACATCTCCCAGCGCCACTCCGCGCGAGGCTGAAGCTCCCAGGGTCTGCCCGTTGTCGGTGAAGGTGCCGCCGCCGTCGTTCACCCACACCCGGTTCGCCTGATTGTAGTTCGTCACAAAGGCATCCAGATCCCCGTCTCCATCCACATCCCCCAGGGCCACTCCGATCGTTCTCGAAGAGCCCAGGGACTGCCCGCTATCGGTGAATGAACCGCTGCCGTCGTTCACCCACACTCGGTTTGCGACGTCGTAGTTCGCCACAAAGGCATCCAGATCCCCGTCTCCATCCACATCCCCCAAGGCCACTCCCCACGAGTACGAAGAGCCCAGGGACTGCCCGCTGTCAGTGAATCCACCGCTGCCGTCGTTCACCCACACCTTGTTCGGTTCGTCTATTGCGTTACCAATAAAGGCATCCAAATCCCCGTCTCCATCCACATCCCCCAAGGCCACTCCGAACGAGGCTGAAGAGCCCAGAGACTGCCCACTGTCGGTGAATGCACCGCTGCCGTCATTCACCCACACTCGGTTTGCTACGCCGGCGTTCGCCACAAAGGCATCCAGATCCCCGTCTCCATCCACATCCCCCAAGGCCACTCCGGCTGAGGACGAAGATCCCAGAGACTGCCCACTGTCGGTGAATGCACCGCTGCCGTCGTTCACCCACACCACGTTCGGTTCAGTATCGTAGTTCGCCACAAAGGCATCCAGATCCCCGTCTCCATCCATATCTCCCAAGGCTACTCCGAACGATTTCGAAGAGCCCAGGGACTGCCCGCTATCGGTGAATGAACCGCTGCCGTCGTTCACCCACACTCGGTTTGCGACGTCGTAGTTCGCCAAAAAGGCATCCAGATCCCCGTCTCCATCCATATCTCCCAAGGCTACTGCAAATGAGTCCAAAGAGCCCAGGGTCTGACCACTGTCAGAAAACCCGCCGAAGCCGTTGTTCACCCATACCACATTCGGTTGGTGGGAGTTGGCTCCAAACGCATCGAGCGCTGGTTGCCGAACCTCAACTCTATAGTTCCGGGTGGTGCCGTCTTCTGCCGCCACCGTCAACACGGGCCAGGGCAAATAGCGCAATCGAGTGATCCCACTTGTCACTGTAGTAGTATACCACTTGACCGACACACCCGTTGTTGTGAACCTGGCAACCAGGGGGAAATCGTTCAAGGGCAAGGGGAAGGTTGACGTCAGATAGATCACCTCATTGTGTGGATCGACGAATCCCAATACCGGTTCATCAAGGAACGGATTATCGACGGTCAGAAAGGCAAATGAGAGGATCTCCTTGTCTGATGTTGCAGAGGTCGGGTCTCGGCAGGCCAAGATTAACGAAAGCATGATGATGCACAAGGCGAAGTGATAGACTCTTACCATGTCTCCCCCCTTAGTGGATCGATGGCCAATTGTACCATGATACTGTGATCTTACAAGGAAATGTGTGAACCGCCCCGGTTATCCCGGAGTGCTTTTTATTTGAGTCCGGCTACCAAGACCGGAGCCTCCTCCATAGCATAATATGCCGACTCACGTTCAACCGGTGGAATATTTCCAATCGGCTCGAGTAAGCGACGATTGTTGAACCAGTCGACCCAATTGAGGGTTGCATACTCCACTGATTCCAACGACTTCCATGGACCTTTGCGGCGAATCACTTCCGTCTTGAACAGACCAATCACCGATTCCGCCAGTGCATTGTCGTAGGAGTCACCAGCGCTACCCACAGAGGGATTGATCCCCTCATCCGCCAGTCGTTCCGAATAGCGGATGGCCAGGTACTGACTTCCCAGGTCGCTGTGGTGTACCAACCCGCCGGTGATCCTACGAGCCCACAGCGCCTGCTCTAACGCATCGAGGGTGAGTTCAGCACTCATCGATGCCGACACTCGCCAGCCGACAATCATCCGGGCGAACACATCGATCACGAAGGCCACGTATACGAATCCCTTCCAGGTCGCCACATACGTAAAATCCGCCACCCACAACTCATTGGGCCGGCTGGCTGTGAACTCTCGGTTCACCAGGTCAGCAGGTCGACTCGCTTTCTCATCAGCCACCGTGGTCCTGATTCGCTTGCCCCTCACGATGCCCTGAAGGCCCATGGAGCGCATCAGCCGCTCTACCGTACACCTGGCCACCGATATTCCCTCTCGTTTCAACTGACGCCATACTTTTCGCGCTCCGTAAACGCAGTAATTCTCTTCCCATACTCGCCGGATCTTTTCTCTTAACTGCCTATCACGTTGAATCCGCTTGGGAACCCGCTCAGGGTCTGCTTCACGTGTCTTCTGTTCGTAGTAGGTCGATGGGGCTCTTCGGCAGTACTGCGCACATCGGCCCGACCCCATAGACCTTCCGGTGCTCATCTATGAATGAGACCATTACTTCTGTCGGCAGTCGAGCTCCGCCTGTGCGAAATATGCTGAAGCCTTGCGCAGGATCTCGTTCGCTCTGCGAAGCTCACGATTCTCCCTCTCCAGCGCCTTCAGCCGTTCACGATCCTCAGTGGTCAGTCCCTCTCGACGACCTTGGTCCCGTTCTGCTTGCCGGACCCATTTCCGCAGCGTCTCCGCTGAATAGCCTATCTTGCCGGCAATCGAACAGATCGCTGCCCACTGTGATTCGTACTCCTTTTCATGTTCGAAAACCAGCCGAACCGCCCTCTGTCGAACTTCCGATGCATACCTGGTTCGTTTTACCATGACACCATCCTCTCATAAGTTGATGTCTCCGGTAAACACGGGGCGGTTCAAAGAGATTGGTGTTGGCGTAGGAGTTACGGTATTCGCTACAGTAGTAGTATTGTTAATTGTTAATCTCAACAGAGAAGTAGGGATCATTTCTGAAAGATTGAACGCCAGTGATAAATTGCAGGAGCACATGCGTCAAGATATGGGCAAGATTGACGATAGATTGCGGTCAGTTGAGATCAGTATTGAAGTGATGCGGGCTCTAAACAGCCAAGACAAATAATAGAGATTTCGATGAGGTGTGGTTCTTTGTCGAATGGCGACTGAGAATCGTTGCCGGTTAATCTTCCACAAAGTAGTCCGAATCCACCCGCTTGACCTGGTACGATGCAGTTGTCGAGACGCCCAGATCGTGGTCAACCATCAGGTTCGCAAGTTGTTTGCCATCAATAAGTATCACTTTCGTTTCCAAACCCCTCGCATAAACAACGGCATCTTGTGTAAATGATGATGTTGTTAAGAAGATGCCTTTCCTTGCCTTCTGGCCAAGAAGGGCACCAGCGAACTTCTGGATTTCCGGTCTGCCGACGACATTCTCCCATCTCTTGGCCTGAATATAGATTATATCTAAACCAAGTTTATCTTCCTTGATTATTCCATCTATACCTCCATCACCACTTCTGCCGAGAACCTCCCCAGCTTCCTTGCGCGTCCCGCCGTACCCCATGGATACAAGCAAATCAACGACTAACCTCTCAAAGAACGCGGGTGTGCATTCTTTGACTTTAGATAGAATCTCCTCAGAAAGCGTCGCTAAGATCTTCTGGTATCCGTATTCGATTGCTTCTTCAGGAGTAGCGAAATCATTTGCCTCTGCTTGCCCTATGGTCTCCTCTTCTTTAGTTCGATGGGCTGCCTTGAAATCACTAAACTCCTCATATCTGCTCAGTAGTTTAACGTCGATCTTCTGAGGCTTCTCCTTGAGTAGTTCTTTACCCCTCTCTGTTATTTGAAAGTGGCCCCTTTGCTGTGAAGCCAGTAGCCCAGCTTTCTTCATGTAAGTTTGCGCCCAACCAACCCGGTTGTAGATTATTGTCTGGGTCCCACTCGGCAGTAATTCCGATTTCTCCTCGGGTGACAAACCGAACTTCTGCGAAAGCGTTTCGACAGCCTCCTGCTTTGAGTGTATTTCGCCATCTGCTGATAGTTGGAGAAGTGGTAACATGACAGTCCAAAGTTTTGGAGCCTCATATTTGGATGGCCCGATCGTCATCTCCGAAATCCGGTTCTGCCGGCTCGGGCTCCTTATTCTCTCGCCTGGGATCGGTGACTTCGGGAAGGGGACTCTCCACCTCCCCTCCCTCACCGCTCCCGTCCGGTTTCTGGATGTCCGCGCAGGCCACGATCCGATCGCCATCGACGTAGGCGATCTTCATGCCCGTGGCCTCCAGCTGGGCCTTCCTCAGCTCAGCCTTGAAGATCTGCTTTGCCGTCATCGTCACCCCCTTCGACCAGGTCCGCCAGCTCCCGGAATCTCGAAGCCGGCACCAGGCGCATGGGCATGTCCACGAGCTGGCGCAGGCTCTCGGCGATCAGGCCCTCCAGCGGATCGTCGCTCACCATGTTTGTGTCACCCATCGCTGTCACCGTCATCCGGGAATGCCTCCTCTATCAGCTGCTCGACCTCGGCCCTCCTGGACCTCGGGATCAGCTGGATCAGTTTTTCTGCCAGGACCTTGGTCCTGCTCTCATTGGCCCCCACCTGCAGCCGGTCGATCAAAGCTCCCTCTTTGCGGAGGAACAGGCCGGCCAAGCCCTCCAGGGACGACGCAGCCTTGGTCAGGGTCGATGCCGGATCTGGGTGCTTCACCGTCCAGCTCACCGGCAGCAGCTCGGAGTCGGCCATCCTGGCCAGTATCCGGTTGAGATCCTCATGCCGCTTCACCGGCTTCCCGGATAGGTCCAGCTCCGAGGGATCGTAGTACACGACCCTCACGTCATCAGCTCGGGGATCGACGGTCAGCTGGTTTGGATCGTCCGGATCCTGCAGCCACCTGGTACAGGCCTTCCGGAGCCGGCGGACCTCGTGGATCTCCTCGTGGATGATCCTGACGATACCCTCGACGGTCCGACCTTTGCGCCTTTCCTCAGCCTCCCAGATTGCCGGCGCGATATGCTCACAGAAGTGCCGGTAGATCGAGCGGTAGTGCAGCCCGTATCGTTGCGCTATGTTGCGAAAGGACCCTGAGGTCCTCCACCTGGAGACCAGCTCCCTGTCGATGTTGACTCGGTCAGGGTGAGAGCAGGTCTTGCACTTCGTGGGCATTAGTCCTCCTGGTACTCCGGATAGTTCCCAACCAAGCGGGGTCTCTGGGGCTCAGGTGGTACGATCGGGTTCACCGGCTTTGGCCCCTGGAGGATCGACTCATCTCGCTCCCGCTTCTTCTTCAGCCATCTCGTCATCCTGTTTAATGCCATGGTCTCACTCCTCTCTACTGAATGTCTCGGACCAGGTCCGGGCGTTCGATCTGCCAACCTGGCCTGTGTCGCTTCCAGTTCTCGATGTCCTGGATCTCGCTCATGCGATACCTGATCCGGTGGAACCGCTCCCGGTCGTCCAGGATGTCGGGCACCCTGTGGCTTGCTGCTTCCAGCTGCCTGGCGATGATCGTCCTGGTCTGATCCGGGATCTCGAAGTGCGTAAGGGCCCTGCTCAGGGTTGCCGTGTCCCTGATCTGCTGGCCATCCAGCTCCAGCTCCTGGCGCTCACTGAGGTTCTGCTGTCCCCGCTTCCGCCGGCAGATCCTGAAGTGACGGGGGAGCTCCCGATCCTCTCGGAACATCACCAGCTCGTGCTCCCGGTACACCCGGCAGTTGTAGAAACAGGTCGTCACCACCACGTACAGGTTCATGCAAGGCGCTGCCTTTCGCCGGTGGTCAGGACCTGCTCCCGGAGGAACGGGCGGCGTTTCTCGTTGGGGGGCGGATTGCCCGAGTCAGCCAGCACAAACGTGCAGACTCCGTTCCGCCAGTGCCGGCAGAGGCTTCGTGCCTTGCAGCCGACCGGGTCCTGGCTGATCGGGCAGGTGCCGGCCAAGGCCTGCCTGGTGAAGAGCCTGGCCAGGATCGAGTCTTGCTGAAGCATCTCCAGGACAGCCTGGAGCATACCCCGGGTTCTCTTGATGTCTTCTGTATCGTTGACTCCAAGGGTGAGCAGGGCCTCGTCGAGGATCTCAATCTTCTCCTCGATGGTGAGATCGCCCTGGTTGTCGAAGCAGCTGAAAGAGCTGTTATGCAGCTTCAGCCTTTGGAGCAGGTTGCCCCGTCTACCGCTACCTTTACCGCCCATTCGTCCCCTCCCAGGCTCCGACTGCTTGGAGCTTTGCCTTTACAATCATCAAGGCGCTTCGGCGAGCGATCTCCATAACCAGGCTCTTGTAGGATTCGTCCCGAAATCTACTGCAGCCGGCGCATCAGCTGGTGGTGCCGGCTCATGGATCTGTCTACCCTCGAATCCTCCAGCCCAGTGGCGTGAGCCCCCAGGACTGATGCCGGGATGACGCACATCACCGGTACCTTATGATAGCCCAGACGCTGAGGACCAGGGCCCCGGCCACCAGCCCCGCGAACACCACTACGATCATGGATTCTGCCCTGCCACTATGGCGCTGATTCCCAGGGCACCGTCCTGCTCTCTGAGAGCCTCTCGTTTGCTATCACGCTTGCAGATTCTGGCGAGGTCCGAGATCATCGAACCAGGCTCCCGATACTCCTGCTTCAAGTTCTGGTGCAGCTCCTCTTTGATGTTGTTGTGCTCTTCCTGCCAGGATTTGAGGATCTCCTGGATCTCCCCGGATTCCTGCTCCGTCAGTGGCGACTCCTCCAGTTGAGGGACCTGGGGAATGATGATCCTCTTCTCCAGCTCCCGGATCTCAGCCACCGTCGGCATGTAACGACATTCCTGGTAGATCAGCTTTAGGAGCTGTTGCAGGCGTTTCTCCGATCGCTTCTTCAGATATTCGCTGATGACGGCCAGGCGCTCGGCATTGTCGCAGTCGTAGTACCGCTGCAGGCTCTTCACAAGATCTCGGGCTATCACTTGAACACCCCCACATCCAGACTTTCCCACTCCGTCTCGGTCTCCCGTTTCCTCTTGGCGATCTCATAGATGCGGTCCCACCGGCTCAGCAGCTCAGAAGGGCTAACGGTCACATCCTTCCAGAATCGCTCCCGGCGGGTGTTCTTCAGGTCCACCAGAAACCCGGCCATCCACAAGATAGTGGCTTCCGGATCCAGGTTGGGATGGGCTCTCTTCACATGCGTGATCAACTTCTTAATCGCCGAACCCTCTTTGCCATAGTTGGTGAAGTGAGCCCCATGCAACTCCTGAAAGACAAGCTGAATCCGGCAGTGCATTCCTTGTTGATTTCCATTATGTGGTTCCTGCATAAGCGCGGCGGAGCTACGCGAACTTCTTTCCCCTTTCAAGGATTTCCTTTCCCTTTCAAGGATTTGTTGATCAAATCCACTGGAGTCGCCTTTAACGGCGTTACTTATAACGGAGTCACTCTTTGTCGTAGGATTCCTCATCGTTTTAACAACGATATAGCAACGGGTAACCTTCGATTGTTTGTCTCGGCGGCGGACGTACTTGATCAGACCGTGTTGCTTAAGAAAGGCTTTCGCTTGTTCGATCGATTTCACACCTAAGCCAATACCTTTACTGATATAACTGTTATTCGCCCAAACACTATTTGTCCGCTGTTTCCTGGCCGTGTAAATCAGATGCTCGAACACGTCCTTCGCGTTCCTTCCGAGTTTTCCGTGCTTCATGAAAAACTCATACCGACCGACCGTGATCCAAATAAGATCCTGATCCAGAGTTACTGGAGTATCACTTTCTTGTTTAAATGTATTCATGTTCTCGCCAAACAAGGTACTTGTTTGAAAGCCTTGGGGTAATTCGTTAATTCGTTAGGGGAGACACGGTTTTATCGTCCAGCCATTCTTTCAGCTGACTGGGATCAAATAGGACTCGCCTTCCGATCTTCATGAACGGGATTTGTTTCGCTGAAACCATCTTGTAGACTGTGATCTTCGCTAACCTTAGGCTCTCAGCGGTTTCCTGAACACTCAACAATTTGTTCATAATTCCTCCCAGATATATTGCTATACCCAGGATAGACAAGTTCAGCCATTTAATAAATCATTTGAGGGCGATGATCCGTTACGTTCAGTTACGATCGGTTACGGTGATTCTCCATTTCGTCAATAGCATCGTTGAACTTCTGAACAAGTTCTTCCAACACCTCCAGTGATTTCGGATGCACGGTTTTAGTTTTTCCACCTTCACTCTTGAACAATCGTCCTCTCGTTACCCGAAGTATCGAATCATTGATTCGGTCCTTATCGGCATTCATGAAATGCTTAGCAATTAGGGCAGGTGACTTGGAATCCTTGTCAATGAACTTGCCTTGATGTAGCAATTCAAATAAAACTACCAAATACTTGTTGTCGGCCAGCCATCGGAACTTCTTTCCCAGGTTTGCAGTACAACTGTTTTCCTTCTGAGATCCAGGCTTCAATTGTGTCAATTCATTATTGATTTCAACTATCACTTTCCGTAACTGAGTTTGCTCGATCTTCTCCTCATCGGTGAAACATTTCTTGTTCCGATCAGTGTAGTACAGCCTTCCAAGAGGTCCAACGCTTTTAGGGTCTTTCAGAAGATCGATAGGCTGCTGAGCTTCCTTAGCATTCAGCACTTGTAATCTCGATTCAAGACGGTTTAATTCTTGTTGCAAACACACTTGTTGCCCTTCAGCTTGTTGATATTTCGTCTTACATTTCTTCATTATCTCATTGCCGTTAATTGACATCTGCGACCTCCTCTCCTTTATCTACGAATAGGTTTTCCTGCACATGAAGAACATCTTGTAGATCCTCTATTTGGAACTGCGTGTAGTGCTCTGTCATCTCCTGTGTTCGATGCCCAGTTAGCAATCGCACTTTACTATCCGGGATCTTCTGGGCTCGAAGGAGGCTATTAAAGAAATACCGCCAGCTGTGGAAGGTCAAATTACGATTCTGTCTCTCTGTCGGCAATATCTCAATCTTCTCTAAGGCTTGATAGAAGCGTTTCCTGATATCCGATGAACCAATCGGTTTGTACGAATCCAAGGCACTTCGAAAAACCAAGCAATCCGGTCGCAATTCTGATCTGTTATCCATAACCTGATGCAAATACCTCGTGGTAATTTGAGGTATAGGAATCGCTCGATAGCTCCCACATTTCGGATGGTCTTTCAATCCATAGCGACGTTCCCAAGTATTTACAATTCTCACGAAGTTCGGATGTACATGCTGACGCTGAAGACCTTGAATCTCACCTTGCCGCATGCCTGTGGTGGCCGCCAACAGGTTAAGTGCATAGTGGCTAATTCGACCGCCCCACACCCGTTCAATTGTGTCCTCTTTGAACAATTTGCAAACTTCGTCAAGCCTCAACGTCGATTTATGTGTTGGTGTCTCTTTCAATCCGAGGACCCTTGAAGCGGGATCTGCCGATATATAATCCAGCCGGTAGGCTTCTTTCATCATGATCTTCAATATTCCCAAGCACACATTTATCGTACTGGTGGAGAGGGAAGTTTCCTGTAGGTTGTCGAGCCAGTCTTCAATCATGTATGGCCTAATGGCTGAAAGCCGTATAGTTTCGAAATATGGGATTACATGGCGCTTAAGAAAGATCCTCCGCGTGTCTGCGTATTGGCGTGAAATACGCGTTCCTCGATCTTGTTTACGTCGGATATAGGAGCACTGATCCCAAACGAACCATGGTTTAGCGAATCTATCAAACGTCAGATTGCTTCTGATCGGGATGGTGCCGCTCCGTAGTCGCTGGATAGCCCATCGCTCCGCTGCTGCTTTGGAAGTTTGTCCGGTGCTAACTGCAGTAAGACGTCTTCCACAATCGTCTCGAAATTGGGCATAGTAGACGTAACGATTTGAACTTACAGTTGGGCGCTTATGAAGCGTGAAGGGTTTGGTGGTCACGTTTGCCTCCTATCCACCGCATGTGTGAGTCGGAAATGTTGCTCACATTTCTGCTCACAATTGGCTTTCAGGTTGGATGGATAGGAGCTGTACCCATTAACTCTTTACAATATAGATACTTATTTGGGCGATACTGGATTTGAACCAGTGACTTCTACCGTGTGAAGGTAGCACTCTCCCACTGAGTTAATCGCCCCTGCTCTTGAGAGCTGTCCCCGGTGGTCCGGCTCTCGCGCTTGCACGGAATTTATACCCCGCTTTTTTCTTCCTGTCAATGTTTAGGGGTCGAAAAATTCACGACCCTGGCATGTATAAAGCGGGAAGGCTCGGTCAACTTAGGCCGTGGCGTCACGCCACGGCGTTGAGAATCAGATCCAGGGCTGCGGCCTCGGGATAGGCACCGACCATAGGCTGGGGACTGTCCCCAATCACCGTGTGAGGCACCCCGGAAACCTGGTACTTGTTGGCCAGGTGGGGAAACTCGGTGGCTTCCACCATGGAGGCTGTCACGTTGGGCGACTCCACGGCCATGCGAAAGGCCTGCACCACGGCCCGGGGGCAGTAGGGGCAGGTCGGGGTGACGAATACCTGCAGGTGTACCGGCTTGCTCAATCCCTTGAGCCGTTCCTTGCCGTTAACTGAAAGACCGGACTCGCCCTTGGAAACGATTTCGATCGCCTCTAAAAGAGACATGAACTCGTAGCCTGCCGGGATACCATAGAAGCGGATTCCGTAATCGGTGTCTCCCTCTGCGAACACACCGATAGCCGGAATCTTGTCAATGCCGAGTTTCTTGGCTTCGGCTTCCGCCTTGAGGAAGTCTTGGACCTCGGCGGTGATCTTGTCGGACAGGGCCGCGACCTCTTCGACCAGCTCGTGGGTTTCCTTGCAGAACTGGCACTCCATCTCCTGAGTGAACATCACCAACTTGACCGGGCCGGCCAATTTAGCGAGCCGATCACTCACCGTTTTTTTATCCTTCTCATTTATCATTGCCATATTCGCTCCTCCTCACTTTAGGCCTCTCTATATATAGTATATTTACTATATAGTATTCTTACCTAAATATACAAAATTTCGCTCAAAAAGCAAAGCACGATGGCAACTGCGCGCCATTTCGATTAAACTATTGTCTATCATAGCGGGGAAACAGAATCATGGAAATGGCTCTTTATATCGGCACGGCCATATTGACAATTGCCTGGTCGGTCTGGACCTACCTGACCTGGTCGGATCGTTCGCGCCTGGAAGACTACACAGGAAAGCGTTTCTACCTCATCGCCTCTCCGAGCGGCTATTTTCTCCTCCTTGCACTGGCAGGCTGGCAGCGGGTTCAGATGATACGGCTGGACCTCATCGGGCTGGCCGTGTACGACATACTGATCGTCATCTGCTGGATCATCCTCCTCATAGCCCGGGGTTTGAAACCCAGCCAGTTCAAGCGGATGTACACGGGTGTTCTGGCAGTATTCAACATCGTGGCCGTACTGCTGGTCGGGGGGATTTTCCTCATTCGCCTGTTCCCGCCTGTCATTATTCGGATCACCAACTTCATAAACCAGGGGATTCGCCTGGAGTTCTTCAAGTTCGCCTGGATCGGCCTGGACCCGGAAAGCCACGAACGGGATTTCATCTCCATGGCCAACAAGATCCTGATCGCCCTGTTCTCCTATATACCGATTACGGTGCTGCGCACGCTGTACACCCATCGGCAGATAAGCCGCCAGCGCAGGTGGATCACCAAGGAGATCAGCACCCTGAAGCGTAAGATCGAACAGCTGGAAAAGCTGCACAAGGAATAACGTCCCCACAGAAGCTACAGAAGCTGTGAAGCTTGACAGGAGTGTTTTTTTCTCTTAAATTTACATAGACAGCCTATGCATAGAAAGGCTATGCCTTAGATGCTCTTTTTATCCATACGAGTCATTCTGCTCATTCACCTGCTGACCGCCTTCGGAACACTGGCGATCCTGGCTCTGTCACTGGCCAATATTCTCTGGCTGCGCTCCAGCGGCTATAGAGCCGTTTCTGCCGATCGGGGCAAGGTATCGGTGCTCATCCCGGCAAGAAACGAAGAGGCAAACATCCGCCTCTGCCTTGACTCCCTGTTGGATCAGAGCTACACCAACTACGAGATCATCGTGCTGGATGATTGCTCCAAGGATCGAACCTGGCATATTATCAGGGAGTACGCCCTCCGCACTCCGGGGCGCCTGAAGGCGGTAAGAGGTTCGCCTCTGCCCCAAGGTTGGTGCGGTAAAACCCATGCCATGCAGCTGCTCTCCCAGTATGCCGACGGTGATTATCTGCTGTTTACCGACGCCGACACGATTCACTCCCGGGAAAGCCTGGCCTGGGCGGTCACCAACATCAATGAACACAGAGCCGATTTCCTCTCCGGCTACGTCCAGCAGGACCTGCGGTCCTTCGGGGAGGCACTGATCGTTCCCACCACCTATATCATGAGCGCGATCATCATGCCCTTTTGCCTCATTCCCCGGGCCAATTCCTCCATGATCGCGATGGCGGTAGGCCAGATGGTGATGTTCCGGCGGGAGGCATTCGAAACGATCGGAGGCTACGCCTCGGTAGCCACTCAGATCAGCGAGGATGTCTTCGTAGCCAGGGCTGTGAAGAAGGCCGGCTATCGGACCGTCTTCCTCGACCTCCGCGACCAGGTTACCTGCAGGATGTACCAGGGGTACCGCAACTCCTTCGATGGAGTCGGGAAGAATATCTACGATTTTTTCAAAAATCAGCCCGCTTTCTTCGCCTCGGTTGCCTCGGTTCTGGTAGCCTTCATCGTTCTGCCTCTGGTTCTGGCTGTAATCGAGATGCAGACCGGCAGCCCCCTTCTGCGCCTCTCGGTTTTCAGCGTGCTTTGCTTTGTCCTGGCCTGGTCTCTGACACTCTACGACCGCGGACTCAAGTGGTGGGTGCCTCTGCTCTACCCCCTGACCTTTGGGCATCTGCTGTACATGGCCTGGAAGAGCTTCGGTAGAGCGGCTGCGAATGCGGGAGTCGTCTGGAAAGGACGGGTGTTCAAGTAGCCATGGCCTACAAACGGGGTGCAAAGGTTTCGACCTACGGTTCATCATTTATCCCGGCAAAGGTGATGTTCCACTTGATCCTGGCGCTGGTACTGCTGACCAACAGGTTGATCTTCCACTTGAGAATCGAGGGAAGGGAGCAGCTGCAGCGTGTGCCCTCCGGCATGCTGGTGAGCAACCACACCCTGGTTCTGGATCCGGGAATCATCGCCCAGGTACTTCGACCCCAGCGCACCTACTTCACAATGCTGGAGGAAACCGCCTGCATCCCCCTGCTCGGGACCTTCGTGCGGATGCTCGGTGCCATCCCCATTCCCACCCGGGCGGCGGCAATGCGCAGCTTGGAGAGAACGATCCGCGCGAACCTGCTGGATCTGCCCTTCGTGCACGTGTTTCCCGAAGGGGAATGCTACCTCTGGAACCAGGAGATCGAGGAATTCCAGCCAGGCGCCTTCTTCCTGGCCTGCAGGCTGAGTTTACCCGTTGTGCCGATCACCACCGTTCTTCATCAGCGCTGCTGGCTGGGAAGGACATGCTTCCACTTTGCAGGCCGCACCT
>Ga0180432_10006082_pt1 | contig 15821 bp, 17 predicted proteins | sample SS_ome_10_FD_132414 | JGI IMG/M metagenome (GOLD analysis project Ga0180432, IMG submission 132414) | Hypersaline lake sediment archaeal communities from the Salton Sea, California, USA - SS_1_MS_2 metaG | ecosystem: Environmental > Aquatic > Non-marine Saline and Alkaline > Hypersaline >... | reverse complement strand
GAATGCCCTTGCCGCCTCCGGCGCTAGCTCCGTCCAACACGGTGTTCCCCCAATAGCCGGTCCAGGTTTGGATAGGGCCCTCGCCGTCTAGCGGGAGATAACCTTCTCGCTGCGCCCACGCGATGGGATACCAGAACAAGTTGACCGGTAACCCAGACAGCCCATTGAGTCGTTTCCAGGCGTGCTCGAAATCGAGTAGGTCATGCTCGTAGTACCGATCCGCTGGTTTGCCGTTCCGCACGACATGGTAGGTATCCTTGGGCCAACCCTCGAATTCCATGATCTTGAGGAAGTTGGGGCTTTCCCGGTCGTTACAGAGAAACACGACCATGCCAAGCCATTCTGGCCCCCACTCCTCATAGAGTTCCCTAATGATCCAGGAAAGGACGCGACTGTCCAGCCCCGATGAGTGCAAGACCGCGTGATATGGTGTGTGCAACCACTGCTGCCAGATCAGGCCTTTCAGTGTGTCGTAGACTCTCGCGAATAAGTCCTCGGGATCGCTGTCCCATGACGCCCTGGTCTCAAAGACGGCTCGATCCTCCTCGGTCCAAACGTCACGCAGGGGGGCGATCTCCACTTCTTGGAACAGCGTCCTGTCGTCTCGGTAGAACCTGGACGTCGTGTATGTCGAATCCACCGTCAGGTGAGAAGGAAGCAGTGATACAAAATCTGACGACATCTCCCCCGTCTGCTTGTTGCGAAAGAACGTCCTCATCGGCAAAAACTCTGAACTCATGCTGCCCTACCAGAAGACTCCCGATCTGCTTCCGTACCCTGTCGAGACTGTCCGACATGGTCGAAAGCCCGAAGTATCCCATCCGCCAGGCAGGCCGTTGTCGGCCCGCCATCCTTATCGTTGTAGACACGTTTGGCAAAGTCCTCCTCTGTGGCACCAAGTGGTATGCCCTGTTTGTAGAGACCGTAGTGTTTGTGAAAGCGCCTGGCTTTCAGGTGCGGCCTGTGGCTATAGACATACAGGAACGGACTGTGCTTGAGAATCCGTAGGAAAGAAAACGTCCCCGCCGGAGTTCCCCGGCACTCTCTGAGCTCCAAGTTGAGCGCATGCCCCGCAATGCCATCATAGCGTACTAGCCCAATGTCCTCTGTCGTTTCGAGGAGGGCAACTCCCTGATCCAGCCTGATCGGTCGCAATGCGATGTAATCGTCCTCGCAAAGGAAGATGTACTTGCACTTAGTGTCCAGGTACATCATGCCCGTATTGCAATTGGCACCCCATCCCAAGCGCGGCGTAACCGTATAGCTGAAATCGAGCTCCGGATAGTCGGCCATGATGTCATAGATGTAGCCTCCGGGACTTTGGTCATCAGCTATGTGCCAGAGGAGATCGCCGCTGTAGCGCAGGTGTTCCTTGAGTGCATTCAGTGTTGCGCGAATGACCTCTGGCCTGTTCCAGGTTACGATCAGTACGCCGACTGTGGGCCAACTCATTAGGGATCCCCCTCAGCATTATGTAGGCGGGGACGGTGCCCCTCCCAGATTGTGGTCATTCAGGATCGCCTACTGGCGATCAGGCAGGTTCCAGTCGCTCCAGAGCGACGACGACGGCCGCTCACTCACCCCGCCCTTGAAGAAGTAGTCCGAGTCCTCATCATAGGAGCGGAAGTGCTGCAGAGGCGAGTACATCACGTGGTTGATTCGACCCGCGAGCTGCGGCGTGCGCAGGATGACGCGAGGGCGAACCTCTCCGGACAGCTTCCAGCAGAACTTCACCTTGTCGCGTGTCCAGAGGAACCGTCCATCATCACTCCAGATCTCGTCATCGAGCCGGGAATCTACAAGCTCACGTCGACCGACACGGTAGTCCAGGTGCTCGTAGTAGCAGACATCCATGTTCTTGGCCCGGATGGGCAGGAAGTAGATGTTGCTAGCGAACTGACCAGCGGGGACGTTGGCGTCATTGGTCGAGTCGTACTCGATGATCCCGTCGTCCAGCACGACGCGATAGCGGCGACCGTTGAGCCAGATCATTTGCGATTGCTGGATCTCGTTCACCATCTCGCGGACGTGCGAGGCGTCGATGAAGTTAGTGTTTCCGGCGGGAAGCGTGATGTTGCGGGTCGACAGCCATGCCAGCGGCCAGATCATGGAGAACTCGTAGAACAGTTCTGGTCGCATGCAGATCACCTTCTCGACCGGCTGCAGGCTCTGGCGGACGGCGTTGTGATGCAGGTAGGCCTCCACCATCTCCATGTAGCGCACGATCAGGAAGTTGCCGTTGGCATCCGTGGCATTGACCAACTGATAGTTGTACTCCTTGACGTCGGAGTCCAGCGCAGGGCAGGTATCGCCGGTATAGGCGTCCACCTTACCCGTGCCGATCTGCAGGTCGAGCCCCGGGAACTCCATGTAGCCGGTGCCGTTGTTGTTCGCAGGATTGCCCTGGAACGTCATCGGCATCAGCATGTTCTGGAGCATCACGCCGACTTCCTCCATCGCCCAGGCGACAGCCAGGTTCAAGACCTGCTCATTGCTCGGGCGGGCGATACCGCGGAAGAAGTCGTTGGCGAACTGCACTCCAAAGAGGCTGTTCACCAAGCTGTAGTCCACATCGAACCGGTTGATGCGTTCGACGGCACGCCGGAGCGTCAGCGTCTTGGTGTCCGCGCATACGCGACCGAAGGACGCAGTCTGCACGCACGTCTGCGTGATGCCGCTGACGCAGTCGGAACACTCGTTCGACGGCTGCGTGCTGTGGTCAGGATCGGTTTCGATGCCCGTGATGTAACCAAACTCAGGGTTGGTCTCCACCACCGGATGAGCACGCAAAACCTGGGACAAGCCAACGGGAGCGATCCTCAGTGAGATCACCTGCTCCTCGATTGCCGTCCCTCCGAAAAGGCCGCCTGGCCCGTGGATCCACGTGCCGGACGGTGAAGTCGCCTGCTTCTGGCCAGGCATCCCGCCCATCTGCGGGAACGCCTCCTTGAGTGCGCCAGCAAAGGCCTGCGACATGGCGTTGATCATATTCTGGTCCATCTGATGTTCCTCCTAGTGCGGCGTTGTGCGCGCCAACCGTTGGATGGCGCCTGGGGGCTGAGATTCCTCTGGCCCACCGAGATCGTCCGCGGGTTCGGTCAGCGTCTTGGTCTCACGGGTGCCACGGAACCAAGCAGCCTGCGGCGTCAGTGCAGCGATTGCTCCCTGCTTGACACCCAGGTCCTCTACCTTGGCCTGGCGTTCCTTGAGTTCCTTGACTTCCTTGGCGAGGACGGCGATCACCTGTTGCTGTTCCTTGATCATGTCAGACAGCGCATTCAACTGCAGCCCTTCCACGATCTTGGTCGCCAGTGCCGTCACGTCGACGTCACCGGGTGCCTGCTCCGGCACCGGTTCCGGCTCCGGGGCTTCCTTGGACTCCGGTTCCGGGGCCTCCTTGGCCTCCGGCTCGGGTTCCAGTTCCGGTTCCGCCGCGGGCTCCGGCTCGGGGGCCTCCTTGGCTTCCGCCTCGGGGTCCGGCTCGGGGTCCGCCACGGGTTCCGGTTCCGGGGCGTCCTTGGTTTCGGCCTCGGGATCCGGTTCCGCATCGGGCTCTGGCTCCGTGAGTTCACCGGTGAGAGCCAACAGCTTCTCGCCTATATCACCGCCAACCGCTCCCGCAAGGTCCGTGAGAGTACCAACGACGCCATCGAGGGCCTCCTTGGTATCGCTCTCAGCCAGGGCACCCTCGATGTTCTGAGCGACCGATTCGGCCTGTTCTTTCAGGCCTTCGTCTACGATCTCGGTTGCCAGTTCACGAATCGCCCCTGCCACGCTGGACACCGCCTTGTAAGCGACGCCCTTTTCCTCGAGTTCCTTGGTGCGGTTATCGCCCAGATCTTGCACCCACTGGACGAGGTCTGCCCCACCGACTGTTTCGAGGGCCTTGCGCTGCGTGTCGTTCATTTCTAGTACCTCCAGTTGTGGATTCCACGGGTTGGACGCCTTACTCATCGGAAGAACCGTGGTCTCGAACTTGTCCAACCACTCATACTCGCGGTCCGCTCGGTCACCAGGAAGGTACAGGTATCCATGAGACGTCCCCCAACCCTCGGGGGCGAGATCCTTATGGAACCTGGGATGCTGCGCGAAGAACCTTTGGAACTTCCTGCCAACTGGCGTATCATCGAACGGCCCGGCTTCGACTAGGAATCGTCCCACCATGCCCTGCCACTGGATTGTCCCGAAGCGCGTACCCGGGATATGCCAGAACCAGAACTCCCCCTTGACGTCACGAGAGGCCATTCTTCCAACATAGTCCTCTAGGGCCTTCTGTCGGAAGATTTCACCCTCCCGATCCCGGAACGAGTTGGTCGTCCAGGTCAGGATCCAGGGCCGCCCGTCCCTGGCTGTAAACGTCTTGAAACCTAGTTTTCCATAGACTTCGGAGAACGATGGGAGATTCTCAGCTTCATAGAGAGCGGTCAATTGCTGCATACCACCATCGAACGCAGCTTTGAGACCGTCCAGAATTTCCTTCTTCCGTGCATTCTGCAGCCGCTGCACCTTGGCCTGCAGATGCTGGCGCAGATCTTCGCTGAGCCAGCCCTCGCCCGTCGCACTTTGGCCCAGGCGAGATGCCGCATTGTTCAGGTGCGCCATGTCCACCTGTCCCTCAGCGTTCTTGTAGGGCAAGTGCCGTTTGCTGCGGGGCACCGTCTTACCTTCGTCGTCCTTCTTACCACCGGGCTCGACGTAGAGAAAGGCACTGTCAGGCAGATTGTTGACATAGGCAGTAGTCCAGGCCTCCTTGCGGGCACTGCCCCCAATCACGCCATCGCCTTTCTTTTCGTCATCACTGCCCGCCATGGCCGTGCCGCACTTCGGGCACTTCGTTTCCGCACAGGGTGTACCGCGATCATGCTCCACCTTCTGACCGCACTTGGGGCACACACAATAGGCCGCCCCACCATCTCCCTGCTTCGGACCGTCGACACCCTGCCCCTCGCCACGTTCCTTCTGGCTACGCAGGTGCCAATTGCCCTGTTCATCCTGGTAGTAACCAGCGTTTTTGACGGCCCCCCATGCACGCTGGTTGCATTCGCCCTCTTGCTTGGGGCGTTTCTCAATGCAGGAGTTGAAGGCGTACACCCAGATGCGTTGCGCCTTGGCTGGCACTCCACGAACCTTGTCGGGCGGGCTGTCCACTGAGTACGGCATTCTCTTTGCCTCCTTGGTTGCCACTGCTACCGGCACATCCGCCGGGAACTCCGGTATTTCCTTGAAGTCCACACGCTCTATGAACGTCTGGACCCCGGGCTCGATCTGCACCGGTCGCGGCTTGCGCCATCCCTTGAACTCCACGATGGGGTATAGGAACAGGCTCTCCGCCTTTGGCCACCATTTCTGACGTTCCTTCTCCGTGCAGCGATGCTCATCAAATCTAGCATCGAATTCTGTCGGCCCAACTTCCTCCGGCTCTCCTATCTTCGCCCGGCCGAAGGCTAGATGCTCGGATACGACGATCCAATCACCCTCCAGATCGAAGCGCTGAGCCTTGGCAATGGCTGACTTGCGCCTGTTCCAGATCAGCCTGCCATGCGGCGGGGCCAGGTAGATGCCGCAGTTCTCTCCCCGCTCCGTCTCAGTGTCCGCAATGGGCGACCCATCTTTCTGCCCATGTTCCGTGACCAGGTAGTAGACCACTTTGGAGTGGGCTTTGGCTACCCGTCCCATATCGACACCCAATTCGGCCCATTCGTGGCAGCGTTGATGCAGGCCCTCGAGCTCGGCCGCCCCCAAGCCTGAGATGTCTGCCTTGAGTAGTTGATTGAGCTTCATGGACGCTTCCTATATTCGAGAAAACAGCCGCAGTTGGTCAGGCATACCGTGTCGCCAGATCCTGGGAACGCCCCTCCATAAGGGTCCGTCTCTGCTCGACGCCAGCCCATGCTAGCAAAGTCGATGCAGTCTGGGCAGTTCTCCAGTTCTGGGTTCATCGTCCACTTCACATAACGTAGGCCCGCTTCCCTGGCGATCCTCCACTGTGCCCGCTCGAAGGCCTCGCGAGCACTCCGAAAGTACATCCTAGATCTTGCTGCGATCTGCCCCTGGCTCAGTTGCCCAGAGGCGATCTCTGCACTAAATCTGCTCAGATACCGGTACTGCTCTGCCAGCATGCCGCCCAGGGAGCCGTAGTCGCGATTGTTCATGTTCTGGCGGCCGCCCCTGGCCAGCATGTACTCCTGCAAGTACATGTCTTTCAGATGATTCCGCATGGACAGTTCCCACTCGTCCAGCCGGATCTGCCGTTCTGCCAGTTGCTCCGCCAACAGATCGGTTTCGACCAGCATGTCCTCGATGACCATTTGGGCCAGCTTCCGCTGAGCCGACTTCCCCAGGAGTCTCCTGGTGGCCGAGACCACGAACTGGCCCAGGCTGATCAGGAACTTCCACATCTAGGCAACCTCTACGTCGGCATCGAGCAGATCTATAAATTCCGGCGGCATGTTCTCGCGCCAGCGCTCTATCGCCCTGTTGACATCCTCCTCGGAAATCTCCTCCGTCTCCCCAAAGAACTCCGGCAACGGAGCCCCATCCGGCTCCAGCTTGGCCGTGGGCAGGTAGACACTCATCTCCATATCGCCGTTGGGCCGGTAGTTCATATACTGCAGCAAGCCCTGCGGGATGGACATGCCAGCCTGTTTCTGGCCCCCGTCCTTCTGGCCCTGCTCCTGGGGCGGCTGCGGCTTCTGCTCCCCGGCGGGGCCCTGGTGCTCTGGCCTAGGTGCCGGAAGCGGGATGTTCATGGGCGGCTGATCCTTGGGACCCGGTATCTGGGCCAACTCCGGGGTCAAGTCTCGCTCCCCCATGAGCTCCAGGTAGCGGCGGTCCAGATCCCCGGCATCCGCCGCCAACTGCCTGGCAATTGCTGGTGTGATCTCGCCACTCTTGATGCGGATCTCCCGGTCTCGGGCCCGGCGGAAGGCCGCGTCGTCCTTCTCCCGCTGCTCCTCGTAGTCCTTCTCCTTGAAACGGAACTCCAGACCTGGCGGGAAAATTCCGCTGTAGTTCAACTGCGCTTGCAGCGTGTCCATAAAGTAACGGGAGCTCTTGCCCCTGGCTTCCTTCTGTTGTACCTCGACCTCGGAAGCGGAACCGAGGCGGCGCCCGGGCATCGGGGCCAGGAAGCTGTAGTGCTCCCCGGCGGCCAAAGCTACCGCCGCGATGTACCAACGGTAGGCGTCATCCCGGCTGTAGCCCTCGGGCAACTCCGCCAGGGGGATCGTAACATTGTAAGGCCTGGCATTCGGGTCCAGCGTCGGCGCGATGATGGGCTGCGAGTAGCGCAGGAGCCCCCGAGCATCATTGGCGGCTTCCTGATCCTTGATGGCGTCCATGATGACGTCTGGATCAATGTTGGTCAGGTGAACAGCCCTGGCAAACCGACCGGAGATCTTTTCCTGTTCGTACACCTGCGTGTCACGTATGGTCTGGGCCAGCCGGAGCACGCGACTGACGAATGAGTAACCCACGCCATGCCGTTTCTCATCAGGGCTCGGCATGTCGGCCATGATGATGACCTGATAGTAGGCTAGCTTATGCTCTCTGCCCACGCGGTCGGTGTAGACCACCGGATAGACCGGGTCCCCGGTGCGGCGACACCTGGCAGCATCCAGGTGGGCCAAGCCTACCGGCAAGTCATACTCGCTGTCGGTGACATCCAGTGGGTCGACAGACTGCGTGTCTCCCTGTTTGTTCAGTACGGCGTACCAGGCTTTGTCTCCGCTACCATTCCGGCCCGATATCGCCGGGTACCACTTGCCCCCCACCCGGGCGCGCGCTGGCCGGATGATCTCGACAAAACCTCCGTTGTCCTGTGTCAACATGTCCGTTGACAACTTCATGATCAGCTTTTGCCAGCCACGCCCGAACTCAGCCGTTTCCAGCAGTTGTCGTGATCGTGGTATCAACCCCTGCTCACCCACAAGCTCCCATCGGAAGCCCGCATTTCGAGCGGCCAGCGCGTAGACAGAACCAGCCAGGAACGACTCCTGGGGCCAGAATTCGCGTAGATACTTGTCTCGGCGCGGGCTCCACCACGGAGGAGCCTCGTCTGCAGCTATGGCAACCTGCAGAAGCAAAGTCTGCCCTTCACGCGTCGAGGGAAAGTCTTGCACGCTTTGTCGTTTGGCTAGGCGTACCTGCTCAAGTGTCAATTGCGCCATTGATTACCCCCAACTTACGATGAGCTTGGCTGCATTGGCCGGTAAGCCGTCCCAGGCATCATAGCGGGCCTGGTAGTTGACTACATGGCTCGGTATATTCATGATGCAGATGCCATTCCCTGACGCCCATCCAGGGCGGTCCACGATTTCCTGTATGATAGTAGAGATGTCTGGCGAGTCATTCCAGGCGTTCCCTGCCAAGGTCGCGATCCAACTGACGTTCGCCGTCGTCTGCGGCCTGATGAGATCATCCAGGACTGCCTGAATGAGCGGCGAGTTGTCAGACGCGTGCCCGTACAGTGTGCCGTACTGATCCCGATAGGCTACGGAGTTGATATGGTGCGCCCGCACGATAGCACTAGAGATCGGTGCGCCTTTCGGGATAGCGCAGTTCTGCCAGACCCATCCTAGCCGCCTATGGAAGATGCTGGTGTTCGACCGACACTCCACATAGGCACCCGTGATTGTCGGCGTCGCTGGCGATCCATCCCCGCACTCGCCGTCACCACCGCTGGCAGAGACCTGTACCTCGATGGCACCAGGAACGATGCCACCCATAGCGGCGGGGTTGCTCATCCCGCTGATGGGTACCACCCCCGCACCGTTTATACCCACGCGAAAGATAGGCATTGACATTCCTAGATGGTGGTTCTGGCTGCCACCTGCATCTGGACAACCATGTCGTCGGCGGCTGCAGCCACAGCGTTGTTGTCATAGACCCTGACGATCTGCCCTGGGCCCAAAATCAACGTGGGCGGGATCGGCGTCATCAGATAGTCAGTGTCGCGCATGGCGGTCAGATCAGCCATGCCAGGAGCAAACAGGTAGTTCCTGGCTTCGCTGGCCGCCTGCGTAGCACCAGCGCGAATCTCACCGATCACGTCAGCCGCAGCATCTTGGATCTGCACGACAAGCTGGCGGTCACCGGCGTCTCCGCTGGCCGTGTACTCGACCCAGACCCATAGTACCTGCCACTCGGCCGTAGCGGGCACCACGAATGTCTTGTCGCTGTCGTCGGCACTCTCGTCTGCCTGGGAGCTGACCGTCCAACGGCCTTGCTCCTGAACAGGTACCGGGTTATCGGCTTCGACATCCGCATCCTCGACGTGCAGATGTGCGCTGACATGACAGGCATTGGGCAATGCCTGTTCGATCTCGACCGCACTGCCGCCAGCCGCACCTGTAGTCACGGGCACTCGTCCATTGGCGTCCAACTGAATGGTACCGGGCTGACCGTCGGCCGCCCTCACCGGAACATTGAGAGCCATTGTAATCCTCCTGCTAGAAAGCTAAGTCGTGAATTCGCTGTACGGCAGACCAGCGCCGCCGTTATACAATGCCGTTCTCTGCGCATCCGTCAGCACTCCACCACCACCTGGTGCCGACCGCCAAAACATCGTGGGGCCCACCCGACCGTCCAGGTAGGCGCTGCCGGGATCAAACTGCATGAACCTGCCGATGGTGAAGCGCCCATCTCCATCCCCGCTTGGCCCGGACGTCGCAGAACTGAATAGCCAGGTGTCATTGATCAACATCTTGGCTACGTCATTCACGGCATCGTGCCAGCAGACGAATAGGTACCAGGTCCCCGCAGACCAGACAAAAGGCCCAACCTCAGCGATGGGCGCAAAGGTTGCGTTGTGAACCACCCACCATACGCCATTGGCCGCTGGCATCACCGTGGGCGTGTAATAATGCATGATAGCGTAGTCGGCGTGCGTATTGTCTCCGATCAGTTCCCACTTGCCCACCATGTGCTGCGCCGCGGGCTCTGAGGCGGGAAACGTACTGCAGCGTATCCATGTCGCCAGGGTGTAGTCATTGTCCCCCTGTGGGGAAAGATCATCACCATTGGCTGAGACATGATACTCGCTGTTGGCCCTGGTATATTTTCGTGCCGTCGGGTAGACTAGGCCCGTATCGTTTGTGACCGTATTCTGGTCGCTTAGGTCAATGCCCCCGGTATGTGCGTCGATCAGGTCGCCGCTGGCTTCATCCCCTGGCCAATAGACTACCAAGTTGTTGAGTAGGCCGTTGCCGCCAGCCGCGGCCACGGCTGGATTGACCATCGCGCCGATGGGTACCACCCCCGCACCATCTATGCCGATCCGGAATATAGGCATCGCAGGCCTACATCCGCAGTTCCAGGCAGCGCTTTGCCGCCATGGAAGTGGCCACAGCCAGGTCTATCGGTAGGTTCGAGCTACGCTGTACCAATCGCATCTTCGTGTCCTGGTCCGTCGACGTTTTAGAGCTCGCATTGAGTATGTGCTGTTTGAGGTCTGGATCTCCGCCATGGGCGATCTGTCGTTCCCGGATCAACTGAAACAGCAGGCTATCGGCAACCATTCTGTCGGTCTGCTGCGAGAACTGTTCCCAATGTGCTACGCGCTCTTTGCGGTGTTGCTCAGCCATGCCGTGTAGCTGGTACAGGTCATAGACGACCATCAGCACCTTGTACTCCTTGCACAGCCTACGGATCTCCTCATCTGGGCTATCCTTGCCGTAGAACTGGATCTTACCGCCCTTGGGTGGGGCCCACTTCTTAGCGTAGCGGACGGCGACATCCGTCTTACGCCTGGCCGGGTCTGGGTGCCTAGTCACTCCCACGACCCCGAAGCAAGCTCCGGACACTGCAGCGTCGATACCCAAGATGATGCCTTCTCTGGGCTCGAGGGGAGGTAGGTCCTCCTGGCAGGCCATCCACCACTCCTCGGGAACGAAGGTATTGAGGGCCGAGACCCATTGGTTGCGGTGCAGTCTCAGGAATTCATTGGGCGGCAGGAGCCGTGCTTCCTGGGCGTAGTATTGCGCCGTTTGCCACGGCATCCGCGGCTCCTCGTCCCAATAGCAGAACAGTTGTGCGCCCTCGTTGACGTAGACCGGCAGATCCGGAAAATCGGGATGCCTCGCGCCCATAGTAACGCCTTGCTCATATAGACGTTCCAGGGTTGGGCTCTCCCCTGTGTATCCCGCATAGGTCTCAACCCACCGGATACTGCGCCCGGATCTGGCCGGGCTGATGGTCATCGTAGCCCAAAACCGCTCTTTGTGTTCTAGTCCGTAACCCCAAAGCTCACTCCATGCGCTGATTGTTGGGTTGGACCCGGATTCCCCCGAGGGGTCGACCGGGATAGCCTCGATGAATGATCCGTCGGGAACGGTTGTCTGTCTGCGTTGCAGCTTCCAGTCTGCAAAGATTGGCGACAGGGCGACCGATTTGTTGATGGCTGCTAGGAGCCTGTCCTCTGACTGCTTACCATCGTTGCCGAGCACATAGCACTCGGCCCATGGTCCGTACTGACTAGCGACCCATTGCACGACAGCGGCGGCGATACGTGTTTTGCCTGACTTCTTAGGGCAGGAGTACAGGATGGTTTGCCAGCGAAAGGCCCCTTTCTCGTCTCTTTGCAGTGCTGCCCGGATGATGCGTCGTTGGTGCGGGAAAAGCCGTATCGGCCCTGGTGACAGCAAGTCAGCCGTTTGTGGATCCCTAGGATCCTCAATATAGAAGTGCGTTTCCATCCACTCAACGGGATCGGTAGGCACCCTCCAGGGTGGCGTTTTCCTCGTCGCCACTTCCTGCTCCAGGCGCTGCAAGAGCTTTTCTTTGGCTTCCAGGCTCCAATCGGCCCAATTCTCCGGAACCGAGGGCGTTGATGAGTTGTTCAATTCGCTGATCAACCTGCTGTACCCTCATGTCGATCCGTTGGGGGGCATCGAGCCCCAACATGCGGTTTTCGTCCTTCATGGCCTTGAGGACCCGGTCTGTCGCCCCCAGGTCTCCTCTCATCGCCTTGGGCCAGTTAGCGCGAATGATACTCTCGTAGCGGGCCATCTGGGTCATGCGCATGACGCGCATGTGATCCCCCATTTCCGCATACATTTGGTCCAGGACGACCCCTACGTCTCTGGACGCCGATGCGGCGTCGTAGCCCTCTGGGATATCTTCGGGATCGAATTCGTCCCGGATCTGGTCCGCGATCTCTTGAAAGTTAGCTCCTGCGGCCCGGAGTGCTACGGCGAATTCTCGTCGGTAGGCAATCCTGATGGACGCTGGTGTTTTGCCCTTGGGTGCCTTGGGGGAGGACACTGGCCGTTTGTAGGCCCAGGGCTTATTGCTAGCTCCTTTAGTCATAGGGCCACGGCCCTTCCGGTGGCGCAATAGGCGCGCACCATAGCGACGAAGAATTCCGGGATGAGCTTGCGTCGGCTTCTGGGCATGAAGTAGGGCCCCAGGAGGCCATCTAGCTCGCGTAGCAGATCTTCGTCATCTTCAAACTCCACCAGGAAGGTCCACTTGCGGACGGCTGGCTCCTGGTTGCCACCTTCCTCCTCCTCATCGTCCTGATCGCGTAGTAGGGCATCTAGGTCCTCGCCGGGCATGGTGATGATAGGTATGCCGCGGTTGGCGACCATCTGGGCGACCTCGACCAGCCTTTCTCGGTTCCAGACAGCCATCATATCCCAGAAATCGCCATCGCCTCCCGAGATGACCAGGTTGTTCGCGTCGATGGCATAAGCCTGGGCAACTTCGGCACTCTCGGCGTCGGCCCCGAAGATCACGGGGACGGCCCACTCCCCTGTTTCGGGGTCTATGGGGACATATTTAGGGACATCATGTCCCTGATCGCGCATCCAGGCCAGGGCTTGTACTCGGCCGTTGCCCTGGGCAAAGGCGTCCAACGTAGCGTCGTATTCGGGAGGATCCCGGAACCCATACTTCTCTATGGACTGGACGAGTCCGCCGATATCGTGTTCCTTGGCGTTTTCGGTCCAGTCCCAGGTAACGGCCTGGCTGAGCGGGACGTAGCGTAGCTCCAGTTGGCTCATAGCTTAGTAGTAGAGAACGAACTCGACGTAGACGTCTGGCGGCCACTCGCCCGAAAAGAACTGCATCTGGTAGGTTGACTTGGTCGGGTTGTAGGCCTTAGAGCGGCAGGTGGCGCCGTATTCGTCGTCCACGTAGAGTGTTGGAATCACCAGGACATACTGCCCTGTGGACCAGGTTCTGTCGTAGCCGATGTAGTCGAAATTGCCTGTGTTGGGATTCTCGCACCAGGTATAGACCCATGCGTTCTGGATTGGTTCCAGCCAGGCGACGGGTGGCGGTGCGTGATAGCGATAGACGTATCCGTACTGGACCAGGCCGAGGGGCATCTGCAGCGACCTGGCCGCGTTGGCGGGCATGATCGAAAGGGCCAGCAAGAACAGGATCAGCAGGGCGATGGTGACAAAGCGTTTCACGGTCATTCCTCCAGTCGTGTGTTGTAGCGTTGTTTGACATCCCCCCAGGGGAGGGTCTTTCCGCGGCGATACTGCACTCGGGCCCACCAGGTCCAAGCGGCATCGGAGAGGTCGACCAGGACATCCCGTATCTGTTGGCAGATACTACGGATCAGGCGCATGATCTCTCCAGTCAATCCAATCCACCTCAGTTTTGTCGGATTCGTTGCAGGCATCCCAGACATACCACGCGAACGCCACCATGGGCGTAGTGCGTTTTCCTTTGTAGCCGGGCCGGTGCATCATGGGCAGTCGTCGGCTGAACACCCACACTCGGGAGAGCCCGGTGTCGGCAAACAGTTCTTTGCGGGCCACTCCTTCGAGCCACAGCAGGCGATTGAGGAGCGCCAGTTTTCCGCCGTACTTGCGGATGATAGGCACGCCACGTCGGGCGAACTGAGCACTCAGCTTGAAGGGCGGGTTGGTGATGATGTGCATCACCCCGTCCGGTACGCTGGTGATCAGGAAGTCCCTGTCGCTCTCGCCGTATCCGTAGTCATAGAGGTCTGATGAGTAGACCTTTTTGCCGTGATCTATCAGGATCTTGGAGATCGCCCCGTCTCCGCAGGCTGGCTCCCAGATCAGGCCCTCGAACGGTTCGACGGCCAGTAGTGCGTGAACTGCTTCGGGGCAGGTGCGGTAGAAATCCGCTTCTGGGCGTCCGGGTGTGGCGGAGTCGCCCACCTGCATACGTGCTGTGCGGCCCGTAAAGGACACGGGTTATCCTGCTACTGAGAAGGTGCCGATCAGCTTATTGATGCCGGTCAGCAGGAATGCTCCGACGATAAGGGCCACGCCGCCGAGCCATTCGGCGTACCAGGGAAAGGCCTCGAAGGGCCCGCCGAGGGTGAAGGACCAAAAGCCGAAGGCCAGCAGGGAGACGATCAACTGTGGCCAGGCGTGTGGAAGCTCCTGTCGTCTGACGGCCGGATCTGGGTCCCATGTGGCGACCATATAGAGCACTGTGCCCACGGCACCGACGGCGAGGATGATCCAGGCCACCATTTGGCGCATATCGGAGGCTTCGACGCCTTGGAGCAGCTTGATCGCTGCGGTGTAGGCGGCGATGACTTCGACGGGAATGATCTTGGTCAGGGCACTGAGCCAGTCGTCGTTGGGCGTGGCTGATCGTGCGGCGTAGCGACGGAAGTTGTCTGATCGCGCAAGGATAGGCATGCTTTGGTCTCCTTGTGTTGGCTAGGCCACTCCTTGTAGAAGTGGAGCCAGGTATCTGGGGTTTTCGCTTTGAGGGCGATATCCCCGACCGGGAAGCAGAGATAGATTCGGTCTTGCTCTGAGATCACGTGCAGGGCCCCGTCCGTTGGATCCAGGGACGGGTCTGCGTTGAGTACGGCGAGGGCAGCGACGTGTGCTGCGAGATCAGCCTGGTCGGCTGCGCCGTAGAACTGTGTGAGTGGGTCGTAGTCTGCTGGAGCCCATGGGCATTGGTACTGATTGCGGACGACCCACATGACCATCATCTGGGCGGCGAGGGCATCAGCCTCGCTCCCCCAGATTGTGCTGCTTCCGGCCTCGCCCAGACCGATACGGGCCACGGTATCGAAATTGAGGCCCAAGAATGGTGGCAGAGCGGTTCCCGGTGCAGCGACGATACTCATCAGCGCAGTGGCAGCTACTCCGATAGTGATGACTTGGTTGATGCGGAAGCTCCTATTATCGTTTTCGTGAACAGGGTTGGAAGCTATTATCGTTTTGGGCCGAAAACTATAATAAGCCCTAGTACGCGAAAGGCCGCGACCCCGCAGTGAGCGGAATCGCGGCCGGTTATCCTCGCACCGCAGCCGGAGGCGATCTCCGGCGGCTATTCGGTTGCTACCTCTGTGATCTCTATGCGGATTTCGTCAGCGGCAAACCGTTCGGCCTTTAGGCTCGTCACGGCCTGCCACCGTACACCTTGGGACCACTTCTCCAGGAATGGTGATTGTCGGTCGACCTTGAAGCTCCTGGTGACGGTTGGGGATGAGATCTCGACGCATTCCCAATTGTCGAGAGTTCGCATCCTCCGAATCGCCTCGGTCGGATCCACAGCCATTATAGCATATCATGAGCATCCTTGTCAAGTCCTAGCTGTTTGATGCGTTCTAGGCCCTTGTGAAGGAGCTCCTCTGCGGTTTGGCATGAATTGGAGAACATAGCCTCTTGATTCGCTCGTTGTTTGGGATCTTCGGTTGTCCGCCAGGGGATACGATGATAGGCCTGGGTGATCTGGTGGTTAGGGCCGAAGGTTCTGGTGAGCGCGGCCTTGGTATCGGCGTGCCAGGTTTGGAACTCCTCGGTAAGGAACCGTGGCTGTTGGATTTCAGTCAGGCGGCATAGGAGCCAGCCGAACGTAGTTTCGTGGCTTGG
>Ga0180432_10006081_pt1 | contig 15823 bp, 13 predicted proteins | sample SS_ome_10_FD_132414 | JGI IMG/M metagenome (GOLD analysis project Ga0180432, IMG submission 132414) | Hypersaline lake sediment archaeal communities from the Salton Sea, California, USA - SS_1_MS_2 metaG | ecosystem: Environmental > Aquatic > Non-marine Saline and Alkaline > Hypersaline >... | reverse complement strand
CGGCGGCGAGCACGGCGCCGTCGGTGGCCTGCCACGTGCCCGACACCCCCATCTGCCGCAGCACCTCCTCGCCGAATGCACGCCCTGCCAGCACCCCTGGCTGCCGTGCCACCACGCGCCCGCGCGCGCGGGCATCGTCCGGCACCGTCACCCGCGAGGTCACGTCCCCGCTCGTGCCGAGGTCCTCGGCCAGCGCGGCCGCCACCAGGTCGGCCAGCTCCATCAGAGGGCGAGCATGCGGTCGAGGGCCAGGCGCGCCTCGGCCGCCATCTCCTCGTCCACCGACACCACGTTCACCACGTCACCGGCCGCCAGGTTCTCGAGCGTCCAGGTGAGCTTGGGCAGCGTGATGCGATTCATCGTGACGCACGGGCAGAGGTCCTCCTTCAGGCAGAAGACCGTCTTGTCCGGGTGATTGATGCGCAGGCGATCCACCAGGTTCCAGTCGGTCCCGATGGCCACGGTGGAGCCCGCCGGCATCTCGTCGAGCCGCCGGATGATGTACTCGGTGCTGCCGTCCTCGTCGGCCGCCTCCACCACGGGCCGCGGGCACTCGGGGTGCACGATCACCGTGACGTCGGGGTGTGCGGCCCGGGCCTCATCCACCTGCCGCACGGTGAACCCCGTGTGCACGTTGCAGAAGCCCTTCCACAGGACGATCTCTGCGGCGTCCAGCGCGTCGGGCGCGATGCCGCCCAACTCGGCCTGCCTGGCGTCCCACACCACCGGCGCGTAGGGATCCATGCCCAGCCGCGCGGCGGTGTTGCGCCCCAGGTGCTCGTCGGGGAAGAAGAAGACCATGTCGCCCTGCTCGCGGGCCCAGCGGAAGGCGCGCTCGGCGTTTCCCGAGGTGCACACCGCGCCGCCGTTGCGGCCGACGAAGGCCTTCAGGTCGGCGCCGGAGTTCATGTACGTGAGCGGGACGATGGTGCGGTCGGGGAACGCCGCCGTCACCTGGCCCCAGGCGTCGTCGACGGTGAAGATGTCGGCGCACTCCGCCAGGTGGCAGCCCGCGCCCAGGTCGGGCAGCACCACCCGCTGGTGCGGCTGGGCGAGGATGTCCGCGGCCTCCGCCATGAAGTACACGCCCAGGAACACCACCAGGTCGGCCCGGGTGGCCTCCGCTCCGCGGCGCGCCAGCAGGAACGAGTCGCCCGTGATGTCGGCGAACCGGATGACCTCGTGCTTCTGGTAGTGGTGCCCCAGGATGACCAGGCGCTCGCCCAGCGCCTCCCGTGCCTCGGTCGCGCGCGCGATCAGTTCCGCTTCGGGGGTGGTGTCCTCGGGGGCCGGGATGGCACAGGCCGGGGAACTCGTGGTCACGCTGCCTCCGTGAGGTCGATGGATGCGGCGCCGGCCGGGATGGCCGCCTCCGCCGGGATGACGTACCGCCGGTCCCCGGCCCAGCACGTGCGCCGGGCCTGCGCCGGGTCGGCGTCCGGGAAGTCGGTGCGGAAGTGGGCGCCGCGGCTCTCGGCGCGCGCGGCTGCGGCCGCCACGACGAGCCGGGCGACCTCGCGCAGGCCCGCGCTCGTGGCGTCGCCGGGCGCCGGGATGGCCTCCAGGCGCTCCGCCGCCGTGGACAGGCCGTCGGCGTCGCGCTCGAGGCCGCAGTGGCGCCACATCAGCGCGCCCACCTGCGCGCGCACCTGCGCGCCGTCCGCCGTGCCCCGCTCCAGGCGCGCGGGGTCCGCGCGTGGCCCGTCCGCCGCCGCACCGCCGCCCCCGGCCACGTCGTCGGCCGCGCGGCGTCCCAGCGCCGCGGCCTCCAGCAACCCGTTCGATGCCAGGCGGTTGGCCCCATGCAGTCCGGTGGACGCGCATTCGCCGACGGCCCACAGGCCCGGCACCGTGGTACGGCCGCGAAGATCCGTCAGCACGCCCCCCATGGCGTAGTGCGCCGCCGGGGTCACCGGCACCGGGTCGCGCGCGAGGTCGATGCCGTGCACCGCGCACATGGCCGCGACCTCGGGGAACCGCGCGTGCACCCGCCGGGGGTCGAGGTGCGCCATGCTCAGCACGACGTCCCGCCCGGTGTCGCGGGCGCGGCGGAACACGGCGCGCGCCACCACGTCGCGCGGTCCGAGGTCGCCCATCGGATGCACGCCGGCCATCACCGGTTCCCCGTGGCAGTCGGAGAGCATCCCCCCGGCGCCGCGCACGGCCTCGCTCACCAGGCCCAGTGGGCTGGGCCCCGCGGCAAGGGCGGTGGGGTGGAACTGCACCATCTCCAGGTCGGCAAGGGCCGCGCCCGCGCGGCGCGCCAGGGCCGGGCCGTCCGCGGTGGCCCCCCGGGGGTTGGTGGTGCGCGCGAACAGGTGCCCCGAGCCGCCGGTCGCCAGCACCACTGCGCGGGCGGCGATGCACTCACCGCCCGCGAGCCGCACGCCCGCCACCCCGCGGTCGTCCACCAGGAGGTCATCCACCTGCGCGTGCTCGAGCACCGTGATGGCCGCGTCGGCGCGTACGCGCTGCGCGAGTGCCCGTGCCACGTGGCGGCCGGTGGCGTCGCCGCCCGCGTGCACGACGCGCGGAAGGGCATGCGCGCCCTCACGCGCCAGCGCGAGGCCCCGGTCGTCGCGGTCGAAGGCCACGCCCTGCGCGGCGAGGTCGGCGATCACCCGGGGGGCGTCCCCGCACACCGCATGTGCGGCACGGGCGTCGCACATGCCGGCCCCGGCGCCCAGCGTGTCGACCACGTGGGCCCTCACGGAGTCCCCGGGACCCATGGCCACGGCGATCCCGCCCTGCGCCCACGTGGTGCTGCCCTCCCCCAGGGAGTGCTTGGTCACCAGCGCGACGGGACGGCTCCCGGCGATGCGAAGCGCGGCGGACATCCCGGCGAGGCCGGATCCGATTACGACGACGAGGTGGTCCGCGGTGATTTTACGTCTATCTGACGTCATTTCACCGTTGATTTTACGTCAGTGCGACGGATGCACAAGCGCGCACGGTGCGCGCCCGGCGATCATGTGATCAGGCGAGGGCGGACGCCTCCACGCGACGGGCCCGGCCCAGCGCCGCCTGCAGGCGGTCCCACGCGCGGTCCTCGGCGGCCAGGTAGTCGTCGGTGCTCGAATAGACGCCGGAGTTCCGCGATACCGCCAGGTAGTCGGAGATGGCCCGATCGCGCATGCGATCGAGTGCCGTCTGCGGTGCTGCGGTCTCCTCGGTGATGGCGCTCATCCCAGCTCCTCCGGTTGGCCCGTTCAGGTTGGCGCAGTAAGACAGAAGCTGGACAGCGAAGCAAGGGGAACTGTCAAGGTTCACCCTCGCTTATCCGTCGGCCCCTCACCGGCCCCCGGGGCATCCGCCGATCCCCGCGGCCGGTTGCGCCGGCACCGTTCGGAGCAGTAGCGCACCTCGTCCCAGTCGTCCGCCCACTTGCGGCGCCAGGCGAAGGGGCGGCCGCACGTGGCGCAGGTCTTGTGCGGGAGGTCGCCCTTCCGCCGCATGCGGCCCACGCGTCAGCCCCTCACGCGCGCGGGCCCCCCGCCGGCCGGTGCCAGCAGCTCGCGCGCGATGTCGTCCCGGTCCCACAGCAGCACGCCCGTGCTGGCGGCCAGCTCGATGGCGGCAGGGGTGAACGTGCTGTTGGTCACCACCATCGCGCCCTCGGTGCCGTAGTGCATGCGCGCCGCCGTCACCTGCTGCACCGCGGCCACGCCCACGGGGCGACCCTGTCGCTTCGCCTGCACCACCACCTCGTCCACGGCGCCGTGGCCCAGCACCAGGTCGGCGCCGAAGTCGCCCGTGGCGCGCGTGTGGCGCACGCGCCATCCGGCGGCGCGGAACAGGATGGCGAGCCAGTCCTCGAACTCCTCGCCGCTCATGCGGTCGGCCGCGTCCAGGCCCCGTCGCCGGGCGAGCCCGTCCCGCCCCCGGCGCGTCCAGCTGCCGATGGCCAGCGTGGCGGTGATGGCCGCGCCCACCACCACCGCCACCACCACGGGGGCAACCAGCGCGAGGACGAGCACCAGGACGCCGCCCGCCACCAGCCAGGTGGTGAGTTCGGTGCCCAGCCAGCGCGCCAGTCGTTTCATCCTCGAGGAATTCGCGCGCGGCCCGCGGTGCCCTGCTGCCCGCGCGTCTAGCGTTCGCCGCGTGCAGGTGACGCGCGTCCACGAGGGGCTCTGGAGATGGTCGGTGGCCGACGCCGGGGTGGAGCGCGCGTCCGCGTACCTCGAGCACGGCAGCGCGATGCTGCTGGTGGATCCGGTGCTGCCGCCGCCCGGGGACGACCTCGATCGGTTCCAGCGGGCCATCGCGCGCGACCTGGAGCGGCTGGCGGGCCCCGTGCACGTGCTGCTCACCCGCGCCGACGACCCGCGCGACTCCCGCGCCCTCGCCGCCATGACCGGCGCCGGCATCTGGACCGCGGGCCGGCCGGAGCCCCCGGGCATCCGGGCAATCCCCACCGCGGATGCCGGCGAGGTGGGCCTGTGGTCGCGCGAGCACGCGGCCCTCATGCCCGGTCGGGCGCTGCCCGCGCCGGGGACGGCCATGGCGGCGCTGCCGGCGCGGGTGGTCATCCCGTCGGTGGGTCCCATGCGTGGCGCATGAGCCACGCGGGGTACGGTTCGGGAATGGATCACCCCGAGCCCCTTCTGGCCCAGATGGCCCACCTCGCCTCTGCGCACGCCCAGGCATTGCGCGCGCCGGTGCGCGCCTTCGACATCGGCGGCGTGCCGTTCGACCCCGACGCCCGTCCCGGCCTGATGGGCGTGGTGAACCTGTCGCGCGACTCCTGGTACCGCGAGTCGGTGGTGCCCGACGCCCGGGCGGCCATCCGCCGGGGCCATGTGCTGGCGGCACAGGGCGCCCTCCTGGTGGACATCGGCGCTGAGTCGACCCTGGCCGATGCCGCCCGCGTGGACGCCCGCGCACAGGTGGCGGGCATCCTCCCGGTGGTGGAGGGCCTGCGCGAGGCGGGCATCCCGACGTCGGTGGAGACCTACCTCCCCGAGGTCGCGCGGGTGGTGCTGGATGCCGGGGCGAGCCTGCTCAACCTCACCGGCGTGGAGCGCGAGGACGAGATGTACACGGCCGCCGCCGAGCACGATGCCGCCATCATCATGTGCTTCGTCCAGGGCGCCAACGTGCGCGAGGTGCACGACCTGGTGCTGGGCGACGATCCCATTCCGGCCCTGCTCGAGCACTTCGGACCGCGCATCGACCGCGCCGTGGCCCTGGGGGTGGAGCGCATCCTCATCGACCCCGGCCTGGGCTTCTACTACGGCAACCTGCTGGACGGGCCCACGCGGGTGCGCCACCAGGTCAAGGTGTTCCTCAACACGTTCCGCCTGCGCGTGCTCGGGTGGCCGGTGTGCCATGCGCTGCCCCACGCCTTCGACTTCTTCCTCGACGAGGTGCGCTCGGCGGAGCCGTTCTTCGCGGTCCTGGCCGCCATGGGGCGCACGGGGCTGTTCCGCACGCACGAGGTGCCGCGCGTGCGCTCAGTGCTGGACGCCATGGGCGCCCTGCAGCCCGGCGACGTGGTGCCCGGCCACTCCTAGGCGGCGACCCGGGCCACGGCCACGCCCTCCTCGCCGCTGGGGGAGGTGAACACGTCGAGGACCTCGGGGCCCGCCGCGCCCACCACGCGCCGCAGGGCGTCGGGCGTGTGCCGGAATGACTCGAGCACCCGGATGGGTGCCCCTGCAGGCATGGCCACGTCGACTCCGTCGAACCGCGCGCGCATCCCGCGGGCGGGCGTCACCTCGCCCACGATCACCGCGCCGTCCGGCGCGTCGTCCCAGCGGAAGTCGATGTCCCCGGCGCCGTCCAGGCCGATCTCCTCGAGCACCGTGCCCAGCCATTCCCGGGTGGGTGGGTTGTCGTACTGGGCCATCACGTCGTCGCGGGCCCCCGGCCGGTCGGGCAGCAGGTTGGCGCTGGCCAGCAGCACGTCGCCCGGGTCCAGCAGCGATGCCGCCGGGCGCAGGGCCCGCGGGCCGAGGGTGGAGATGACCCCGAAGAGGGTGACCACCCTGCCGCCGTGCCCGCGCGGGGCGAGCAGCGGGGCCAGGTCCGGGACCGCCGTGATGTCCACGGCCACCGCGTGGGATGCATCCACGCCGGGCACCGCGGCCATGGCGGCCGCGGCCGCCGTGACCAGTGGCACGCTCACGTCCACGGGCGAGGCGCGCAGGGCGTCGCGCCCGCCCGCGGCCAGCGCGCCCAGCAGGCGGCGCTCCTTCACGCCGTCGCCGCACGCCACGCCGATCACGTGCACCGGCCCACGCGGCACCGCGGCCATCGCGGCGCGCGCGGCCCGGTCGTAGGCCATCAGGCCGTCGGCGTCGTCGTGCGCCGGGGAGTGCGACGACGCCAAGGCCCTCCACCGTGCGGCGGCGCGCTCGCCCACGTAGTGGAACCGGTTGTCCACGTGGCGCGCCTCGAGCGCCGCCAGCATGCCCGCCCGCACGGCGGCGGGCGAGACGCTGTCGTCCACCCGGACCTCGGCCATGCGCCCGCGCCGGGGGTCAGGCCCCCGCGGCGCTCCTCCGTGCGCGCGCCGCCTTGGTGCGGCCGGTGGACCCCAGGATGACCTTGCGCATGCGCACCCCCTCGGGGGTGACCTCCACGCATTCGTCGTCGCGCACCCACTCCAGGGCCTGCTCCAGCGACAACTGGCGCGGTGGCACCAGGCGCTCGAGTTCGTCGGCCGTGCTGGAGCGCATGTTCGTGAGCTTCTTCTCCTTGCAGATGTTCACGTCGAGGTCCTCGGCGCGCGCGTTCTCGCCCACGACCATGCCCTCGTACACCGGGTCGCCCGGCTGCACGAACATCACGCCGCGCTCCTGCAGCCCGAACATGGCGAACGTGGTGGCCACGCCCGTGCGGTCGGCCACCAGGCTGCCGCGGGTGCGCGTGCGGATCTCGCCCTGCCAGGGCTCCCAGCCCTCGAACACCGAGTGCAGCAAGCCGGTGCCGCGGGTCTCGGTGAGGAACTCGGTGCGGAATCCCACCAGGCCGCGCGCCGGCACCAGGTAGTCCAGCCGCGTCCACCCGGTGCCATGGTTCACCACCTGCTCCATGCGCCCCTTCCGCAGCGCGAGCAGTTGGGTGACCACGCCCATCATGTCCTCGGGCACGTCGATGGTCACCCGCTCGATGGGCTCGTGTCGCACGCCGTCGATCTCGCGGATGAGCACCTCCGGCTTGCCCACCGTCAACTCGAAGCCCTCGCGCCGCATGGTCTCCACCAGCACGGCCAGCTGCAGCTCGCCGCGTCCCTGCACCTCCCAGGCATCCGGGCGGTCCGTGGGCAGCACGCGCAGCGACACGTTGCCGATCAGCTCCTGGTCGAGACGGTCCTTCACCATGCGGGCCGTCAGCTTGCTGCCCTCGCGCCCGGCCAGCGCCGAGGTGTTGATGCCGATGGTCAGGCCCAGGCTGGGCTCGTCCACGGTGATCACCGGCAGCGGCCGCGCATCCTCGGGGTCGGCCAGCGTCTCGCCGATGGTCACGTCCTCCATGCCGGCGACCGCGATGATGTCGCCGGGGCCGGCCTCGTCCACGGGTACGCGGTCGAGTTCCCTGGTGAGGAACAGCTCGGCCACCTTCGCCTGCTGCACCCGCCCGTCGGTGCGGCACCACGCCACCTGCTGCCCGCGCCGGATCACGCCCTCGTGCACGCGGCAGATGGCCAGCCGGCCCAGGTAGGAGTCGGCGGCGAGGTTGGTGACCAGCGCCTGCAGGGGCGCGCCCCCCGTGTACTCGGGCGGCGGGATGGTGTCGCGCAGCACGTCGAAGAGCACCGACAGGTCGGCGTCCTGGGAGTCGGCCGACAGCGATGCCGTGCCCGCCTTGCCGTTGGTGTAGACGATCGGGAAGTCGATCTGCGAGTCGTCGGCGCCGAGGTCGAGGAACAGCTCGTAGACCTCGTCCACCACCTCGGGTGCCCGGGCATCGGGGCGGTCGATCTTGTTGACCACCAGCACCACCGGCAGCCGGGCCTCGAGCGCCTTGCGCAGCACGAAGCGGGTCTGCGGGAGGGGCCCCTCGGAGGCATCCACCAGCAGCAGCACGCCGTCCACCATGTACAGCCCGCGCTCCACCTCGCCGCCGAAGTCGGCGTGCCCCGGGGTGTCGATGATGTTGATGGTCATGTCACCGCGGCGCACCGCGGTGTTCTTGGCCAGGATCGTGATGCCCTTCTCGCGCTCGAGGTCGCCCGAGTCCATCACCCGGGCTTGCACGTCCTGGTTGTCGCGGAACGCACCGCTCTGCCAGAGCATGGCGTCGACGAGGGTGGTCTTGCCGTGGTCCACATGGGCCACGATCGCCACGTTCCTGAGGTCTTCCCGGGCAGGCACGGCGGCGGACGTTAGTGAATGCCGGGCCCGCGCCCCCCGATCGCGGCTGCCATCATCCCGCCGTGCGCGCGGAGGAACCGGAGTACGAGGAGGATTACGCTGCGTGGCGCGAGTCGCGCTGGCCGCCGCTCATCGCCCTGGCGGTGGGCGCGGCGCTCTACGCCACGCTCCCCGGGAGCCTCATCCTGGGTGGCGGCTGGCTGCGGTGGATCATCCCCGCGCTGCTGGTGGTGCTCATGGTCGTGTCCGCCGTGCAGCCGGTGGCCGAGTCCGATCGGCGTCGGCACGTGGGAATCGCGCTGGTGGTGCTGATCACCCTCGCCAACGCGTCGGCCATCGCCCTCCTCATCCACGGCATCGTCGGCGCATCGGGCTTCGAGGGCCGGTACCTGGTCATCTCGGCCGTGCAGGTGTGGTTCACCAACGTCATCGTGTTCAGCCTGTGGTTCTGGGAGATCGACGGTGGCGGCCCGCGCCACCGCGCGATCGACCAGCCCCGGCCCCACGACTTCCTCTTCGCGCAGTACCAGGTGCCCGAGCCGTGGACGTGGAGGCCCAAGTACCTCGACTACCTCTACGTGTCGATCACCAACTCCACGTCGTTCGCCCCGGCCGACGCCCTGCCCATGCGTCACCGCATGAAGGCGCTGATGGCCGTGGAGTCCCTGCTGTCGGTGCTGGTGATCATCGTGGTGCTCGCCCGCGCCGTGAGCATCCTCGACTGAGGCCCCGGGCGGGTTAGGGCCCGGGGCGCGACTGCACTGCCGTGGCGCTCGCCTGCGGGGGCGCGGCGGGACTGGCCGGGTCGCGCGGGGGAAGCCCGCTCGCGGGGTTCTGCTGCGTGTTGATGCACGGGAACTGCGCCGACCCCATGTAGGGCGACTCCGGCGGCTGCGGCTGCGGCTTCCCCTTGAGCCACGACGTTCCGGCGGCCGCGTCCGATGCCGCTGCGGTGGTGACTGCGGCGATCATCTGGGGGCTGTATGCGGCCGGGATGTATGGCGTGGCGCCGGGGCGACGGCTGGTCACGCCCAGCCCGAGCTCGCGATTGGTGTTCATCGATCCCGAGCTGGCATTGATGGAGCCGAACCAGCCGTCAATGCCGTCGGCGATGATGGCCTTGGCGTGGATGTACAGCGCGCCGTCCTCGTCCAGCAGCTGGATCGTTGGCACCACCGCGCCGGCCTTCGTGAAGTTGGCCGGATTGGTGAGCGCGTTGAACGACGCGGCCCACGATGGCGCGTTGGTGTCAGGCACCGACGGGCCACCGGGGGTGGGGGTCCAGAAGTCGTTGGCCATCACGATGGTCACCTTCACCCCGCGCTGCCCGGCACCGATCAGCGCGTTCACGATGGACGGCGCCGTCACGTCGATCGGCTTCCCGCCGTAGGGCTTCTTGAAGTCGCTCATCTCCTCGTTGTAGACCACCAGCGTCTTCGTGGCGGCGCGGATGAGCGCCACCTGACGGGGCCGCACGTTGCCGGTGAGGAAGTTGGCGAGGTACGTGGGAGTCGTGGGGAAGGTGCTGCTGCCGAACGCGAAGTAGCCGTTGGGATAGAGGCCCGGCGCCGGGTAGTTCCAGGCCTGCTGGCCCGGGGGCATGGGGTCGCCCGCGTAGAAGGTGCTGCCGTTTGACCAGGTCTCCGGCCACTGGGCGCTGATGGGGTCGGAGCCCCGCGGGTCGGCGATGAGCCCCGGCGTCAGCACGCCGGCTGAGGTGCGCGACTGCACGTTGGTCACGCTGGATGCATCGCAGCGCAGGTCGGACGCGTACACCCCGGCCACCCGGGCGAGGATGGCCGGGTCGGTCACGCGCATGGCGAAGTCGCGCGGGGTCCACTCCTTGTCGCACTTGGAGGGGTCGCCGTTGGGGCAGGTGGCCGCAGGGTTGGCCAGGTAGTCGGCGTTGGCCAGCTTGCCGCCGAGGGTGCGCTGGCCCCATGCGTTGGGGAAGGCCTGCAGGTTGCCGGTGCTCACGATCGCGAACCCGCCCTGTGCCTGGATCGCGCCGGCGTCGAGCGCCGTGCCCGACGAGTCGAGGACGTCCACCAGGATCGACTTCTGGTGCGTGATGTTGAAGTTCTGCGAGGAGAACTGCACGCGCACCTGGCCCGTGCTCCCGTCGGCCTTCACCACGCTCTTCAGCTGTGCCTCCATGGCGTAGAACGGGTCGGCCTTGGGCGACCATGCGCACTGCGGATCCCATTCCGCCACGTACTGGCACAGGGGCGCCTTGGGGTTGCTGCCCGGGGTGGTGTTGGCGCTGTTCTCGATGACGAACACGTCCACGCCGCGCAGCAGGGCGTCCTGCAGCCAGCGGGTCACGTTGGGCCCGGCGAACTGGTAGTACACCGCGCCCACCGAGGACTTGGCCGAGTAGATGGCCTCGCACATGGGGCCCCCGCCCGTCTGGCGGCACACGGCGCTGGTGCCCTGCGACGGGTTGGCTGCCTGGGGCATGGTGAAGGCCGCCTGCGACGTGGCACCGAAGTCGGTGCCCGCGATGTTGGCGCCCACCATCGACGCACCGCTCACGTTGGCGTTCGACAGGTTGGCCCCGGCCAGATTGGCGTTGTCGAGGATCGTGTTGGACAGATTGGCGTTGGAAAGGTTGGCACCCGCCAGGTTGGCGCCCGTGAAGTCGCAGCCCGGCGCCACCGAGTTGGGCCCGAGGGTGGCGACATCGCAGTCGCGCACGACCCGCGCCGAGAACTGGGTGCGGCCGGGCACCCCCGCGACCGTTGCGTTGCTCACCGCCACGGCGGTGGACGGCGTGGATCCACCCGCGGTGGGGACCACGTGGTGCGCGGTGCTCACCACCACGTGCCGCGCATGCCGGTAGGCCCCGCGGGTGCGCTTGGGCACCGTCAGCCGCACGACCTGCACGGCCTTGCCACGATGCCGGATGGTGCGCTTGGTGAACTTGAGCGGAGCGCCCTTGCGGCCCATGCCGGTGAGGGTGATGCGCATGGAGTGCGACGACCCAGCTCGCCTTATCAGGTGGGGTGCCCAGCGCACCGCCACGTCCACGTACGAGGCGTTGTCGGTGTCGAGCACCGTGGGGTACACCTTCTGGTCGCGCATGCCCCCCAGCAGCCCGGCGCTCGCGACGGACGCCGCAGCCAGCATCACCAGCGGGGTGGCGATGGCGGTGACAAAGCGAGGGGAGGGGCGCATTGCGGTACCTCGGGAAGGGCCGGCCGGGGCCGGATCGGCAGGGCGTGACAGGGACCCTAGTCCATGCGGCGCCACGGCCGGCATGCGCCTACAGGGCCACGATGAGCAGGACCACCATCCCCACCACCAGCACCAGGGCCACGACGGCCAGGAACGGACGTCGGCTGTCGGGAGGGGGAGGAGCCATGCCCGGCATGCCAGCACACACGCGGGAGGCTCGCCCCGCACGCCGCGGTGCGTCGGGTACCTTCCCCGAATGCGCGTGCACCGCTTGCTCCCCGTTCCCTGCGTGTCGGGCCTCGTGCTGATCGGTTGCCTTGCCGGCGCGGCTCATGCGTCGCCGGCCCCCCCGTGCCGCGTGGTGGCGGACCCGACCCCGGCGCGCCACACGGTGTGCCGCAACATGGACCTGCAGCGCATCAACCTCGCGGGCAGGAACCTGCGGTACGCCGAGTTCACGGGCTCGTCCATGCAGCGGGCCAACCTGCGTCGAGCCGACCTGCGCGGCGCGCGCATGCAGTTGGCCAATCTCACGCGGGCCAACCTGGCAGGTGCCCGGGCCGCAGGTGCGCGCATGACGGCGGCGGGCCTCACCTCGGCCAACCTCACGGGCGCGGACTTCACCGGTGCGCGCCTGAACGGGGCCATCTTCTTCACCAATGCCCGCATGGTCGGCACGCGCTTCATCCGCGCCAACCTGACCAACGCGATGATGCGCGGGGCCGCCGTGGCGGGCGCGGACTTCACCGGTGCGCGCATGCGTGGCCTCGGCGGCGTGAACGTCACAGGGCAGCCCACCGCCGTGCCGGCGGGGTGGCGCGTGGTGCAGGGCACGTTCGCAGGCCCCATGGCCAACATGTGGGGCGCATCGTTCACCGACGCCGACCTCTCCGGGATCGACCTCTCCGGCGCCAACCTGATCTATGCCTACATGCTCGGCAACACCACCCTGAGGAACACGCCCATGACGGGTGCATTCACCGATGGCATGACCTGGAGCTGGGATTACTCGGCAAACGGCGGCCAGGGCGGACCGGATGGCGGCACGGTCATCTGCCCCAATGGCTCGGCGGCCATCCCCGGCTACGCCAGCGGACTCCCCGGAGCGCCGATCGTTGGGTGCTGAGCCCCGCCCGCCCCGCCGCCGTCGCCCGCGCATGGTGCTGGCCGGCCTTGCGGCCAGCGCGGCCATCGCGGGCGTGGGCGCGGCCGCGGCGGTGGTGACCGCCGCCACCGCGGACCCCCCGCCGTGCGAGGCATGCCGCGGGTTCGACACCGGGCAGGTGCTCCGCGACCCGCCGGTGATGGCCTCGCAGGCCGGGCTGCTCGACGTGGTGATGACCCCGCGCACCCGCACGGTGGACATCGGCGGTCGCGACGTGTCGAGCCAGACGTACGCGTCCACGTTCGCCGCCCCCACGTGGGTGGTCGACCCGGGTGACGACCTGAACGTGCTGCTGCGCAACCGCCTGCCGGCGGGCTACCTGCCCGAGACGCAGGACCTCAACAACTTCGTCCAGCCCAAGGGCGCCATCACGAACCTCCACGTGCATGGCCTGCATGTGTCGCCCGACTCGCCGCAGGACAACGTGTTCCTCACCATCCGGCCCGGGCAGAACTACCAGTACCGCTACCAGCTGCCCGACGACCACCCGTCAGGCGTGTTCTGGTACCACCCGCACCACCACCGCTACGTCGACATGCAGACGTTCGCGGGGCAGGCCGGAACCATCATCGTGCGCGGCGGCCTGGACGACCTGCCCGGCGTGGGGGACCTGCGCGACCGCGTGATGGTGTTCCAGAACACCGAGGTTCGCGGCTCGTCCACGGCGGCCAGCCAGGCGCGCCCGCCCAAGGATCGCCTCATCCTCATCAACGGGCAATTGCAGCCGCGCATCGACATCCGCCCGGGCGAGTCGCAGCGCTGGCGCCTGGTGAACGCCTCGACCGAGAGGTTCCTGAAGTTCCTGCCGGTGGGCGGCGAGTACTACCTGCTGGCCCGTGACGGGGTGACCCTGCGCACGCCCCAGAGGCTGTCCACGATCTTCCTCGCCCCCGGGCAGCGGTTCGAGGTGCTGGTGCGCGCGGGCACCAGGCGGGGCGACTTCAAGCTGGTGCAGCAGTACTTCCAGCAACGGCCCACGCCCTTCGGCATCCAGCCCGAGGTGCAGGTCGCCACCGTGCGGGTGGGTGGCGACGCGCAGCCGCGGCGCCCCGTGCCGGCCGTGCTCGGCCCCGTGGACGACCTGCGCGGCAACGCCGTGCCCATCGCCGCCCGTCGCCGGGTGGTGTTCACGCAGAACCCCGCCAAGGCCGAGTTCTTCGTGAATGGCAAGCGGTTTGCCCACACCCCCGGCGGCAAGCCCCAGCCCATGTTCCGTCCCCGGCTGAACAGCGTGGAGGAGTGGCTGCTGGTCAATGACTCCCCGGAGTGGCACAACTTCCACATCCACATCGACCCCTACCAGGTGGTCGCGCGCAACGGGAAGCCCGTGAGGGGCCAGCCCGAGTGGGCCGACTCGCTGGCCATGCCGCCCGGCAGCCGCATCACCATCCGCCAGAGGTTCTCGGACTTCACCGGCCGGTTCGTGTTCCACTGCCACGTGCTGGTGCACGAGGACAAGGGGATGATGGCCGAGGTGGAGGTCATCCCCTAGGTCCGCGCCGCGCCCCCGCGGGCTCCGCGCGAACCCAGGAGCGCCGCCACGATGGCGCCGACGGCGATCACCACGAGCCCGATGATGTCGCCACCGGTCGTGACGGAGTCGAGCAACCAGAACGAGAGCAGCGTGGTGGTGACCGGCGCCAGCACGCCCTCGGCCCCCACCACGTCGGCGCTGATGCGCGACAGCGCCCACGAGCGCCCCAGCGTGGGGACCAGCTGCGCCCCCAGCGCAGCCATGGCCAGCGCGCCGTACTCAGCCGCGGTCAGGTCGAAGGCGTCGGCGCCCTCGGTGACGCCGCCCACCACCAGCGCCACCACCGCAGCCGAGGCGGCCGACGCCAGCGCCACGTCGATCACGTTCGCATGCGCCAGGGCCTGCTTGGTGATGATGACCGACCCCGCGAACACCGCGGCCGAGCCCAGCGCCAGGGCGATGCCCGCGGCGCTGCCCATGGCCCCCGTGGCCAGGGCGATGGCACCGATCACGATCAGCACCACGCCGGCCACCACGCCAGGCGTGGGCCGCGTGCGGTAGGCGATCATGCCGAGCACCACGATCCAGAGCGGCGCCGTCATGGTGAGGCCCGTGGCGGGGCCCGATCCCACGAGCGGCACGGACTCCAGGTACAGCGCGAGGTTCACCACGTACACCGCTCCCGCGGCCGTGGCGAGGGCGATGCCGCGGCGGTCGCTCGGCATTGCGGGGGTGCGCGACATGCGGAGCACGCCCAGGCCGATTGCCGCACCCAGCGAGAGCAGGCCCGACAGCACGTAGGGCGACTTCTCGTTGAGGGCCACCTCGTTGGCGGCGAGCGAGGTCACCCCGGCCACGAGCATGAGGACGCCGAAGATGATCGCCACCACCACGGGCGACCGCTCGCGATCCTCGCCCGACTCGCGATAGCCCGCCAGCATGATGACCGCCGCGCCGAACAACGACACGGTGAGCATGGCGTTTGCCGCGTGCTCCGCCGGGTTCTGGCCGCCGAACGGCGCCTGCACGCCCCGATGGGCGGCGCCGATGGTGAGCACGGTGATCGCCAGGATGGCCGCAGTGCCCCAGCGCGCGCCCGCGCGCCCCGCGATGGCGATGGCGCCGGCCAGTGCCAGCGGCACCAGCGGCCCCACGGGCATCAGCAGGCCCACCGCGGCCAGTGCCGACACCGCCGCGAACGCGGCCATTGCCACGGGTTGCCGGAATGCCGCGCGCAGCGGCTGGGAGGGATTGGCCCACGCCAGCACGAACGACCCGCCCACCAGGAATCCCGCCATGTAGCCCACCACGGCCCAGCCGGTCAGGTCCCCCACGCCGTAGCCCGCCGGCACGTCGCCGAATGCCAGGAGCAGCGCGCCGGTCACCGCCCCGGCGATCACGCTGATCGCTGCGGCGATGGCCGCGTACCGAGTGGCCTGCGCGAGGTCCTGCGCCCAGCATCGCGCCCGCTGCAGCCAGGTGGCGCAAAGGAGGCACGCCACCACGTGGATGATCACCGACAGCGCCACCAGAGGAACCGAGCGGTCGTCCATGATGAGCTGTCCGATCACGTCTCCCGCGGCCACTGCGGGCCAGAGCGACCTGCCGAGGCGCGCGAGCAGGGCGGACGCCACGCCGGGCACCAGCAGGATGGGGGAGATCTCGAGGGCCGTCAGCGCCACGGCG
>Ga0180432_10006079_pt1 | contig 15828 bp, 15 predicted proteins | sample SS_ome_10_FD_132414 | JGI IMG/M metagenome (GOLD analysis project Ga0180432, IMG submission 132414) | Hypersaline lake sediment archaeal communities from the Salton Sea, California, USA - SS_1_MS_2 metaG | ecosystem: Environmental > Aquatic > Non-marine Saline and Alkaline > Hypersaline >... | reverse complement strand
CTAGCTACCTGACAGTTTTTATCCATAGACTGGCCGCAACCGAATCGAGACTGACAAGGCGTTGGTCAACCGTCTTTTGACCAAACGAAAACCAATCTGAAAGATGCTTAAATCACAGCGGTCAGCCCGATCTACCCAATGTCTTTGCCCATTCTTGATCGCCTTGGAACCCGTCGAGAGAAACCAAACGTACAGCAAAGCAACCGCCAGAGTCAAACGGGATAGACGCAAGAAATGACGCAGATGTGTACTCTCAAGGTCAAACCCATTCCCTTTCAGGTCGCCGAACATTTCTTCGATCCACATCCTCCGGCGATAAGCACGCAGCGTCTTTTGTCGAGATGGCAGGTTGGTCGCCAACAACCAGGGTTCCTTTTCTCCTCTCTTCCAATGAGCCAGCAAGTTGGTCAGGTGCGCGTGTTTGGACGTCAGCAAGCTGCGTCCCAGCCAGTTGCTTTGGCCGGGCTGTTCTACCAAGTCTCCGAAGTACTGCCAGTCGCTTTCGCCGACTTTTACCCAGTAATTGGTCTTTTGCCGCAAGACGTAGTACCATTTCCAGGTTTCCAGCTGCCGCATGACCGTCACGGAACCAAATTCGCTGTCTCCAACCAGCAAAACGGGCGTTTTGGCAGGAATCAAGCGTCGCACGTAAGCCAACAGGGCCAGTTGTTTGACCGCCGAACTGTGTCCCCTACTCTTCCTCACCCAAGTCCAGGCAATGGGAATCGCGCGTCTACGAAAGGCAACGGCTACCATCAGCAGTTGGTGCCCGAAACCAACCTTGGTCCCGTCTGCGATCAGTCGGATTTCTCCAACCGTCTTGGCCATACCTTGCAGTACGTCTCTGGCAATAGGCTCGTACCACTCACGCACCCGAATCGCCGGATTGTTCAACAAGCGAATCAGTCGCCGCGTGATACTCGGTGTTTTGGCTTCCCCAGGTATCTCAAGGGCGACTTTGCTCAGGTGAACCGACTTGCTTTCGTAAATACCGACGAGCAGCCAGGCAAGGTTGCGCAGGCGCGTGATGTGCTCACCAGGACGCAGTTGCTTAATCCGGTTAAGCCAGGTATTATACAAACGGTTGATCGACATCGTTTACCTCCTCCTAGAATAGGTTTCAGCAACCCAATTCTACTGGAGTTTGCGTGTCGGTCAACCCCTTTTTGTAAAAGTGTCAGGTAGCTAGGTCCTCCACCATCTCTCCTTGTCCTCAGCCTGGCTCATGCTATAATGTCGCCAGGAGAACAGAATGAACGCCGAGCAGTTGGTTGATACCCTACGGCAATGCTTGCCTCAAATCGTGGAGCAGACGCCTGTACAATTAATCTATCTCCACGGCTCTGCCGCACGTGGAGAAATGACGCCCTCCAGTGACGTGGACATCGCTCTAGTCTGCGACGATGACATATCTCCACGCCAAAGGCTGCAACTGACGCTGGACGTGAGCGCCGAACTATACAGACGGGCCAACATCACGGAAGCCGACGTGCGTGTCATCAACGACGCGCCTTTGGTTTTCCAGGGTCGCGTGGTATGTGAAGGAATCCTGCTCTACGCCCGCGATAAAGTACAGCAGGTCGAGTTCGAGGTGCGCACACGTGATGAATACTTTGACTATCTCCCCTTCCACCGGCGGCTGCAAGACACTTTTCTAAGAAATGTGCGTGAGCGAGGGATTCTCTATGGTAAACCAGGATAAAGTCGAAGGACCGATTCGGCACTTGCGTCAATATCTGATATACCTGCGCGAACTCGCTTCCATAACGGAAACCCAATTTCTAACAGACCCCCACGCCATCGGCAGCGCACGATACTATTTGACGGTAGCCATTGAAGCTTGTCTGGACATCGCCGGTCACTTGATCGCCTCTGAAGGACTGCGTGCGCCGCACGACTATAAAGACACCTTCCGTGTTCTAAACGAGGCAGGTATACTCCCGAACGATGCGACGATGACCATAGCAATCATTGGCAGGTCTGCGAAACCTGTTGGTACACGTCTATTGGGACGTGGACGATACAATGATTCACGCAAGCCTGCAATCAGAACTGGGCGACTTTGAAATCTTTATCGCCCACATCACGAGCTTTCTGGGCAAAGCCAATATGGCCTAACAAGTCCCCCAGTGCCTCTCTGACCTCGTCCAACGAGGGGAAAATCCCGGCAGCGCCAGGGAATTCGGACGCAGCCGTCCACTGGCTCGGCACGGCGACGCACGTCATCCCCGCGGCGACGGCAGCCTCGACGCCCAACGGAGCGTCCTCCAGTGCCAGGCAACGCTCGGGCGGCACGCCCAGCCGCCCGGCCGCCAGCAGATAGATATCGGGGGCGGGTTTGCCTCGCTCCACCTCATCCCCGGCGGCGACGGCCTGGAAGCGACCGTCCAGTTCCAACGTCCGCATCGCCAGGGTCACGTACCGGCGATGACCGGAGGTGGCTACGCCCAACCCAAGTCCGCGGGCAGCCAGTTCGTCCAACAGAGAGTAGAGACCGGAGCGAGGACGGAGGTGGGTCGGGACCGCCTCCAGGAATAATTCGTCTCGCTCGGACATGGCCTGCTCAGGGCCGATGGGAAGCGAGAACCGCTCGCAAAAGATGCGAGAAGATTCGGCGACCCGCATACCCTGGACCTCACGGAAGGTCTGGTCGTCCAATTCCCGGTCGTAGCGGGCCAGCGTCTGGCTCCAGGCCCATTTCGCCAAAGGCTCGCTGTCGGCCATCAGGCCGTCCAGATCAAAAATGACTGCCAGGAATTGGCCCATTCACGGTTCCAGGGAACTAAAGTAATCGCGCACGTACTGTTTCATACCCAGGGGAATATAACTCCCCTCCAGCGCAACACCGGCCTGGTCAGCATAATCGGCATAGACCTCGCGGTAAGGCACGCCCGCCCCCCCCCCCTGCGGGGCCGGGAGCGGCGCGTCGCCGACGGTCGCCCCCTCGCCCCCCTCGCGGCCCACGTCCACTCCGGCTCCCTCCTCGTCCATCCGGTCCGGTACGTAGACCTCGTCGTAGGGCGCGCCGGTGCCAGCGTCTTCGCTGTGGCCGGGCTGTTGCTGTTGGCCGCCGCCCGCTTGCTGCCCGCCCTGCTGACCCCCTTGCTGAACTATTTCCCCACCTGCGCCGCCCTGACCGAGCGGCCGTCCGGTGCGCGGTCAGGTAGAGCCAGCCTGGGCGATCTGTTCACGGCCTTCTTGTAGCTCCGTCAGCGCCCCTTCGACCGCTTCCTGCCGCTCCACCCGCTCCCCCGCCTCGCCCATCTGCTGCGCGGCGTCACGGATGGCCTCCCGTGCCTCGGCAATGTCGCCCCGCTCAATGGCCTCGGCGGCTGCGGACAACAAACGTCCGAGGGCCAACTGCTCTGCCAGGTCGGGGTCGCTTCCGGCCAGCGCCTCGGCCGCCTGCGCCAGCTCCTGGGCCAATTCGAGCTCCTCCTCGCGGGTCAGTAGTTCACCCTCGGTACCGGAATAGGCAGCCAACGCCTGGGCCGCCTCCTGATAGTCGCCCTCGGCCAATGCCTCGGCGATATCTTGCGTCAGTTCAGAATCGGCCATGCCCTCGGCGGCGCGCTCCAGACCTTCTCGGGCGGTGACCGCGCCCGGATCCTGTAGCTCTACCAGCGAGCGCTCCGCCTCCGAAAGACCCGCCACCGCTTCTTCCGGCGTCGCGCGTCCCTCGTCCAAAGCGGCGATGGCCTCCTCCAAAGCCTGCAGGAGCATCTCCCGCTCGGCCTCGCTCAGACCCTGAGCCACAGCCACCTCCTCCCACACGGCCTCCAGATCCTCGATCTGATCCTCAATGGCCTCGCGCACGGCGGCCCGCTGCAAGAGCACATCCTCCTGGGGATTGGGCAGCCCAAGCGAGAGCATCAACACGGCGGCCAACGTGCCGCAAATCGCCAATGCCCGGCGCGAGGCCCGCAACGGCAACATCGCGTGGAGGTCAACGCGGGCGGCGGCATCCAGGGTATCGGCCAACTGCGCCGCCGCCATCGCGGGCGTGGTTCGCAGCCGACCAATGCCAATCTCCATTGCCGTTGTCAGCCGCTCAGCCAACTCAAAGCGACGGTCAAAGACACGAGCCGATGCAGCCAACGAGCGCGGCCACAGCCAGGGCAGCACCAACCCCAGCGCCGCGCCAGTCAAGGCCAGCGAGCCTGCCGTCACTACCAACCAGCGCGCCGTCAGCAACGGCCACAGCCGCGCCGTCAAGGCCAGCGCCAGGCCAAGCCCCAGGCCGACCACCCCACCCCACGGCCCCCAGGTCAGGCTCCCGGCCAGGCGCAGGCGCAATCCCCAACGGCGCAGGTAGGTTTTGAGATTCGAGAGTCGAGAATCGAGATTTGTCATTTCGGTAACGGCAGGGTCAAGCGGAAGGTGCTTCCTCGCCCCAGGCCCAAGCTCTTGACGCTCGTCCGGCCGCCGTGCACCTCGGCGACGTAGCACACAAAGGTCCAGCCCAACCCCAATCCCTCTTGCCCGCGCCGCAGGGAATCGGCGCTCTGCTCAAAAGGCTGCCCCAGCAACACCATTTGCTCCGGTGTCAGGCCCACCCCCGTATCCACTACCTCAATCACGGCCTCGTCACTGGCATTGGACACGAGCACCTTCACCCAGGCGCTACCCCCGGCGACGTTGAACTTGACAGCATTGTGAGCCATCTGATAGACCGCCTCGCTCAACAGCTCGGGATCGGCATAGGCCTGCGGCAATTCAGCAGGTAAAAGAACCTGAAAGTTCACGTCTCGCCCCCGGGCCATCGCCGCTGCCGGCTTCACGGCCTCTGAAACTAACGGAGCGAGTTGAACTTGCACCGGCTGCGGCTCGCGCCGTCTCCTCACCAATTCGGCAAACTTGACCATGCCGCTGACCAAGCGCCGCAGGCCCGCAATGTGAGCCGCCAGTTCGTCCCGCGTGGCCTGTAGTTCGGGGGGAGCATCTTGGGTCTGCCGTTCCAGAATTTGCAGTGTCAGGTCAATGTCGGAAAAAGGGGTCAAGAGTTCGTGCGTCACCACGCTCAGGAAAGCGGTCTTTAAGCGGTCAACTTCACCCAATTGCCAATGCGCCTCTTCCAGCGACTTGCGCTCGCGCCGCTCCCGCTCGACCAGCTTTTTCAACTCACGGGCATAGATCACTAGCTGATCCTGATCGGCCGGCATCCTGGCGAGATCCACCAAGCGATCCGAACGAGGCGCAGCAGGCCGCCCCGACAGCATCTCATCAACCAAGGCGATGAGCTCGGTGGGAACGAACGGTTTGGTCAGGTAATCATTGGCTCCCGCGGCCAGCCCAACTGCCAGATCTACCTGTTCCGCCTTGGCCGAGATGAGTACTATGGGAATAGAGGCAGTCGCGGGATCCGCCTTCAACGCGGCGCACACCTCGATGCCAGACTTGCCCGGCAGCATCACGTCGAGGAGGATCAAGTCGAGATTCAAACTACGGGCCAACGCCAGCGCCTTCTCGCCATCGTGCGCCACGACCGTCTGCAACCCCTCCAGGCTCAAGGTAGCCTTGATAGCCCGCGCCAGCGTCTCGTCATCATCCACGATCATGACTGTCCGCTTACGTTCTCCCCCCTGCGGTCTCTGTTCAGGCATCGTTCGACCTCTCTATCCCACGCCCTGGCTTCTCAACCCTCGTTACTCATCCACACCCACCTCTTCAGCCACCGGTAAAGCCATGGAAAAGGTGCTTCCCTGGCCCGGCCCAGGACTCTCCACGTGCGCCAGACCGCCATGCACCTCTGCGACGTAGCACGCAAAAGTCCAGCCCAGTCCCAGGCCCTCCCGACCACGCCGCAGGGCATCAGCCCCCTGCTCAAAGGGCTGTCCCAGCACCTGCAACAGTTCCGGCGTCAGCCCCACCCCCGTATCCTGCACCTCAACTACGATCCATCCCCTAGTCTCAAAAACCTTCACTTGAGCGCGGCCGCTCGCCAGGTTAAATTTCACGGCATTGTGAGCCATCTGGAAAACCGCTTCACTCAAAAGTTCGGGGTCAGCGTGAACGCGCGGCAGGTCAGGGGGCACAAAGGCCCGAAAATCTATGTCCCGCGCCCGGGCCATCACCGCCACCGGCTGTATGGCCCACGGGATCACCTGCGACAGAGAAATATAGCCGAGTCGTGGTTCGCGCCGCTTGCTCACCAGTTCGGCGAACTTGACCATGCCGTTGATCAAACGATGCAGGCCAGCGATTTTGGTCGCCAATTCGTCTCGTGCGGCCTGCAACTCGGGCGAAGCGTCCACGCTCTCTTGTTGCAAGACTTGTAGCGCCAGGCCAATATCGGCGAAAGGCGTCAAAAGCTCGTGCGTCACCACGCTGAGGAACGATGCCTTTAAGCGATCCACCTCGTCCAGCCGCTGGCGCGACCCCTCCTGCGCCAGCCGCTCCTGTCCGCACTCTTCTTCGTGCGCGTGGGCCGCCAACCGGTCCCGCTCAACGGTCTTTTCGACAATGTCTGACAAAGCCGCTCCTCCCTGGCCCATTCCGCGCCCATCCCGTCCAGACATCTCTGCTCACCTCGACCCCTCGCCACACCAGACAATTATAGCCCAAAACAACGACTGGACAAATATGGTAAATTGGGGTAAATTACCTTCCAGCGTCCACCATTGCCGGTCGTGAAAGGAGCACTACGATGAGCCATTGCCCCAGTTGTGGAAGGTACACCGGCCCTCACGAAGCCTGCCCCTACTGCGGCGCTCGTCTGACAGGCCGCACCCCCATCCGCGCCGTCAAGATGGCGGCGATAATTCTCGCCAGCGTGGGCCTCGCCGCTCTCTGGTTCGCCGCCACGCGCGCCGAGACGCCCCTGGTTCAAATCGGACAGGCCGGCGCGACGATGAATATGGCCTACGTGCGCATCGAGGGTCGCTGTAACGACGCACCCTCGTATGACCCCGAGGGCGAGTATCTCAGTTTCTCGATCGAGGACGAGACGGGCGAGATCCGCGTATCGGCCTACCGTGCGGAGACGCGCCAGATCGTCGAGGAGAGCAGGGTGCCAGCGCCCGGCGACTGGGTCGAGGTAGCCGGAACTTTGCGCGTGCGGGAGGATTTCCTCTCGCTCACTATCAACGTGCCAGAGCAGCTCAAAACCAGCCGCGCCGAGCCGGTGGAGCGCGCCATCGGCTCTATCACGCTGGCCGACTTGTACCTGCGGGTGCGGGTGCGGGGTGAGGTGGAGAACTATTACGAGCCTTACGAGGGCTTGACGCTGATCACTGTCCGCGACGAGAGCGGCTCCATCGCCGTCGCCGTGAGCAAAGACCTGGTCGCCCTCAGCGATCACCCCCTACCCCTCTTGCCCAAAGGACAGCCCGTCGAGGTCGTGGCGGCGGTATCTTATTACGGTGACACGCCCCAACTCGTCCCCGCCTCCGTCGCCGACGTCACGCCGCTCGACCAGCCAGTGTTCGTCGCCGCCGAGGAGCAGATCGGCAAGCTGAGCCACACAGACATAGATCGCCTGGTCGTCGTGCGTGGCTTTGTCACTCAACTGGAACCGTTTTCTGCCGGCGTCAAGTTCACACTGGACGACAGCAGCGGCGAGATCACCGTGCTGCTGTGGCAGGACGTCTACGACGGGCTGAGCGAGGAGGAGAGGCCGGGAGTCGGCGCGGAGGTGCAAGTGGAAGGAAAAATCTCCGAGTACCGGGACGAGTTGGAGTTGATTCCCAGCCTGCCCGAGGACGTGTGGCTACTCGCCCCCCCGTCCCAAGCTGCGCCGCCGACCGAGACTCCTCAGCCAGAGGGCAGCGAAATCGCAACACGCGCCACCGGCGACGTCACTTCCGCCGACGTGGGGCAGACTTTGCGCCTGGCGGGCAGGCTCGGCGCGCGAGAGACCTTTTCCGCCGGCGTCAAATTCACCCTCGACGACGGCACAGGCGGCATCGTCCTGCTGCTGTGGCAGAACGTCTACGACGACATTCCCGACGCCGATCAACTCGTCGCCGGCGTGCAGGTCGAGGTGGTGGGGCGAATCGAAGAGTACCAGGGCGATCTGGAGATCATCCCGGAAGCAAATGGGGTAAAGATTGGAGATTAGAGAATGGAGATTGCTATGCGCATAAGAACGTTCGCAACCATCACGATTGCTTTGGCGATACTGATCACCGGGTGCGGGGACACGTCGTCGCCGGCGGCGACTGCCACCACCAAGCCGCTGCCAACACAGGGCGCGGCGACCACCCGCCCACCGACTGAGGCGTCGCCCCCAACCGAGACCCCGCCGCCCACCGACACCTACACCCCCCAACCGACGCCCACGCCGGCAGACACACCCACGCCAACCCTCTCCCCCACGCCCACCGATGTTCCTACATCGGCGGCTACCCCCATCCCCACCGTCGAGTTGACCTCCATCGGGGACATCACGGCCGGCCGAGCCGGCGAAAAAGTGACGGTGGAAGGCACGGTCGTCGGCGCGACCAGCTTTTCGGCCGGCTTCAAATTCACGCTGGACGATGGCACGGGCCAGATCGTGCTGCTGATGTGGCACGACGTCTACGACGATTGCTGGGACGCGGCCGAGATCAACCTGGGCGCGGTGGTGCAGGCCAGCGGCGAGATCGGCCAGTACGAGGGACAGTTGCAGATCGAGCCGCGGTTCGGCGGCGACGTAAAGGCCATTGAGGGCGCGGCTGCTTTTGCCCCGCAGCGCGAGATCGGCTCCCTCTCCGGCGACGACGAGGGGCAGCGGGTGATGATCGAGGGAGAAGTCATCCGCGTGGAAGGTAGAGGGAGTTGGGCCAAGGTGTTCGTGAGCGACGGCAGCGGCGAGGTGATGGTCTTTATCTACCAGAACGTGCTGGCCCGCATCCCCAATAACACGGCCTTGGGCACGCCTGGCAGCCGCGTGCGCGTCGTGGGCGCGATAGAGTTGTACGAGGGCAACCTGGAGGTGGTGCCGGCTCTGCCGTACGACGTGGTGGTGTTGGAGTAGTTGTCAGCCTGACCCAGACCTCCGAGGTCTAGATACGTCACCCCCGACGACGGGCGCAAGTTCGGCGAGCTGTACAACGTGCAGCCGAGTTCGATTCGTCGCTGGAGGAACGGTCATTAGCCCATCTGGCCGCGATCTTTGGCGACCGGCCCCGCGAGGTGGCCTACAGCGACTATATGCCGCCCGAGACCTTTGACTTTATCGTCATTGACGAGTGCCACCGCTCCATTCCTATGAGGAACTGCTGGCGCGGGACAAGGTCAACCTCGATATCTTTTGGGTACGTTTCATTTCAGTAGAGACCCTAGACCTCGGAGGTCTCTGCCGAGCTTGTGCTCGCCCCAAACCGCCGATTTGGGCAGTTTTTGAGCCTGAAAACGCATCTCATTAGACCTCCGAGGTCTTGCCCAACTTGTTTGAAACACACCCATATCTTTTGGTTGCGGGATGAATCGCTGGAGGAGACGGCAAATTTGCCTGAGCCGGACGTGCTGGTCGCCGAGATCGTGGACGATCTGGAGGCCGCACTGGAGCAGTTCCGCGCCATTGCGGATGATTTGAGGGAGGAATAGGACGTATGACTATCATCGTACCCTTGCTCTACGCCACCGGCGGCGCGTTGGTAGCCTCAGTGCTGGCGCTGGTGCCGGCGCTGCACATCTACAACGTAGCCGGGTTCATCGTCCTGGCGACGGCCACGTGCGGAGAATTTGCGCCGCCCGAGATGCTGGCAATGTTCTTCCTAGGGATGATCACCAGTTACTCCATCCTCAACACCATCCCCAGCATCTTTCTCTCCGCCCCCGACGATTCGACCATATTTGTCGTCCTGCCAGGGCAAAAGTACCTCCTCCAGCGGCGCGGGTACGAGGCAGTGGTACTGACCGGCATCGGCGGGCTGGGCGGGATCGCGGTGTTGGCGCTGCTGACGCCCGTCGCCTCGTCTCTCTTCCCGGCGCTGCGGGCTATCCTGCAACCCCACCTGCATTGGATCCTGTGGACCGTGATCGCCTTTATGCTCATTTCCGAGTGGCCCAAAGGCTCTGACCGCGCCCCGGCTGGCCTGGCCCGCTGGTGGGACGGCTGGAAGAGCCTGACCGCCGGGCTGATCACCTTCACGCTCTCCGGCCTCCTGGGGTTTATCCTGCTCTACCGCAGTCTGGTGCCGGTGACGGTCGCCTACCAGAACCTGTTGCCGGCCTTTGTCGGGCTGTTTGCCGTGCCCTGGATCTTGCAGAACATCCTCTCGCGGGTCGAGCTGCCGGAGCAGCACATCGCTGAGACGGTGGACGGCACGCTGGGGCTGTTCTTGCGCGGGACGTTCGCGGGCGCGTTGGGCGGGCTGTTCGCCGCCTTCTTCCCGGTCGTGACCGGGGGCTTGGGCGGCTTTATCGCCGGTCACGCCACCGCCCAGCGGGACGACCGGCTGTTCATCATCTCGCAGGGGGCTTCCAAGGTGGTCTATTACGTAGGTGGCTTCCTGTTCTTCTTTGTACCGGGCCTGCATTTGACGCGGGGCGGGATGGCGTGGATGCTGAGCAGCCTGTGGTCCTCCTACACGCCACAGTCCTACTACGTGGCGACGGCGGCGGTGGTGCTCTCCGGCGTGCTCGCCTTTTTCCTGCTCCTGCTGATGACGCGGGTGACGATCAAGCTGGTGAGCAAAGTGAGCTACCGCTGGGTCAGCCTGAGCACACTGGCAGTGCTGCTCGCCATCGTCGTCGGAATGACGGGCTGGGGCGGCCTGCTCATCTGCGCCGTCGCCACCGGCATCGGCCTGATCCCCGTCCTCTGGGGCTCGCGCCGGATGAATTGTATGGGCGTGCTGCTGCTCCCCATCGCGCTGAATATGGTGGGAGTGGGCGGGGTGATTGCCGGCTGGCTGGGGTTAGTGCGGTGAGAAGAAACACCGGTCACGAGCGCGCAACTCGATCCAGCAACGGTAGTAGATAGTCAAAGTTCAGCCGCAGGATGTCCCGCTGATCGGTCAAGTTGGGGGCCGCAGGTTCGATCTTGCCCAGCGCGCGCAGCCCGTCTGCGATCATCATATTGACGACGTCGGCAAGCTCGTACTCCCCCCGGCTCGAAAGCTCGACGCGGGGCAAGTACTCGGCCAGCGACGGCGGGTAGATGTGCAGCGGCGCGGCAGCAACGTCGCTGGGGGCGGCGCCGGGCGCGGGTTTTTCCACAATGTGCGTGATCCGGCCCCCTTGCTCCAGCGGCAGCGCGTCGTCAGGCGCGAGCGCCACCGAACTGGTCGCCGTCAACCGTTCCGGGGACACACGCTTGAGGCTGAGGCTCAGATCAGCGCCCGTACGCCGATGGAAGCGAAGCAGCCCGCCGATGTGGTCAGGCCCAAAGGCGGTGTCGCCGGCCAGCACCATCGTCTCGCCAGTGATGAAATCCACGGCCTGCATCACGGCGTGGGCGGTACCCAACCGCTCCGCCTGCTCCCGGTAGAGCAAGCGCACGCCATAGGCAGCGCCGTCGCCCACAAAGTCCTGTATCTCGTCCGCCAGGTGACCGACGACGACCAGCACGTCCCTGATACCGGCGGCCCGCAGGTTGGTCAACAGCGTGCCGATGATGGGCCGTCCGCCGATGGGGAGCAGGGGTTTGGGGACCCACTCGGTGATGGAGCGCAACCGCTCGCCCTTACCCGCAGCCAAGATAATCGCTTTCATACGCTCGTTGATGGCTCCCGCCCGGCGCAGGTGGGAGAACTATTTCTTTGCAACTCCCTCAGTCAACCAGGATTGGGCGCGACGTTTCGCACGGGTCCAAATCTCAAATCCTGACGTACACTTTCCACTCGTCCGGGATGTCACCCTCGGCCACGAGATAGTTGGTGCGCGGACGCTTTGGCTCCCACAGCAATTTCATCCCCGCCTCGTGCGGCGTGCGATCGGCTTTGCGATGGTTGCACCAGCGGCAGGCGCAGGCCGTGTTGCTCCATGTGTTGCCGCCGCCCCGGCTGCGTGGCATCAGGTGATCCACCGTAAAGTCGGCCCGCTTGACCCTACGCCCCTCACGCTTGCCCCCAGCCTGGAGGCCACAGTAGACGCACGTGCGACCGTCGCGGGTCAGCACACCACGTCTGCTCCACACCGCCCCTCGCTGTGGCACGTTGACATAGTACCGCAGCCGCAGCACCGAAGGCACCTCAAAGACCATGCCGGGGGTACGCAGGCGCGCGGCCACACCGTCCACAGCGTCCACCACGCCACGCATCATCAGATCCACCGCGTCGCGGATGGTGATGGACTCGAGCGGTACATAAGAAGCATTGAGCAACAGAACGGCTCTTGCATTTACGTTGACCATGGCTTTTCCCCTACTCACACCACGGGACTGGATGCCCCTGCCCTGGTTACATCATCTCACATTTCTTTTAACAGGACATTAAGAGTGTGTTACGCATACGTTACCGCCGAAAATCCAGGTTGCGAGAGAAGGATTCGAACCTCCATTTCCTGATCAAGGGTCAGGCGTCCTACCGTTAGACGATCTCGCAAAGGCGATTTTGTCTGTTTGACGATGAGATCTCAGATTGCGAGAGAAGGATTCGAACCTCCATTTCCTGATTCAAAGTCAGGCGTCCTGCCATTAGACGATCTCGCAACGAAGCGGGGCTGACCAGATTTGAACTGGTGATCTGCACCTTGACAGGGTGCCAGGGACTCCAGACTCCCCCACAGCCCCAAATAAACGAAAAAGCGCGAGGGTTTGTGCAACCCCCCGCGCCTTGCGGTCAATACAAGGATACAATAGTTACGGGGGTGAACACCCGCCATTCGCCGCGAACTGGGAACTGGCGCTGCGCTGGCCCAGGCTCGCCATGCACGGCAACCCAGGCTGCCGATACACATCGGCGATCAGCGTCTTTTCTGACTTCAGATGCCATAGCAACCTGACCATAATTGCGTTACTATACCGCACAAGTGTACTATTGTCAAGCTGGCGTATTCACACACAGCTCGCTGACTTGCATCTTCTCACTCTCCGGGTACAATGGACACTACTACACCACACGATAGGAGGCTGCGATGAGCAAGAGCAAACTTTACCTGGGTCGCCAGTACGACCTGAAAAAGGACGAGGTAACCGACCAACTCGTCCTCTACGACGCCCGCCACCTCACCACTCACGGCGTCATCCTCGGCATGACCGGCTCTGGCAAGACGGGGCTGGGCATCATCTGGCTGGAGGAGGCGTTGCTCCAGGGCATCCCGGCCCTCATTCTCGACCCCAAGGGGGACATCGCCAACCTGTTGCTCACCTTTCCCGAACTGCACCCGGAGGATTTCACTCCCTGGGTAGACGTGGAGGGAGCGCGGCGGCACGGGTTGAGCGTCGAGGAGTACGGAGCAGCGGAGGCCCGCAAGTGGCGGGAGGGGCTGACCGGGTGGGACATCAGCGGCGAACGCATCAGGCAGTTGCGCCAGGCGGCGCAGTTCACTATCTTTACCCCTGGCTCAAAGACGGGACAGCCGGTGGACGTGCTCCACTTTTTCGACGCGCCCGATCTCGACTGGGATCAGGAGGAGGAACGGTTACGAGAGCGCATCGGGAGCATCGCGTCCGCGCTCCTGGGGCTGGTGGGCGTCGAGGCCGACCCGCTCCAAAGTCCCGAACACATCCTGCTATCGCGCATCTTTGAGCACGCCTGGCGGGCGGGAGAGCAACTCGACCTGCCCACGCTGATCCGCCTGCTGCAAAAACCGCCCTTTCAACAGGTAGGGGCTTTTGAGCTAGAGACCTTTTTCCCGGAGAAAGAACGCTTTGCGCTGGCCCGGTCGCTGAACAACCTCATCGCCGCACCGGGCTTTGAGAATTGGCAGGAGGGCGCGCCGTTGGACGTGGAGACGTTGCTCTACACCGACGACGGTCACCCGCGGGCCTCTATCTTTTACCTGGCCCATCTCGACGACGCGCAGCGGACTTTTTTCATCACCACGTTCCTCGAATCCGCACGCGATTGGCTGCGCGCCCAATCCGGCAGCACCGACCTGCGGGCGCTGATCTACTTTGACGAGGTGTTCGGTTACTTTCCGCCGTATCCCAAGAATCCACCCACCAAGACGCCGCTCCTGGCCCTGATCAAACAGGGGCGCGCCGCCGGGCTGGGCGTGGTACTCTCTACCCAGAACCCGGCCGACCTGGATTACAAGGGGCTGACCAACGCCGGCACGTGGGCAGTCGGCTCGCTGCGGGCGGAGCGGGATAAGGAACGCGTGTTGGAGGGGTTGGAGGGCGCGATGGCCGAGGCGGGAGAGACGATGGATCGGCGCTCGGTCGAGCGGGCGCTGGGCGCGCTCAAGCCGCGCGTCTTTTTGCTCCACGATATACACGCCGGAGATCCGCTGTTCTTTCACACTCGCTGGGCGATGTCGTACCTGTGCGGGCCGTTGACGCGCAAGCAGGTGCAGCGGTTAACGGAGGAGCAGGAGAGCGGAGGAGTGGAGAAGCGGAGGAGCAGGGAAGCAGAGGAACAAAGGGGCGAGGAATGGGAGAGTTTGAACGTTGCCCCGCCCACACTGCCGCCGGATGTTCCACAGGTCTTTGTGCCGCCGATGGTGACTTTTGAGTGGGCGCTGCGGAATTACGAGGAGGAGACCGGACGGACGACGCTGGCACAGGAGCGGCGATTGGTCTACACCCCCCACTTGCTGGCGCTGGGCACGGCGCGGATGTTGGATCGGAAGCGGGGCGTGGACGCCTGTGAGAGCGTGGCGCGGCTGGTGCAGGTCGGTGAGGGGCCGGGGCCGGTGAACTGGGACGAGGGGCAGGTTGCAGTGGATCAGAAGGAACTCTCGCCCAAGCCAATGGGAGAGGGAGTCTATGCGCCGGTGGGCGCGGCACTGGCCCGTCCAAGCGATCTGAAGCGATTGGCAAAGGATTTTTCCGACTATGTCTATTACAACACCTCTGCCACGATCCTATACAATCCGGCGCTCGACCTGTACGGCAAAGTGGAGGAGAGCCGTCGCGACTTTCGCGTGCGCTGTGAGGAGGAAGCCCGCCGCCAGCGGGACGCCGAACTGAAACAGGCTCGCGCCCGTATGGAGAAGGAGATGACCAGTGTGCAGAAAAAGCTGCGCCGCGAGCAGCGAGAACTGGACAAGGACCAGGATGAATTGGAAGCCCGCAAGCGAGAGGAGATGCTGGGCCTGGGAGAATCGGCGCTCAACCTGCTGACGCGACAAGGGCGGCGCCGGACAACTTCCGCGATCTCCCGCGCCAGCCGAAAGCGCCGGATGAGCCGGCAGGCCCAGGCTGACGTCGAAGAATCAGAGGCGACCATCGAGGACCTGGAGGCACAATTGGAGGATTTGAAGGCGCAGTGGGAGGAGCAGGCGACCGAAATAAGCGACATCTGGGCCGACAAGCTGGAGGAACTCGAAGAGTTCGAGGTCAAGCCTCGCCGCACCGACGTAACGGTCGAGTTCTGCGGCCTGGCCTGGGTGCCGTCCTGGCAGGTGACACTGGAGGATGGGCGGAGGATCGAGTTGCTGGCTCGTGAGACAACCACCAGATAGGATCAGTCGCCATCCCTGGATCGTTCAGCTGCGGGTGATTGTGTGGAATATTGTGTGGCATATAAGGATGGCAAGTGTTGTGGATAAGATAGGTGAGAAACGGTGGATATTGCTTATTCTGTTGACGGCGTTTCTATACGTCTGACTCCTGACGATGGTTTCACATTGTGGAAAACCACGACGACTTGGCCGGTCACTATGATGACGTGTTGGTTACTACTCAGGTCAAGACCTCCGAGGTCTGCGACAGGCATTCTGCCCACTGCGACCGTCGAAAAAGGCCGGGATTTCACGCCTGAACGGGTTTTGCAAGACCTCGGAGGTCTGAGCGCG
>Ga0180432_10006078_pt1 | contig 15830 bp, 17 predicted proteins | sample SS_ome_10_FD_132414 | JGI IMG/M metagenome (GOLD analysis project Ga0180432, IMG submission 132414) | Hypersaline lake sediment archaeal communities from the Salton Sea, California, USA - SS_1_MS_2 metaG | ecosystem: Environmental > Aquatic > Non-marine Saline and Alkaline > Hypersaline >... | reverse complement strand
GGAGGTGCTTCCGGTGGACATCCTCACAGGAGAGGTGTGGAATTTTGCCCCCTTCAGGGCCAGACCCGCGCAGGGTGCTGTCGATCACCCCTTCATCAAGTCCCTGCCCTGGGATTCGATGCCCACCTTCGGCGGCATGAACAGGGTGATCGCCAGGCCGTGGGCTGAGCTGTTGCTGGAGGCGGCCGGGCCCGGGATCAGCGCCTCAGAGCCCCTGCCGCTCCTGGTATACGGGGAGATAGGCGAGGGCTCCTCCCTTGCGCATGCCCCGGACTGGACCCCGGGCTGGGGGGGAAGGGTGATGAGGCAGTGGGAGTACTACCCCGACTACGTGATCAACATGGCGTATCTCGCATCCGGCATCCCGGTGCCCCAGGACCTCGACCTGACCCACATCGTCAGAAGCGAGCTCGCCAGCCACAGGCAGAGGATGGGCGTGACCCTGTCCTACCTGGAGTTCGCGGAGGAGTTCGGGGCGAACGTGCACCCCCTGGAGACCCGCCTCTCCGACGTGAATGAGCTGAAGCAGGAGGCCGACCAGCTCTACATCGACCAGGAGTACGACGCGGTTCTGGAGAAGATGAGGGAGGCCGGGATCCTGCTGGACGAGCTGAACCAGGAGGCCATAGAGCTGAAGGACAGGGCCCTTCTCTGGGTGTACGTCGTCGAGTGGGCAGCCGTGACAGCCACCATGCTGCTATGCGGATTCGTCCTCTGGAGCCTTATGGTGAAGAGGAAGCTGTACAGAGAGGTGAAGGTGACCACCTACAGGGGTTGAGGTCCGGACACCTCGAGATTGCCGGTAAGCAGGACTCGCAGACTATCGATCATCTTCCGGATGCTCTTCCCTCGAGTGTTCTGTATATCGTCCTCTCGAGGCGTCGGGCGGATTCCGGAGACAAGACACCATAGAAATCGCTAAGCTTTATCGCTGGACACAGCCTCCTGATGACATCACTGAAACTCTCGTTCTCCCGTTTCATGTTCTTGAGCCTCTTGTAGGCATCTTCGGAAAGGGAGATGTTCTTGGTGGGCATGGATAATGTTATACATCCACTGTAATTTAATTGGTGTCCTCGGGGCCCTGAAACAGCTACGCGTTTCACTCCGGCAGAAAACCCAGCTCCTCCAGCTTATCCATAATCTTCCTGGCGCTCTCCTCGGGTGTCTCGGCCTCCGTATCGATGACGACTTCCGGGTTCTGGGGCTCCTCGTACGGGTCCTGGATGCCGGTCATGTCCTTTATCTCGCCGCTGAGGGCCCTCTTGTAGAGCCCCTTCGGGTCGCGTTCGATGCAGGTCTCTATCGACGCCTTGGCGTATACCTCGACGAAGTTGCCTATCTCCTCCCTGGCGTAGCACCTGATCTCCCGGTAGGGGGAGATGAGGCAGACTATGACCGCTGCCCCGTGCTTGACCAGTAGCTTGGTCATGTGTATGACGCGTCTGTTGTGGAGGGAGCGGTCCTCCTTGCTGAAACCGAGGTCGGGGGAGAGCTTCTCCCTGACCCAGTCGCCGTCGAATAGCTCAATCGCCAGGTCCCTCTCCTCGAGCATCGGTGTCAGCTGTCTGGCCACGGTGGTCTTTCCGGATCCGGGAAGCCCTGTGATCCAGATCGCGAATCCCGGGCTTCCTAGTTTCGGCATATAGGCTCACCTTTCATCGATTTCGGTACCGGGAGGCCCATCGACCTGAGGGCGGTTGGCGCCACGTCCAGGATGTTGGCGGGCTGCCATCTCGGCTCCTCGTCGGCCCCGGAGAGGATGTAGATACCGTTCTTGGCGTGTACGGCGTCGTCGGGCCCGGTGTCGTTCTCCGGCAGGTAGTTCGCAGGATGCCCCACCGTCCCGGCGGAGCGCCATGACAGGTCGTCGAAGTAGACCATCATGTCCGGGGGGTCGCCGAGGCACGGATCGAAGTGACGCTCGGGATAGATGACCTGGGTGTTCCACTCCTCCCCGTTTGGCCCCCTGACCCCCCTGATCTCCTCGGCCATTCGGTCCCTGGTCTCGTCGTACCTATTTTCGGGAACGGTTCCCTGCTCCTCGCGCCCCTCCAGGTTGAGGAATATCCTGGCGTAGTAGCCGCCCCATCCCCAGGCGGTGGTCTTGGACCAGTCGATCTCTGCCTCAGAAAACCGGACAACCTCCTCTGGCTTCTTCATCGCCAGATGCCCTCGGCCGGCCAGCCACTGGTTGACGCAGAAGGCGCCCTTCATCGGCTGTGCCCCGTGGTCGGACACGATCAGGACCGTGGCGCTCTTGGGTATGCTCTCCCTCAACCTGCCCACCCACTTGTCGAGGTAGGCGTAGTAGTCTGGAATAGCGTTCTCGAACTCGTTGCCGGGCCTGTAGAGGTGATGGACGGGGTCGAAGTACTTCCAGAAGGCGTGATGCATCCTGTCGAGGCCTATCTCGACGAAGGCGAAGAGGTCCCACTCCTTCTCCTGGATGAGGTACTCCACGACCTTGAACCTTTTCTCGGTCATGTCGTATATGGCGTCCAGGAGGGAGGCGCGGTCCTCGACCCTGAAGGGAACGTCGGTCACGTACTCCCCCACCAGGTCCTCGATCTCACGCCTGAGCTCGGGCGGGTGGGTGTATCTCCGGTCGGTGTCGGGGGTTATGAAGCAGGAGACGAGCCATCCCTCGATCCGTCGCGGGGGATACGTCGGGGGGACTCCGACCACGCAGCTCCTGCCTCCGGCCCGCCCAACCCGGTCCCAGAGCGTCTTCTCCTTCACCCTGTTAGAGGACGCAATCCACATGTCTTGGTAGGAGTTCTCCTTCCTGTGCCTGAAACCGTAGAGGCCGAGCTGTCCCGGGTCCTTGCCGGTCACCATCGACATCCACGCCGGTATTGTGATCGGCGGGTCGCTGCTCCTCAGGGTTCCCCTCACGCCCTCCTCCGCCATTGCGGTGATGTTCGGTATCCTGTCTTTCAGCTTGTCGAATACCAGCCCCGGGGCGGCGCAGTCCAGTCCCATTATCACGCACTTCTTCAAGTTCAGGCCTCCATGTATCTCAGTATCTGCTCAGTCATCGGTTCGACCTCGTCGACGGGTACCACCATCCCCACCACCTCTGGCTTGCCCCCCGCCGAATAGCCCCTATTCCGGGCCAGGCCTATCACCGGCACCAGGTCCGGTTCCGGTCCAGTCCTCCTGACATAGAATATCGCGTTATCGTGTCTGTAGTGGCGGACGATCACCACCCTAGCGCTTCCCGCGTTGTCGATGGCGAACCTCCTTGCCACGACCGATGTGATATGCATACCCGATTCGATGTCCTTTATAGCGACGTCTCCCTTGTGGCGTATCTCGACGCCGGCGAGCCTTTCCAGCTCGGTGTCGACTCTGTCCTTGTTCCTTCTCCAGACGCCGACATCGAGCAACTCGACCGGATCCTCCAGGTGCTCCACTAGGACCGAGGGTGCCCTCCGCACCTCACCTGCATGGTCGACCCGGTAGTTGGAGTCGATGAGATCGGTGACGGCAAAGAGCTGGTCAAGATCGAAATCCCCCGGTAGCATCCTCTCGACCACCCGGCGGACCGGGTGGGAACGGAGTTCGAAACCCATGTCCCCGCAGATCCCGACCGCTGGCAGGATGCCGTTCGCCCTGAGAAGCGATGCCAGGAACCAGGCGTTGGCCTCCCACGGGTAGCCAGGCCTCAGCTGCGGGTGGAAGAGATGGACGCCCTCTACCGGCGATGGTGGATTCGAGTGGTGGTCGACCCACGCTAGCGGGATGTCGAGGGATGCCGAGATCTCTTTGAGCCTCTCGGATGTGACTGCGAGGTCCAGCCCTAGGATCAGGTCCCGTTCTCCATCGGTGAGACGGTCGATAGCCGGGAGTAGATCGGTGAAGTTCCCGATGGTCGGGATGTCGTTCCCGTACTCCTTGTCGCGGTCGATGGCCATGACCTGCGCGGCCGAGGCTATGCCGTCGGCGTCCCAGTGGTGTAGGATGCCTATCGATCCGGCGTCCGACAGTATCTGTGGTAGCGATTCATTCGACAAAGGGATTCTCCCATTTCAGGACTATGTCCGCGATCTCGGGGCGCATGATCTCGGGTGGAGGCCTCTCGCCCCTGCTGAGCATCTCACGTATCCTGGTCCCGCTGAAATTGACCCGGTCGCTCTCTGGATGGGGGCAAGTCTTGTCGTTCGCCACACCTCCGCACCGCCTGCAGTGGAAGAAGGACCTGAAGAATAGGGGGGATATGCCGAGGTCTGGGAACTCCTCGAATATCTCCTGGGCCGCGAACGGGTCGTAGTAGTCGCCGACGCCCGCGTGATCCCTGCCCACGATGAAGTGGGTGCAGCCGTGGTTCTTCCTGACTATGGCGTGCAGTATCGCCTCTCGGGGTCCGGCGTATCTCTTATAGAACTGGAGGGTCACCAGCACCGCCCTCTCCCTGAGGTAGTAGTTCTCGATCAGCGAGCTGTAGGCCTCGATTATGACGTCGTCCTTGAAGTCGCCGGGCTTCTTCCTCCCTATCACCGGGTTGATCATGACGCCGTCGGTGAAGCTGAGGGCCGTCTTCTGCAGGTACTCGTGACCCATGTGTGGGACGTTCCTGGTCTGGAAACCGACCACCGCGTGCCAGCCCTTCTCCTTGAAGAGAACCCGGGTCTCTATCGGCAGCAGGTGGAAGTTGGGATAGGCGCTGTCCGGCGGCTCTAGGAGCCAGATATCGCCGCCCACCAGGTAATCCCCTCGGGAATAGGTCTTGGCCACCCCGGGGTGGTGAGGGTCATCGGTGCCGTACACCGCTTTCGCGTGGCGTTTCCTGTCGAAGGGGAAGATCTCCTCGACCTCGACGAAGGCGAGGGGGGAGCCGTTGTGTTTGATAGCGAGGCGGTCCTCGCCCTCCAGCTCCCGGGCCCTCTTCGACGTCAGGTCCAGTATCAGGGGGATGGTCCATGGGGTGTCATCGGAGAGGCGCATATGGTCGAGTATGCAGGTGTAGTCCCCGGAGTCCGGGAACCCAGTCAGGGGGGAGAAGACGCCCTGGGCGATGTTCTGGCAGTCGCGGGCGACCTCGCCAGAGACGCTGAGGCAGGGGGACTCGTCGAGCTCCTCTATTAGCGCCACTCTCTTCTTCTCGGGGACCGTGTGGTCGACGAGCCTTCCCCCGTGGGGCTTGATCATCTCCCTACCTCAGTCGATGTATCCCAGGGCTCTCAGCCTCTCCTTTACCCTCTCCTCATCCTCGGGCGTGAAGGGCTCTTCCTCCTCCTCGACGTCCTCGGTTATGACCTCGCGCAGAACGTAGGTAACGTAGCTTGAAACGGAGGTGAAACCGGTATCCTCTATCCGGTCCTTGACCTTGTCGAAGAGCGGCGTCGGTATCGATACGGTTGTGAACTTCCTCTTATCTTCCGACATCTCAATGAGATGTAATTAGCCAATTTAAAAGTATTTGCCCTTGGGCCCGTCGCCGGGTATCAAATCCCGTGAACGATATCCGGGGCCTCCCTCTCGGACTTCGCCCCGTGACCGAAGAGTAGGTTCAGCGCGGCGGCGCCCAGGATCACCAGCGAGCCCGATAAGGCCGTGGGCATGTAGCCAGTGTAGATACCGGCCACCATCAAGAGCAGACCGACTATCATCGGAGTCTCGATGGGGTCGATCCAGTGGTACCCCTCCTTCCCCGTATCCACATCTTCCATTATATATGACCACTATCAGTATGTGTCAATGAAATATAAATATTGCGGACTGTTATTAAGGCCGCACTGATTACATCATTTCCCGATTCTCGAACAATCACCTCTCCTTTCATTACCAGGCGTGAAGGAGGTAGACATCAGCGCAGATAAGGAAAGCTGAGAAATCATGGTTGCACTGTCCAACCATGGGCCTTGAAGTCGGAGTCGAATGTGAACGCGGTCTCGATCCTCAGGCGCTCCATGATGGCGAAGCTGAGCGAGTCGGTCAGGTCTATCGCGGTGTCCTGGTACCTCCTGAAGATCTCCAGGCATCTCTCCCAGTCCGGGCCCGTATCATCCACCATCGTAACCACCTTGCTCTCGGTCAACGCATCCAGTGCCGAGAGGGCTTCCTTCTTTCCGACCCTCTTCGTTAGCCCGTCAAGAAATTCCACAAGCACGGGCTTCCCCACGGTGAACCTCTTACCAGATTTCGTCGCCTCCCTGAGGTGCTCCACGGCTCGCTGATGGTTCGTGTCCCTGGCATCGCTGAGGGCTATCAGGGCACTGGTGTCGATGTACTCCTGCACGTCAGGGCCTCCAGTCCTTCCTCTGGCTCCAGTTCCCCTCATCGGTTTCGATCGAGCCCACGAGGGCCAGAATGGCATCTTCCTCGATCTCCCCATGGTGACGTTTCACGAACTCCTCCAGGGCGGTGCTGACCTGCTCCTTGAGGCTGGTCCCCCTGGACCTGGCGATGCCCAGCAGCCTCGCGTAGAGGTCGGGAGGCACCTCGGTCTGCACATATCTTATGTTCTTCTTCATGACATTGAATACAAAATAACATTTAACTATATTTCGCATCTGAAAGGCGATGATTATCGCCCTGTCTCGATGGGTGCCTATCAGGCCTCACTCGCTCGCATCAAGAAAGACAGAAATACCTCAGCCAGATGCACCAGGCGAAGAGGATCTTTCGATGATGTCAGAGTCCTACAAAGAGCAGTATCGGTGCATGGGGTCATGGAGGTGTTCCTGGGGAGGTTGTTCCCTCGAAGAGGCACATGGCATATGTCTCGATGCCGGGGGTGAGCTCATAGTGAGTGATTCCCGTGGGGGGAAGGTCGTTCGCTTCTCCAGGGAAGGCGAGTACCTCGGGGAGGTGAGTGGGGACCCGGAGGTCGAGGCATTCTTCAAGGGCCCTCGCGATGTGAGGGTCGATGGCGAGGGAAGGATCGTGATCCTTGACGGCGACCGATGCAGGTTGTCCGTGCACGATCCGGATGGGAGCTATCTCTGGTCATGGGGGAAGCCCGGGAGCGGGCCGGGGCAGATGCTCAGGCCCCACTCCCTGGACCTCTTCGAAGATATGGTGTATGTGGTGGACGTCGACAACAGCCGAGTGAATGTCCACAACATCGACGGGACCTTTGATCGTTCCTGGGGCCAGAGGGGAACCGGCCCCGGTGAATTTTTGGACCCCCACGGGATCGCGTGCGACCCCAACGGGGATATCTTCGTTGCAGAGTACGAGGGAAGATGTCAGAAGTTCGACAGCCGGGATCAGCCTGTTCTGAGTTTCGCAAATCCATCGCCGCCAGGGACCAACACCCACGGATATATGAGGTATCACGCCATGACATCCGACACCGAGGGCGACATCTACCTCCTTGCGCGTGACACGAGGAGGGGCTATGCCTCCAGCATCGACAAGTACACCAACGACGGAGTGCAGGTTGCCAGGATAGAGTTCGGCCCGGAGGATGGGCTGGTGATCGGGGCACAGGCCGCCGTTGACGGGGATGGCGTGATCTTCGTCGGGGACACCGACCGGAAGACCCCGGGTGTTTCGATCTTCGAGCCCATCTAGACCTCGGGGGGGTTTCATCTCCGTGATCGGGGACGGGTGGTGCCGACCTCTCTGAAGTATCGCCGCTGAACCATAACAGTCCAGATCAGCCACCCAGAGGCCATAGCAGTGGCAGATACCGTGAGCCACTCCGTCGCATAGACCCAGAGCAGCGCCCTTCTCCTGACCTCCGTGGATTCCCTTGAAAGGTCCAGTAGACCTTCACCGGCCTCCCTTATCCTGTCGAGCGATCCCTGGTAGTCACCGGAGACGTAGAGCCGGTTGGCCTCACGTGCGGTATCATCGAGATCATCAACCATACGGCTGAGTTCGATCGTGTTCGCGCCGAACCTGTCCACGAAATCGATCACGTTCAGGACGAGGTTGCGCTGCTCCTCGAACTGGGCGAATGCCGCTCTCAGGGTGTGGGAAAGCTCGGGGTCCTCCGGTACAACCACGGCGGCCGCAACGTAGACCCTGTTGAGCACGAAGTCGATGAAGTACTTCCAGGTCCTCATCGCATCGCCGAGAGACGTCCCCGAAACAGGGATGGCGAGAGTTGTGCCTCCGCCGTATTGGGAGGAGATTATGGCGTCCTCATCCCCGGACCGCCAGCTCGCATACACCACGGAGCCCGGGCGGGCATGAACGAGGCCGATATATGTGGTAGGCCCAGCCGGCCCGAAGGCCTGCCTCTCGAAGCCTGGGAGATCGACGAGCGGAGAGTCACCGACAACATCCATGAACGACGAGGGCTTGATCGTCCTGCCCAGCACTATATCCATCGGAAACGCCCGGTAGATGACCGAGTTCACCCAGTCCTCGGCCCTGTTACATCGCAAGATGGGGTCGGCGAGGCAGTGTCTCCACCCCATGTGGATCAGTATCAGTCCCAGGCCGTCCTCGGTCACCGAATCGTGAACCCATCTCTGCTGTTCGCCTGTCAGGCACCAGGGTGGAGCATAGCTGAACTCCAAGACATCGACGGAACTCGCCAGCCTCTGCCTGGTTCTGGGAAAGTCCAGCCGTGAGCGTCTCCTCACCTCCTCTGGCAGTAGCCCGTTTGATGTCTCGATGCTGGCCAAGAGATCTATGCGGGGATCGGATCGAAGAAGGCTCTGGAGATAGACACCCTCCCCGTACCAGTGGTCCCCGATCAACAGAAGCCGTATCCTGCCCGTGTCGGGGTCGGATTTAGCGATGACGGCGCCATTCATCAGGAGGAACAGGCTGAGCGAGATCAACGCGATCCTGACCATGAGCCTGTCCAGACCCGAGATGCCCTCACCCTGAACGCTCTTGGGGAGGCAACAAGGGATGTAGCCGTCGAAGCCTTCGTCTCTCTTGGGCCATCCTGTCTTCAATGCAGCGTTGGATTATCGGGGTTCTGGTAAAAAGGGTTATGACGGGTAACGTCCTTGATATGCCACTGAAGGGAGGCATTCAGGTACTGCCCGAGGCTGAATGGCGGGCCGTGCTGGCGATCAGCTTTATATGAGGATTGCCGTTGGGCATCTCCTATTCCAGTGTCGTCAAGAGACAGTCTCAAGAGGAGATATCGAATTGAGCAAGTATAGATCATTCCCAATGGAAGATGTGAATGTGGACCTGACGGTGGTCGGTGGGGGCATAGCCGGGTGTGCGGCCGCAATAGCTGCGTCACGTCTGGGTCTGGAAGTAGCGCTCGTACAGGACAGACCTGTTCTGGGCGGAAACGCCTCATCGGAGGTAGGCCTTCTCATGGGGGGAGCCGCCCGGGACTTCAGGCATACCAGGGAGACGGGGATCGTCGAGGAGATCGACCTCGTCAACCGGTATCACAACCACGAGGTCAAGTGGAGGAACTCGATATCAGACGCAACCCTGGAGAACCTGGTGAAGGAGGCCGGCGTGAGTCTCTACCTGAACACGCACGCGTACTCGGTGGAGATGGACACCGATAGCTCCATCCGGGCCGTTCTCGCTGCTCAGCTCTCAACCGAGAAGAGGTTCCGTTTCGTCTCCGACCTCTTCGCCGATTCGACGGGGGACGGGTCCATAGGAGCCCTGTCGGGGGCCGATTTCAGGAGGGGGACTGAGGCGAGGCATGAATTCGGGGAGAGCCTGGCCCCGGAGGAGCCGACCGATGTCACCATGGGCTCTACGCTCATGTTCCGCGTCAAGGACCTGGGAAGGCCAGTACCCTTCACCCCGCCCGAATGGGCCTACAGCTACCCCGATCCCGGGGATCTCCCCCGCCGTGTGAAGTCCCTCTACAACCACCAGCTCTGGATCGAGTTCGGCGCCAGGAGGGACACGATATCGGAGAACATGGAGATCCGGGAGGAACTCCTCAAGATCCTGTACGGCGTGTGGGATCACATAAAGAACCACGGGGACTACGGGGCGGAGAACTTCGCCCTATCCTGGGTTGGCTCCGTCCCCGGGAAGAGGGAGAGCCGACGCCTGGTGGGGGACTACACCCTGAGCCAGAAGGACGTAACGGACCCCACGGAGTACGGCGATGCGGTGGCATACGGCGGGTGGCCGATCGATGTACACAACCCGGACGGCTTCTACGCCACCGAGAGATGGCTGGACTACACCCACCTGGAGAAGCCGTACCCGATCCCTTACCGTTGCTACTACTCCAGGAATATCGACAACCTCTTCATGGCCGGCAGGATCATCAGCGCCACCCACGTCGCCCACGGATCGATCCGCCTCATTAGGACCTGCGGTGTCGGGGGCCAGGCCGTGGGGACGGCTGCCTACGTCTGCAACAAGCACGGAAGGATCCCAAGGGAATTGGGGGAGGGCCATATCAAGGAGCTTCAGCAGCAGCTGCTCAAGTACGACTGCCATATCCCCGGAGTGGTGAACGAGGACCCCGGGGATCTCGCCCGACGGGCCAGCGTCAGCGCCTCGTCCGAGTACGAGGACCCGGCCACCGGCGTTATCCATTCAGCGGATAAGGTCATCGATGGGCTCTCACGGGGCAGGGAGGGGGACGAGAATCTATGGATGTCGAAACCGATATCGATGTATCGTCCCGCGTACATCCAGCTCGAGTGGGAGGAGCCGATCACCTGCAACACGATACACCTGACATTCGACACCATGATCCGGGAACAGAAGTTCTTCAAGACATTCCGGCTGGGGGCGATGCCTACATGCGTCAGGGACTATACCATCTCATATCTTGATACCGCCGGTGAATGGGAAGATCTCTCGAGCAGGAAGGGCAACTTCCAGAGACACAACATCGTTCGATTCAACCCGATTACCACCAGAGCCATAAGGGTCACAGTCGAGAAGACAAACGGTGACCGGCTGGCGAGGATATACGAGGTCAGGGTGTACAACGAGCCAGGGGAATAACCTACCGCTCAGGGTGCGATCGGCCCACTGGATGCCCGATTGGAGATACTCCCCTACAGCTTGCGTTGAAGCTGGGTCGTCTCGACCTGCCTGTAGAGCTTCCTCCTGATCATCACCGTCCAGAGAAGGAAGCCGGAGATCATGAATGTGCCGGTGATCACCAGGCCCTCTGAGAGATAGATCCACATCAGGACCCTCTCCTTGATCTCGACGACCTCGAGCTCCGCCCGGGATAGCTCGCTGAATACCGAGTCCATCAGCTCCTGGCAGCCCTCGAAGTCCTGGCTCAGATAGCTCTCCTCGGCCTGCTCCGCCATATCGACGATAGGTGACAGTATCCTCCCCATCTGGCCGCTATCGGCCCCGAACTTCTGGGCGAACTCGGTAAGCGACACGAGAAGGGACATCTTCACCCTGTACTGCACGAACTGGGACCTCATTCTGTGCACCACCAGTACATCGGCTGGGAGGTCTCTCTTGGTCAGGTAGAGAACCATATTCATCAGGATATCGAGGCTATACGGATTCCGCGAGGACTCATAGTTGGGATTGGCGATCGATATGTAGTCGCTCCAGAAGGTCAGGTGGAGGGAATCGCCCAGTGTCATCCCTCTGCCGTCCCCATAATCCCAGGCGATCATGTACGGGACCCTACCCAGGGCCTGCCCGATCTGCCACGCGAGGATACCGCTTCCCTGCCTGCCGATTATCATATTTCCGCCGGCGCCCGGGAAGGTCTCTATACCAAGGGGCACGAAGGGGGTCAGGACCGGGTCAGGGAAATCGGGGTTGACCTCTATATGGAACGGGGTCTGCCCCCTCCGGCCTCCACTGGCGAGAACGGCGGCGAAGTCATTTGGCAGAGCGGCTTGGACAACTGAATTAATCCAGGCCTGCTGGATATCGATATGATCGCTGAAACCGGCAGGGGCGGCCAAAGCCCCAGCGCCCTCCTCGATGGCGTCGTGCATCCAGGCATCCTGCTCCCGGGTCAGGTGATACATCTCCGGGGAGTGGAGGATTATGAAGTCGTAACCCCGAATCTCCTCATAGCTGCGGGGGAAGTAGAGCCTGATGAACCTCCTTATGTCCCTGGTCTCGATCAGACCGCTAGGCCTAGTTATGACCGCGGTCGCGTCAACAGAGGGTTCCTGCTCGAACCACTTGATCAGCGGATTCTTCTCCGAATCCACCTGGCCGGTAACAAGGGCCCTGATCTTCTGGCCCTGGCAGGTGCATAGGAGACAGATCACGAGGAGTGCCAGCAGGAACTCAGTAACCTTAGAGCCCACCCCCATGCCGGAATCAGACAGGAATTAAATGCTTTGTCCACGTTCCCGCGTCCACGCGCCTGGGCTTCCAGGTGTCTGGCGCGGTGTCTCCTTCGACATACGCATGGACCCCAACTAGATGCTCGGGTGCCTGAGGAGTTCTTTGAAATCCAGCCTTCTCAGTTCCTCGATCGAGTCAAAGAAGGGGTCAGAGGAAACGATCACCCCGTCGTGGCCGAGTGCCGTGGATGCATGCAGGCAATCGAAGAGATTGGGTCGGCCGATCTTGTTCTCCATCCTGAGTCCTCTGATGAGGGTCTCTATATCGAGGTTCGAAATGGGTATGGGATCGGTCACCCCCCTGATGATCTCCAGGGTCTCGACTATCTCCTCTCTCTGAAACTTGCCCCGCAATCCAAATGCCAACTCGATTATCGACGATCCAGCTATGATCAGGCCTTGAATCTCGCCGCTCTCGGCCCCTGATAGTATATCCCTCGCTGCTTGGTGCTTCTTGTCCTCTGCCCGCAGAGCAAGCAGGTACTCGGTCTCTAGAACCGGCAACGTCAATCGCCCTGTCCCCCTGCCATGTCCCCGCTCAGGGACTTCTGGGCTTCAGAGATCAGCTGTTCCTCGGCCATTCTCGCAAGCTCCGATCCCTCGATATCTCCGATCAAATCCTCCAATCTCTGGAACGGGTCCCTGGGAAGAGGTCTGAGGGAAAGGGTGTCTCCACTAACCTCTGCGATCAGAAGTCGTCCTGGCTCTATGTTCAGTGCGTTCCTGAGGTTCTTCCTTATGGTTATAGTGTTCTTGCGACCGACCTTTACTATTTCAACAGACATAAGAGTTTTCCTCCGACGTTTCAGATTATGACGGAAGAAAATAATAATGTGATCCATAATACAGTGGTTTCCCGTTTCTTTTGGTGGCGTGCATCTGCAAACGCTTGGGGGTGCCGGTCTTAAGAAAGATGCAGTGCGGAAGCGGGAGGAGCAAACCAGGAAGCGATGCGATGGCAACCCGTCGGGAGGTCTGCGGGCACGCGTTGCGGCAACCATAGAGGAGGTGTCGTTACCTGGACTTGATCAGACGTGTCGTGTTCACCTCGGCGTAAAGTCTTCTCCTGACCATGATCGTCCACACCAGGTAGCCCGTTATCATGGTCGTTCCGCTCACGATCAGCCACTGGGCGAGGAATATCCATAACATGGCCCGGTCCTTGAGTTCCAGGGTCCTCTCCACCAGGTCCTCCAGCTCGGAGTCCAGTCCGGTCAGGCAGCTCTGGCATTCCTCGAACCTGCCGTAGATGTAGAGGGAGTCAGCCTCCCTTCTCTTCCCGTAGAGGGATTCCAGCTCCCTGTTGACAGGCTCGACGTTTGCGCCATACTTATCGGCCTGATCCATAGTGGAGAGGAGCAGGAGCCATTTGGTGTTCAGATCGGCCATCATCCTCTTGGTGGCGTGAACCTGGTCCAAGTCCTGAGGTATCGGTACCTGGGCGGTGAAGTATATCAGGTTGCAGAGGAAGTCGGCGTGGTTCTTCCACTGGTAGAAGTTACCCGTCCCGGAGTGCCACCTGTGGATGTAGGCGAAGGAACGTCCCCCACCCAAGTCCCAGTAGGCCATGACCGGCGTTCCTTCATTCCGCAGTGAGTTGGAGCTCATCTCGGCTATGACCGTGGAGCCCGGTCTGGGGGTCGGCCGGTTGTTGGCCTCGACGCAGATACGCGAGAAGTCGAGGTCCTCCACCAGGGGATGGTCATCTATCACCGGTATGATCTGGAATCTCTGGTTCCAGTCATGGAAGCACGGCCGGTCATCTACCGGTAGGATCTCACCGATAGGCGTCTGGTACCATGATGGAGCCAGCCCCCTGCCGGCGAACGTCACTTCATCGTCAACCATCATGAACCCCAGCCCATCCTCCCTGACGGCCTGCACTATCCAGCGGGCAAGCTGAGGGGGCATATCGAATGCGAACATGGCATCGATCACCACAACGTCATAACCGCCTACCAGCTCCTCCCTGGTCCTCGGAAGCAGCCTGCGCATCTCCCTTACCTCCCTCTCCCCGTAGGTGGTGGCATGGTGACAGACACACTCCGGCAGGAAGTATGCGGGAACCGGTGTCCAAGATATCCGGGGCTCTGCGTTGAATACGGGTCCGGGGTAGTTGCGCCGTTCCCAGACCTTACCCAGATGGAGAAGCCTCACGGCCCCTGTTTCGGGATCCCTCTTGGATTCAACCACGCCCAAAGGTGCGAGCAGGCATACGAGCGCGAGGACGAGGGGCAGGCAGATGCCTCGAGACCCGGGAAGGAGCCGCGGCGCTCGAATCCCAGAGTTATGCGTCTCTCCGGCCCCGGGTCCCAAGCTCGACAGCCCCTCATTTCAACAGTATTTGAAAAGTCCATAAATATATTGTCCACGGCCAACGCCTCAGCCCGAGGGTTCCGAGAGACGAGCCGGGGCCGTGGCGCCGGTTTCGAGGGCAGTGACATTTTTCAGCCATATTTGTGGGAAGGGCCCGGACAGGTTTCAAGGCTTATTGAAACGTTACTGCGCATGTGATATGGAGGGGGATGTCTTGGAGATACCGGAGACCGTGCGAAAGGAGCTGGAGAAGAGGGGCGGGGTAGAAGGCCTGACTGCGAGCCTTCCCGCCGAGGAAACCATCGACAGCATGGTCGAGTCCCTGCACACCCTCTCTGACCCCAACAGACTCAGGATACTCGCGCTGCTGGAAGCTCAACCGGCATGCCCGTGTATTCTGACCCGGGCCGTCGGGGTGACCGACTCGCAGCTATCGTATCACCTGTCTGTACTACAGCATTCAGGCCTAATCCAGGGGAAACACAGGGGGAGATGGATAATCTACGAACTGACAGAAAAGGGACGCGAGACCCTGGAAACTGTCAGACGGCTGCCCTGACCCACTGGATGTCGGGCAAGGGAGAGCGATGTAGCGCTGAAGGGGAAGGCATATGGTACGAGAAAAAGATTATTATTTCAACCATATTTGAAATGAACATGAAGGGCGCCTCTACTGGCCCACACACAACCAGCGAGCCGGGAGGAAGCCAAGATGGCAGGGGCCTGAGCTTCTTCGAGAGGTACCTCTACATCTGGGTCGGTCTCTGCATACTTGGAGGGATACTTCTCGGGAGAACGGCGCCAGGGTTGGCCGAGTGGCTCGACGGGATCACGATAAACGTGGACAACGCCCCGGTGGTCTCGATACCCATCGCGATATGTCTCTTCTTCATGATGTATCCGATCATGGTGAAGATAGACTTCGCCGAGGTTCTCAAGGCCGGGAGGAACCTCAAGCCGGTGGGGCTAACCCTGTTCGTGAACTGGGCGGTCAAGCCCTTCTCGATGTACATCATATCCCTCCTCTTCCTGGGGACCCTATTCTACGGCGCCATCGGGCCGGAGGCGGTTGACCACGTCAAGATGCCCCTGGGGCGTGACCTCTCCGTAGGGGACAGCTACGGCGTGGGGGAGGTAGTGCTCGTCGACGGGGCCAAGATGCTGGAGATACCGCTATGGAGGAGCTACCTCGCCGGCTGCATACTGCTGGGAATCGCGCCCTGCACCGCGATGGTACTGGTGTGGGGATACCTAGCGAAGGGGAACGACGGCCACACGCTGGTGATGGTGGCGATAAACTCCCTGACCATGCTCCTCCTC
>Ga0180432_10006077_pt1 | contig 15835 bp, 12 predicted proteins | sample SS_ome_10_FD_132414 | JGI IMG/M metagenome (GOLD analysis project Ga0180432, IMG submission 132414) | Hypersaline lake sediment archaeal communities from the Salton Sea, California, USA - SS_1_MS_2 metaG | ecosystem: Environmental > Aquatic > Non-marine Saline and Alkaline > Hypersaline >... | reverse complement strand
ATGAAAAAAGCCGACCAGCAGCGGCACTACTTCTTGCGAAGCGGGGCCCGATGCATCTGTCGGCTTCTTGATAACGTAACATGTGTTCCCGCTGGGGGAATGTGTCTTTCCGTCGGGGCGATGTCTTCCCGAGGGAGGCCGTGGCGGTTCTATACGGCTTCGACCACGTTCACGCGGCGGCCCTTGCGGTCGAATTTCACTTCGCCGTCGACCAACGCGTATAGCGTGTAATCGTTGCCTTGGCCAACGCCCTTGCCGGGATGGAACTTGTTGCCCACCTGTCGGACGATGATGTTGCCGGCGATTACCTGCTCGCCGCCGTACTTCTTGACGCCGCGTCGTTGGGCATTACTGTCGCGACCGTTACGGCTTGAGCCTTGTCCCTTTTTATGTGCCATTGTGAATCTCCAAAAAGTTGGCTTCTCGATCGACGGCCGAAAAACTTCTTCACATCCGACGAATTGCCGCTGAAGCGGTCCTCGGATGCCGGCCGCGGTTGGTATGCGGTTTGGGCCTGGAAGGCAGAAACTCCTGCCCTGTAATGATTTACAACTCGCGATGCTCCCCACCTCGGGGAGGCCGGGATGCGGGAAACCTTCTTTTTACCGATAACCCCACGAGTAGTCAACCTCTCCCGGGATGCCGTAGCGGATTTCTCGCTCCGTTTCGTAGTATTCGTCTCCGGGACGCCAGAAGTTAAGTTTCAGAGTCTTTTGCAGCAAACGCCGCCCGGTACCCAACGCATCACCCTTCTTGTAGCGGCCCGGCTCGTCCTTCCAGTAGTAGGCGTTGGTCAGGCCGTAAACGTGGACCGAGAAGCGATCGATCTTCGGATCTACATCCACCCAGCAGGCCACTCCCCATAGAGTTTGGCCGACTGCGATCTTCCGCGGCTTGCCTTTGACGGAAGTCATCTCGACCGAGGTGTGTATCTTATTGCCGCGACCCTCGCGAGCCTGAATCTGGTCCATGGCCACGGGTATAATGCGGTCGGGATAGGCCTTGCCGAACTCGTGGCTTTCCAGAACGAACTCGGGTATGAACAGCACGGGCTTGTCGACGTAGGTCATCTTGTAAGTTTTGTCCTCGCCGAGCACCGGATGCATCGCCTTGCCGTTGTTGGTCACCGAGTAGACCATGTACCAAACCAACTTCCGCTGCATCTTCCCGCCCGGCTGCGGAACGTCCACCCAGATCATTCGGATAGGCTTGAACTTAAAGTCCAACGACCAGACGTCGTGCTTGAATGTGACGTTTTTGGCCCATTCGAAATTGGGATCGACGGCAACCAACTCAACCAGATCGTGGCGGCTGTACGTTTCTCTGGCTTCCCGCTCGGGGTCAACCGACTTGAGTACTCCGGCGGCCAAGGGGCGTCCCTTTGGTTGAGCGACTTTGACCTTCTTTTCCTCCTGGGCGGCGGCGATTTGCCCGAAAAACGCGAACGACACCACGGCCACGAGGCAAACAAGAAGCTTCGGCGAGCTTTTCATCGGATAACTTTCTCTGTCCTGAAGAGTTCTGTCCTAAAACGTCGGTGAGAAGACCGCCCCCGGCAGGCCCGCGACAAACGCGGACCGATGGCACAAATCACCCGGATAAGCCGCTGCGGGAAATCAGTACAGGCCGGTGGAACATCTCACTCTATTCAGTATACCTACCATACCCAGTCGGCGTCAAGCTAAGCACACCCCCCATTGGCGAGGTTGTAAGAAATTCAGCCTTGGATAACGCGGGCGCGACCAGTTCTATTGGGTGGTCCACCCGCGTTTCAGGTGCCGCTGGCTGCTTGCCAGCCAATGCAGTGCTGAAAAAGGGGACAGGCACCACAACCGATAGCGTGTCTGGCTGACCTAGGCACGAGGTGTTGTGGCGTTAGTCCCCCTTTTTCGGCACTGCACCACGAAAACGTGGCCTTGCATTTCCGGACGCACCCGCCAGAAAGCAAGTCCGTCCGTTGATATTGACCGAGATTGCCGGAAGGGATATTCTCCGCAAGCTTGGCGGATGGTATGCGCTAGCATTTGACCGCGGCCCAATCGGCCGCGACTCGGGGCAGGGATGTCAGGGCAGGAGCTTGGCGGAAACATGGAACAATCGCTAATAATATTGTATTGGGTTTCGGCGGCGGTCGTGCTCATTCGCACGCTGCTGCTGGCGATCCAGGCGTGGGAAAACCGCCGCTACGCGCGGAGCTGCATCGCTAGCGCCGGCAGAAAACAGACCACCGGCAAGGCCGAGGTTTTCGTTCCTTGCAAGGGAATGGACGTTGAGCTTGCCGAAAACCTCAGAGCCCTGCTTGAACAAGACTACGACGATTTTCAAATAACGTTCATCGTCGAAAGCGACTCAGATCCGGCTTGCGAAACGATTCAACAAGTCATGGTCGACAGCCCCGGCGTGCCTGCTCGACTGGTCGTGGCCGGCGAGTCGGTCGACAGCGGGCAAAAGGTACACAACCTAAGAGCGGCCACCGAGTCGTTGGCCGAGGACGTGGAAATCCTCGTGTTCGTCGATTCCGATGCCCGGCCCAAACCGGGTTGGCTTCGCGCTTTGGTGGATTCCTTGGGCCATCCCGAGTTCGCGGCGGTTACCGGATATCGCTGGTTCATTCCACAAGTAGCAACGGCGGCCAACTGGTTGCTCTACGGAATCAACAGCCGGCTGGCCTCGCTGCTGGGTCGAGACAATCACTACATGGTGTGGGGAGGCTCCTGGGCCATTCGTCGCGAGGTGTTCGAGAAAACAGGCATTCGCGAGGCATGGAATCGGACCTTAAGCGACGACTTGGTTGTCACTCGCGTCCTTCGCGGCGCGAGGAAGAAGGTTCGTTTCGAGCCGGTTTGCATGGCGGCCTCGCCCGCCGATGGTTCGCTTTCGCAAATGTTCGAGTTCATGCGGCGGCAGTACATGGTGGGCCGGTTTTACGCCACGCGGTGGTGGGCCATGGCTTTGGTCACGGCAACCGTCAACGTGTGCTTTTGGGGCGCTAGCTTGGTGATGATATGCCGGGGCCTGGCGGTCGGAGACAGCGCCGTTTGGATGCCCGCGGCCTTTTGTAGCGTGCTGTATACGTTGGGGCTTATTCGCGAGACGATTATCCAGAGCACTGCTCTGGTGTATTTCCCGCAAAAGAAAGAAGAATTGCGACTGGCCCGCGCGGCGGCCGTTTGGGGCGGGCCGATTATGTCGCTGGTTAACTGGCTGGGATTGGCCGCCTCGGCCTTCGGGCGAAGCATCACATGGCGAGGCATCACATACCGGATGTATCGCGGCGGCAGCGTCGAAATAGTCGGCCGCGACCCGCAAGAGCCCGAGAAAACCCGTGATCGAGACCGTTCGATCATTTCCATGCCGCAAGAGGACAAGTCGTACAGAAAGGCCGGATAACAGCGGGCCTTCGAGCGTTCGCTTATTCAGTGTGAAACGCTCACGCCGTTTACGGAAACACGGCTTACGAAAACACCCTCGACGGAACTTGAAGAAACACGAAACCGCATATCGCAACAGGAATCTCACATGCAAGTCGTTCTCTGGGATACCCGCAAGTTGGATGCTTCGAAGGACTTTGCCGGCGGCTTCGGCGTCGGGCAGTATCCCGGCGGGGGTGGGGTTCGCGGCAAGATAATCCGCCACTTCTACAAGCGAGACCGTCGCCCGGCGGCCCTCTTGATGGCACATCTGGCGGCCGTCTTCGGGCAATTGGGCCATCGGGTTCACTACGTCGAGGACCACATCGAGAACGGCGCGGACCTGTACGTCTTTTGCCCCTCGCTTATTACGCTGCACCTGGAACGCCGAGCAATCGCCCGGGTAAAGGCCGACAACCCCACGGCCCAGGTTCTGGTCTGCGGTCTGCTGGCGTCGGTTATGCCGGAGGCTTTCGACGGTCTGGACGTGACCATAGTCAAGGGCGAGGCCGAACAGTTGCTTTGGCGATTGGACGAGGTGCTCGCGCGTCCCGGCGGCACGGTCAACTTGGGAACGATCGAGGACCTGGACCGGCTGCCGATGCCCGACTGGTCGCTAATGCGTCCCCGCGGCTTCCGCATCGGCTACGATTTTTGGCGATTTCCCACGGCCTTGATCCAAGCCAGCCGGGGTTGCACGTTCAAGTGCAATTACTGCCCGTACATTATTCTCGACAACTCCACGCGTTTTCGCGATCCAGAGGCGGTCGCCGCCGAAATGGAAAACGGTATCCGCACGTGGGGTTTCCGCTCGTTCAAGTTCCGCGATCCGCTGTTCGGCCTCAAGCGCAATCTGGTGTACGAACTGGCCGAGCGAATCGGCCGGTTGCCGAAGAAGATACAGTTCTCCATTGAAACTCGCATCGAACTGGTCCCGCCCGAGGTGCTCAAGGCATTGAAGGAAGTGGGGCTTACGAGCATAACCGTGGGCATGGAAACTCCGGCCGACGACACCTTGCGGAAGTACAATCGCAAACCGATCCGCGACGACCGCCAACACGAGTTCATCTCCACCTGCCGCGAGATGGGCATCCGCACCGTGGCCGGTTTCCTTATCGGTTTCCCCGAGGACGACGAAGCCGCGATTCGCCGGGTGATGAACTACGCCAACAAGGTGAACCCCACGTTCGGTAATTTCAACGTGGTCACGCCGTACCCGGGCACGGAGTTCTTCGAGGAGATCAAGGACCAGATCGCCGACTTCGACTTCAGCCGCTACACGGTCTACAATCCGGTGCTCAAGTACGAGAACTTCACGGCCGAGGAGGTCGCCGCCTGGCACGCGAAGTGTTTCAACCGTTTCTACTTCCGCTGGGACTATCTGGCCGCCAACGCGCATCTGCTTTGGCCCTGGCTTGGGCGTTTCGGCATCGGCCGTCGTCGCGGTAGCGAACTGCCAGAGGATTCTTCGACAGAAGCCAACGCCGACCCGGCCCATCAAGGCGTCCCCCGCCCGCGCGGCGTGGACCTCTTGCGCAAAAAAGGCCTCCGCAAGGACGGCCCGCATCAACACGGCATCTCGCAACGCAGCGAACAGGCGGATCGTTCGTAGGCCGCCTTTACGCGGAAGGAGTTCGCAGTACCGCCTTTAGGCGGAAAGGGTTCGTGGCGCCGCATTTTCGACGGTCTCGATGCGACTGTGCTCGGTGCGGACTGTTTTCCGTGAAAAGGAACCTTGATATACTACATTCCGGCTAAAGCCGGTACTGCGAACTCTTTCCGGCTAAAGCCGGTATTACAAACCACTTTCCGGCTAAAGGCGGGACTACGAACACGACGAACGGGCTACTCATCCTTCATCCAAACCATCGACCTGACGATGTGTTTCTTAAGGTGCGGGGCGCGATTCTCTCGGGCGTAATTGGGCACCGCCAGCAGGGGCGTGCCGTCGGCCCAAGTGCCTTTGATTACCATCACGCCGTCGAGCATGTCGTCGCGCCACTCGGCTTTCAGGGCGGAGTCCGGCTTGAGTACTTTGTCCATGGGCTGGTCGATGAGTTCCACGCTGTAGACCAACGGTCCGTAGCGCAGCGCCACCCGACCGCGATTGGCCTCGACCTTGTCGATGGATTTGACGCGATGGACTTTCAACGGCAACTCCAATTCAATCTTGTCGCCGGCCTTCCAGGTTCGCGTAATCACGGCATAGCCCTTCTCCACCGGCGGAGTGATCTTGGCCCCGTTTAGTGCAATCGACGTGATGCCATCGGCCTGGGGCGTCTGGGCATACAGGTCGCTGACACTGCGGGTGGGAATGCGAACCCTGACGCTGAACTCCTTCTCCGCCGCGGGATTGACGGTGATTGACGCCTTTCCGCTCCACGGATAGTCGGTCGCCTGGACCACCTCGACGTCGGTACCGGCAACGTCCTCGACCGTCATGCTGCTTCCGATGAACAGGTTTACGTAAATGCCGTCGTCGCTGGTGCTGTACATCCAAGTTGGGAGCATCAGCAGCGTGCGGGGAATATTGCCAACGCAACAAGGGCAACCATGCCAGGGATAGCGTTGATACGGGGACTCCAGTTGATTCCGGTAGTAAAAGCCCGTGCCCTTCAGGTCGACCGAACCGAGCATGGCGTTGTAGAGAGTCTCCTCGAACAGGTCGGCATACTTGCTGTCTTGTTGCAACATGCTCATCTGATGTTGGAAGAAAATCTCGCCGCAACTGGAGCAGGCCTCGCAGTAGGCGCCGTTGGGCAGCACATAGTCCGGGCCGAACCCTTCGGCCGAACCGATGGCCGAGCCCACGCCGCCGGTGATGTAATACTTTCGATGGACCAGATTGTCCCAGATCGAAGCGACGGCGCTTTTGTAGTCGACGTTGCCGGTCTCCATGGCGACGCCCGCCATGGCCGCGTAGTTGTAGGTCGCGCGAACGGCGTGGCCGGCGGCCTCGTATTGTTCGATGACCGGCACATGGGCCTGGACGTGCTTGGAACCGCCCTTGCGGCAGTCCAGGAGGAACTTGGCCAACTCGATATACTTATCGCCTTTGCCGTCGCCCTCTTCGTGGTTGACCAGTCGGCCGAAACGGACCAGGGCCATCTCCATTCCTTGGTGGCCGTTGTACCACGACTTCTTCGGCGCCGGGCCCAGGTTATTACACCAGCAGTCGGCCAGCTTCTTCGCCCCGTCGTACAAACGGGTGTCCTTGCCGTCGGTCATCAGGTAATGGGCAACCGCCGCGTCGATAAAATATCCGGCCACGTATCCCTCGTGGTCGCTGTGATGTTCTTCCTCCCAATGCTTGAAGCCTTTGAGAGTGAAGTACGTTTGCAGATGGCCGTCGGGCTCCTGGGCGGCAAGTATCTTGGGAATCCAATCCTCGAGCGTCGCCTTCAGGCCTTTTTGAGCTTCGATGATCTCCTGGTCGCCTTGCGGGTCCACCATCAGGGCGAGACAGATAGACTCGACGATGTTGTGCGTCCAGGCATCGCCGGCAACGTGGTCGGCGTGCTTTCCGGCCGGTTTGCCGGCCAATTTGTTCGCGGCCGCCACGAAGCAGTGGATGCCCCCTTCTCTCAGCTCGGGTTCATTCAGCTTGGCGGCGCAGTGAGGTACCCAACCGACGATCTGGGCCTTAATCCGCTTGGTCCACAGCGGGCTGTTGACCTTGTAGCGAATGTTCTCAACCCGCTGGAGCCGCTTCTCGGGCGGAGGAGCAATAACCTCGACCGTCAGCGTGGACGATTGGCCCGCGGCGGTTAGCTTCAACACATACTCTCCGAGTTCGGAGAACTTCGCCGTGGTGACCAGCGCGTTGGCGTCGGCAAACTCGACCTCGCCGGGCCCGGACGCTTTGCTCCACGTCACCTTGGTCGAAACATTCTCCTCTTCCGAGGAAGCCGTCAACTGGCCGGCAAGATAAGTCTTGCCGCCTAGCAATACGGAACGATCGACGCCCGCCTTGACCTTCTCGGCGGTTTGCCCCGGCTCGACGGCCCAAGCCGCCGAACTCCCCGCGACAAACAGCGCGAGTACGGCGACCGTTGTCGCCAGTCCTTGCATTGTGCGTGTGAGGTTTCGAGTTTTAAGCCAAGCACAGTTCTTTATCGCGTGTCGCATGGGAACTCCTCTTATCCGTTGAGTTGGGCAATCATTCCACGTTCAGAAGTTTCAAGCATCAAGTATATCGTAACCGAAGATAAATTTCATTAAGCGGCCGACAACTGACAGTCGGCGGCGTTGAAGCACGAACGCGGCAATGTACATCGCCGACTCACACCTTCCACGGCGGGCGCGGGGTTCGCCGTAGCATGCGATTGGCCTGCGGGTCGTCGACGAATTGTTCGGCATTCGGGTTCCAGACGACCTTCTCCCCTAGTCGCAATGCGATATTCGCGCAGTGGCAAATGGAGTGAACGCGGTGGGCGACCTCGGGATGGGAACGAGTCAACTTGCGCGACTTCATGCAATCGATGAAGTTGCGCACGTGGCCGCTCATCACGGTCCAGTTCACGCGCGGCGCCGATGAGAGAATCGACTTCGGCTCGCCGGTGATCCGCCCGTCGTCGGTAACGTGCAGCCATCCCTGGTCGCCGTCGAAGCGAACGCCCTTCGAGCCGTTCTTCATAAGCAGCCGCACCCCGTCGGCGTATCGGGCGGTGACGTCGACCGAAAACGGCACTTCGCTCAAGCCGCCGGAGGGCCACTCGGCCGTTCCCTCGAACTCCACCGGCAGGTTCGTGTAGCTGCCCAGTGCCCATTGCGCGAAGTCGAAGTAATGGGCTCCCATGTCGGCAATCACGCCGGCGCCAGTGTCCCAGCGATTTCGCCACAACTTCACCCGCGTGGAAGAGTACGGTACCCACGGTGCTTGGCCCAGCCAACGGTCATAGTCGAACTCATCCGGGTCGGGTTGCGGCTCGGGCTTCGCGAAACCATTGCCGCCCCAGCCTCCCAGCACGGCGGTTATGGCGTGTAGCTTGCCGATCTTGCCTTGTTCGATCAAGTCCACGACGAAACGATAGCTGTCGTTGGACCGCCGCTGCGTGCCGCATTGCCAGATGGTGCCGTAACGTTTGGTAACGTCGACCAACCGACGCCCCTCTTCGATCGTCAGACTAAAGGGCTTTTCGCAATAGACATCCTTGCCGGCCTTCGCGGCGATTATCGAAAGGGGAGTATGCCAACGGTCGCCCGTGCCGATCAGCACCGCGTCGACGTCGTCGCGCGAAAAGACTTCTTCGTGGAACCGGTTGGCCGTGCAGTCGGTGTTTCGGTAGTGGTCGTCGACCATCGTTTTCGCTCTTTCGCGGCGGTCGGCGAAACAATCGCACACGGTCAGGCAGCGAACGTCGTTTTGTTCGAGGAAGTGCGCCAAGTTGCTTCGGTTGCGGTTGCCGAGGCCGATGACGGCCAGCCCTATCTGTTCCGAAGGAGGAACCGCGCCTTCGAGCCCCAAGGCACTTGCCGGGAAGAACCACGGGACCCCGAGCACAGTCGCGGCACCCTTTACGAAACATCTTCGAGAAATCCGCATCTCCGTTTTCATGGAACTCGCTCTCATGGTTTCTGTTTGTCCGAAGGAGGCAACTTATCGATCACAATATCCTTGTACGCGATGACGGCTTTCATTCCGCCGTGAATCTGCAATGCGATGATGCCGGTTCGCTCGATCTTTTCGTCCTTCTCGACATAGTCGACGGTTTGAATGCCGTTTCGCCAGAGCCGAATGCGGTCGCCCTCGGCGCGGATGCGATATGTTTCCCAGCCGTCGGCGGGCGTGGACTCTTCAACCTTTTTCAGCGTTTCCTTCTCCGGCGTGGCCAACATGCGTCGACGCCGGCTTTCGTCGTAAAGGTGGCCGTCGACGCCGTGGCCGATATCGGCCTGATAACCGCTGACTTCGTGGTGGTCGGGAATCCGCTTTGTACGAAATTGCACCCCGGCGTTGACCCTCTCGGTGCCGGTTATCTTGAACTTCAGTTGCAGGTCGAAGTTCTGGTATTTCTTGGTAGTGGCGAGAAACTCGTTTCGCGGCGCGGCCTTTTCCAAGGAGCCGGCCACGAGGGCCTTGTTCTCGATGCGCCATGTCTTGTCCGTGTCGCCTTCCCAGCCGTTGAAGGTTTTCCCGTCGAACAACTGTGTTGGCTTCTTCTTTCCACATTCCTTCTCGATGGCGAAAACATTGGCGCCCGCCAACGAAAGTATCGTCAATGCGACGATTGCCGCCAGCAGCGAGGCTAGTGAACCATATCGAGCGAGAACATGCTTGGCGATAGTTTTCATCGGTCTTTGTATCTCCAGGTCGATTTCTGATGAAGATAGCAGTTTTCGGTGTCTCGCGACATTCTACCAATACCGGGAGCAAATCGCCATCGCCGGATGGAATCTCCCGGGAGATATGCGAAGTCGACTCCCGGCACTGGCTGGCAAGCAGCCAGCGGCACCCATGATATTCGTAATTTCGTCGGAAAAGCCGTGTCGCGCCCCGACCTTCCCAATTCCTCACAATTCCAATAGACTGTCGGGCGGTCGGCGGTGAGATCGCGACCGATTATCTCCGAAAACATTTGGCCCCGTAAGCGCAACACACCAATGCCACGAAAAACGCCCATGCTGTTGCTGCGAGTTCACGCCGGCGCGGATGTCGGTAGCGGGCACGGCATGCGCTGTCTGGCCTTGGCCCAGGCTTGGCGAAACTCGGGTGGGGCCGTGGTGTTTGTGATGCGGGATTGCGGGCCGGCCTTTCGACGGCGATTGTCCCGCGAGGAAATGCCGCTTGAGATCATTTCGGGCCCGGCCGGCGGTGAAGAGGACTTGCGGCACACACTCGCTTCGCGCGAACGTCTGGCGGCCGATTGGATCGTGTTGGACGGGTACTGTTTCACCAGCGATTACCAGGCGGCCGTTGCTCGATCGGGAGCCAAACTTCTGGTCGTCGACGATTGCGGCGACCTGGGGCCATATCACGGCGATATACTGTTGAACAACAATCTCCACGCCAGGGCGGCTCTCTATACGGAATGTTTGGAACACATGCGTTTGCTGCTGGGCACTCGCTTCGCGCTGTTGAGAGAGGAGTTCTTACGCCAAGCGGCCATGCGGCGGACGGTCCGCTCGCCCGCCGGGAACGTGCTGGTAACTCTCGGCGGCAGCGATCCGACTAACGTGACGCCCAAGGTCGTGGAAGCCTTGCGGTTGCTCGGAGGCGGCGCCGGCCTGCAAATCACAATACTCGCCGGCGAGACCAATCGGCATTTCGACGACGTGAAGTCGGCCGTCGAGAAGTCCGAATTGCACGTTGACTTGCGATCCAGCGCTGACGACATGGCGGCGCTTTACAACTGGGCCGACATGGTCATAGGCGCCGGCGGCATAAGCTGTTGGGAAAGGGCCCTGCTGGGCGTGCCCTCGCTTGTCATCACATTGGCCGAAAACCAGCAACCGATTGTGCGAGAGTTGGCCTCCGCCGGAGCGGCCGTCGAACTCGGACCAGGCGAGGGCCTGCGGCCGGAGCATATTGCCGAGCAACTCGGTGCGTTGCTCGAAGACGCGCCTCGCCGCGAGGAAATAGCCCGTCGCGGACGGGAACTGGTCGACGGGCAGGGCGCCGCCCGGATAGCCATGCATATGCTCGGCGAAAAGCTTTTCGTAAGGGAAGCTCGTCCGGAAGACCGCCGGATGCTGTGGCAATGGGTCAACGATCCGGTGGTTCGGGGAATGTCGCTGACCGGGCTGGATCATATTCCCTGGGAAACGCACGTCGAGTGGTTTGAAGGCAAGCTGGCCGAAGAGAACTGTCTATTGCTCGTCGCCATTGATGCCGACGACGTGCCGATCGGCCAGGCACGCTTCGACATCGAAGGACGGGTGGCTACAATAAGCATCAGCATTGCCCGTGACAGCCGCGGCAAGGGACGCGGCACCTCGTTGATCCGAATCGCCCTGGCCAGGCTTTTCACCCAGACCGACGTTCGAGAGGTAATCGCCCAAATCAGGCCCCATAACAAGGCTTCCCGCGGTGCATTCGAGCATTGCGGCTTCGTCGATTGCGGCCCGCGTCGGGTGGGTGAAGTGGAAATACGTCACTACGAGCTACGCGAGACGGAATAGAATGGAACCTCGGAAAGTGAAGCATCTGAACATCGGCTCGCGGCGCATCGGGCCCGGGGAGCCGGTATACGTGGTGGCCGAGCTTTCCGCCAACCACCGACAGGATTTCAACCACGCCGAACGATTGCTTCGTGCCGCGGCCGAAAGCGGCGCCGACGCGGTCAAGCTGCAAACTTATACGCCGGAATCGCTCACGCTCCGCTCGGACGACCCACGGTTTCGCATGGGCGGACGGACACCCTGGCGGGGACGCCGGCTGTTCGATCTCTACGAAGAAGCCTACATGCCATGGGATTGGCAACCCAAACTGGCGGCCATCGCCGAGGACCTCGGTGTCGCGCTGTTCAGTTCGCCGTTCGACCCCACGGCCGTCGATTTCCTTGAAGAAATGAACGCGCCTGCCTACAAAGTGGCTTCCTTCGAGTTGGTCGACCTGCCGCTTATCGAGAAGATAGCGGCCACCGGTAAGCCGCTTATCATGTCCACCGGCATGGCCAGCGTAGCCGAGATCGAGGAAGCCTTGGCCGCCGCCCGATCGGACGCCACTGGTTCGGTCGATGCGCCGCCGGTCGCCCTGCTGAAATGTACTTCCGCTTATCCAGCCAAGCCCGAATCGATGAATCTCAGAACTATCGCCGACATGGCTGAACGCTTCGGCGTGGTGGCGGGGCTCTCCGATCACACTCTCGAATCGTCGGTGGCCGTCGCGGCGGTCAGTTTGGGAGCGTGCATAGTGGAAAAGCACTTCACGATGTCGCGCGGCGACGGCGGCCCGGATGCTCTCTTTTCGCTGGAACCAACGGAGTTCGCCGATATGGTCCGGGCGATACGCATGACCGAAACCGCGCTGGGGCGGGTGCAATACGAGTGCGCCGAAGCGGAGTCCTCCGCCAAAGTACTGCGGCGGTCGCTGTTCGTCGTGAAGGATATTGCCGCCGGCGAGTTGTTCGCCGCGGAGAATGTCCGCTCGATCCGTCCCGCCGGAGGCCTGCCGCCGAAGCATTTGGGCGAAGTCCTGGGCCTCCCTGCTAGCAGAGACCTGAAGGCCGGCACGCCGTTGGGCTGGGACATGCTCGGCGACGAGTGACACAGATGTTAGACTGCGCAGCCTTCTCCCCACCTTGGACGGGTTGTCGTTGTTCAAGGAAAAAGTAGAATATCACAGTGTGGAATATCGCAGTTAGGTATTCTGAACTGTTTCGGATGCGTTTAGGGAGAAGCGCAATGTTATGCGTAGATCAGGGGTATGAGTTAGATGTCGTGCGCGGGCCGGGGTCGCTGTCCGTCAAAGTAAACAAGCTTCGGCATGACCCGGAGAACCGCCCGGCGCTTGGGCACGATCTCTGGGCGCTGATGGAGCAGCATTTCATTTACCGGATGCTGTTGGATTTGGAGAGAGTCGAAGTTGTCGACGACTATCTGGTCGACGAGTTGCTCCATTTGAGCAGAAGTATCCACCAACACGACGGAACGCTGCACATTTGCGGGCTGTCCGAGCGGAATCAGCGGATTCTGCGAGAAGGCTTCCACGAGGAAGCGGTTTCCTGCTATCAAAGCAGCGAAGAAGCAAGAGCGGATTGCCGTTGCGTCGGACGACCAAAGTAGGTTTGCTCTAGCGCCAGCAAACCTCAAGCTCGTTCTCGATGTGTCTGACTCCATCGACGTTGCGAACGCACTCTTGCGCCATCTGCTTCTGGAAATATGTCCCCACCACGCCGCGAAGAACCACGCGGCCCTTGTGGGTCTCGAAACGAAGCTTTCGGCGAGATATGTAGGGGCTTTCTTCCAGTGCTGTCAATACGCGGTCGGCTAGGGGAGGCATGTTGATCATTACGGCGTCTTCGTGTCTGTCTTGAGGATCGGATATTGGATTGGCATTCATGGCGATATGCAGCGAGGTAGCTCTTGATCGAGAACCCTCGCCCTAATCATCTTTTCGGAGACATGGGTAAGTTCCGTAAACTATAACCCCCAGGCAGCCTGGGAATTCCCGGAGACTGCGGGGAGTCGTAATGATTGCCGGGAATATTCGCGGCAGGAATGCTCGCGGCGGACGTCAGCCGATTAGAAGTCGGCCCAACATGGGGCTCAGTACGATGCCGACTACCAAACAGTTCGCAAACACCATCCGTCGTTGGAAATGTAGCTCACTTTTTGGATCGATGTCGACCCGATTCAAGAAATCCACGCGTCTGGCGACGCTGGAGTGCTGCCAAGTTCGTTTATTGCGGTCTGCGGTGCCGTTGGCGGCAAGTTTCTCAAGCGCTGAACCGATCGCCATCGCCGGGGCCATGTCGCCGCCCGCGGACAGCGACCGAAGACTGAACAGATCGGCCTGATGTTCCAGCAGTCTTGAATAGGGACCGAATATTGCGATTATGTAGATTGTCGCGGCAGCTAAGAGCAAGACCCCGCCGCCGGCTGCCTCCGCCGTCAGCCCGCCATGCAACTGGTCAACGGACTGGCGCACCTGAGCCGCGAAGCCGGGAAAGACTTGCTCGGCCAGTAACCACATGCTCAACGGGGCCGCCATGGCCATCATCCGAAGCAGCAGATGCTTGTGGCGGACGTGTCCCGCCTCGTGGGCGAACACAGCCTCGATCTCCTCGTCCGCCAGACGGCCGAGCAGCCCGTCTGTGAGGAATACATAGCGGAAACGTCGCCAAACACCCGTGACGGCGGCGTTTGTAACCCTGCCATCGGTTTCCCAAACGAGAATGTCGCTCGCATCGACACCCATGCGCCGAGCCGACTCTTCAAGTCGATTTCGCAATGGCCCCGCCGGCAAAGGACGCGTCCGCCACACGTACCTAAGCAGCACGGGAAAGAGGACCAACAACGAGACCAGCAGACCGCCCATAAACAGGCCGATATTGCCGCTTTCGAGCCACCTGGGAGCAAGTATGCGGACAATGTCATGCAAGGCCAGCAGTACGAGTACCGGCACCAGCAGGATGCCCAAGTGGTGTCGGGCGTGGAGCATGACGTAGCCCAGCCGGGTAAATTCTCGCGGGTGCGTTTCCGTTTGCCGACTCAGCTCGGAGCAAATTGCCCTTTCCACTTCCCAGAATGCTGCCCAGGACGCCACCAGCGGAAGCAAGATAGGCGCCAAGATAAGAATGTCGTCCAGCAGGAAGGCATCGCCGAGCCCCCATTTGAATCTGACCAACTGTCCCCATCGCAGCCAGTAGATGATCGCCGCGCTTGCCGCCATCCAAACCGCCATGTGTACCAGAAGCAGATTCTCGTGGCGGCGCAACAGCGGGCGGTAGCGAGTGAAATCCACCCTTAGACTTGCTGCCGTCAGTTTAGCGCACAGCAACGCAAACACCGGCGACACCATCGCGACGGACAGAGCCAAGAAGACTCGAACGCCCATGCCCTCGGTCGCCACCTGATGCCCATGCTCCGAGACGGAAAGCGCTGCTAAGACAACCAATATCAGGGCAATTTGCATGGGCGAAGGTGCCAACGGGGCGCGGAAAGGAGACGGAATCCCAATTCGTCCATGCTAATTGCCGCCGCCGTTGCCCTCAAGCAAATGCCTCACGATATGGCGAAGAATCCTCTCGGCCAGACGCCATCCTCAACACCTTCACCAGGCCCCCAAAATCCGGTGCCGGGCAGACTGATTTGGCAAGTTGTCCACCTGACCTTGGCCGATCAATGGCGACATACTACAGGCAATCTTTAATTCTTATGGGGGGGTCACAATGGTTTGTCTGCCGAGTAATTGGCCACGATGGGGGGATTTTGCAGGATTAGGGCGGCATTTCCAGGAAACGCGGGCGAATTTTCTGTGGCGGGATGTTTACACCCAACGCCAGTCGGGTAAAATGTCTTGCAGTGGTCGCCTTTGACTCCTCAGATTATGTGATTCCACCCTGTTTCGGCACCAGTCGAAAGGGCCATTTCGAGCCAGCGGTTTTTTGGGCGACCGACCGATGGCTTGGCAACTGGGACTTGTCCGCGTCGGACTATATCCGTTTTTCCTGGGCAGCGTCGCGGCAACTTACCCAGATAGCCCGAATAATCCGCAGTGCTGAGATAGGCATTTGGTGCTGGCGACCCTTAAATTCCGGAGGGGGCTCCCCCCACGGGTTAAGTCTGCTATCATTTATGGTAGTAGAGCGCCATCGCATGATGGAGGGAAGTTACTGCGAAGGCAGCGATACCCCCAATCGTTTTCCCGAGCTAGCGATTATCTTGAGACGGTCGGCATGCACCGGCAAGCACGACCAATGATATTGGGGACGTGAATCAGTTATCGTTTTCTGGGCGGATATTCGCCGCCCTTGAAAAGT
>Ga0180432_10006076_pt1 | contig 15836 bp, 9 predicted proteins | sample SS_ome_10_FD_132414 | JGI IMG/M metagenome (GOLD analysis project Ga0180432, IMG submission 132414) | Hypersaline lake sediment archaeal communities from the Salton Sea, California, USA - SS_1_MS_2 metaG | ecosystem: Environmental > Aquatic > Non-marine Saline and Alkaline > Hypersaline >... | reverse complement strand
GAGCCGGTCCATCTGTTCGAAATCTTGCTCGAGGAGATGGACAAGGGCGCCCTGGAACTTGGAGAAATCCCGCTCAAGGCGACTTTCCAGGATCCCTGCCGACTGGGACGAATGTCGGGGATGTACGATCCGCCGAGAGAAATCATGGCGCGCATTCCCGGGCTCGAACGGGTGGAGATGCCTCGGACCCGGGAGAACGCTCTTTGCTGCGGTTCGTCCGAATGGGTACATTGCACGGGATGCAACAAGGAAATTCAGATCGACCGGTTGAGGGAAGCGGGCGCCACGGGGGCGGAGATTCTCGTCACGGCCTGTCCCAAGTGCCGGATCCACCTGAGCTGCGCGCTCAAGGACAAGGATCTGGAGAACCCGGTCGCTCTTCGAGATCTCACGGAACTCCTTGCGGAATCTGCAGGAGGCAGAGAGCATGTCTAGGGAAGTGGTAGTCATCGGCGCGGGAATCGCCGGGATCCAGGCGTCTCTGGATCTCGCCGAGATGGGCTACAAGGTCCATCTGGTGGAGAAGAAGCCCTCCATCGGCGGGGTCATGGCGCAGCTGGACAAGACGTTCCCGACCAACGACTGCTCCATCTGAATCCTGGCGCCGAAGATGCTGGATGCCGGTCGGCATCCCAACATCAACATGCTGGCGTATTCGGAGGTGGAAGGGCTCACCGGCCGGGCGGGCGGATTCACGGTTCGGGTTCGCAGGCGGGCCCGCTACGTGAAGGAAGACGTCTGCAACGCCTGCGGCGACTGCGTGGCCAAGTGCCCGACCAAGGTTCCGGACGACTTCGACATGCATCTTCGGAACCGGAAAGCCGTTTACCTCTACTTTGCGCAGGGGATTCCGGCGGTCATGACCATCGACGCCGAGCACTGCCGGTTCTTTACCAAGGGCAAGTGCCGCGTGTGCGAGAAAACCTGCCAGAAGGACGCGATCGACTTCGAACAGCAGGACGAGGTGGTGGACCTGGAAGCCGGGGCCGTGGTCATGGCCACGGGACTCGATCTCTACGATCCGAGTGTGCTTCCACAGTACGGCTACGGCCGGCTGCCGAACGTCATCACCGGCCTGGAATACGAGCGGCTGATCAACGCCACGGGCCCCACCGGCGGTCACCTTCTCCGGCCGTCGGATCAGAAACTGGCGGAGAAGGTCGCCTACCTCCAGTGCGTCGGCTCGCGGGATCTCAATCACTGCAGCTACTGTTCGAGTGTGTGCTGCATGTACGCCATCAAGGACGCCATGCTGGCCCGGGAGCACGATCCCAACTCGAAATCTTACATCTTCCACACCGACTTCCGGAACGTCGGCAAGTGGTTCCAGAACTACGAGCATCGCGGTGCGGAAGAGTACGAGATCGAATACATTCGCGGCCGGGTCGCGGAGATCGAGGAGGATGAGGACCACAATCCCATCCTCTGGTATGAGGACACGGAGAAGCGGGAAGTGCGCAGTCTTAAGGTGGATATGGCCGTTCTCTCCACGGCGACGACTCCCAGCAAGGATGCCGGCGCACTCTCCAAGATCCTCGGGATCGAACAGAACGAGAGCGGCTTCGTGAAAGCCGACGGGAAGAGTCCGGTGGACACGACCGCACCGGGGATCTTCGCCTGCGGGTTCGCCCTCGGCCCGAAGGACATTCCCGAATCGGTGGCCGAGGCATCGGCCGCTGCTTCTCGGGTCGCGGAGCTTCTCGGCGCCCAGGGCGCGGAAAAGCAGAAAACAGAGAAGTAGAAAATAGAAAATAGAGAAGTAGAAGATAGAGAATAGAAAATAGAGAAGTAGAAAATAGAGAATAGAGAATAGAGAAATAGATTTCGGAAAGAGTCATTGGGAAAGAAGCGGGCCCCGGTGTGGGGTTCGGGGACGAGGATTGTGGCCGTGACGGATCAGGACCACTCCAGCATGCCCGGCGACGGGCAGGAACTTCGAATCGGTGTGTTCGTCTGCCGGTGCGGGACCAACATCGCCGGTTTCCTGGACACGGAGAAGGTGAAGGAGTACGCCGAGACACTCCCGGGGGTGGTCTTCACCAAGGAGAATCTCTTCACGTGCTCCGAGTCCGGCGTCTCCGAGATCAAGCGGGGAATCGAGGAGAACCGGCTCAACCGCGTCGTCGTGGCCGCCTGCACGCCCCGAACGCATGAGCCCACCTTTCGCGCCGCGTGCGAGGAGGCGGGTCTCAACGCGTTTCTGTTCGAGTTCGTGAACGTTCGGGAGCAGTGCTCCTGGGTCCACAAGTCCGAGCGGGAAGCGGCCACGGAGAAGGCCATGGACCTGGTGCGGATGGGGGTCGCTCGGGCCGCCTTCCTCGAACCGCAGGCGGAAATTCGGGCTCCCGTCGTTCCCTCCGCGCTCGTCATCGGCGGCGGAATCTCAGGTCTCACCGCCGCACTTTCGCTCGCGCGGCGCGGGTTCGAGGTCAAGCTGGTGGAGAAGAGGTCCGAACTCGGCGGAACGACCCGTTTCCTCGGCCGGATCTTTCCGGCCGACGTCGACGCAAGCGAGCTCATCCGCTCACGAATCGAGGAGGTCGAAGCTCACCCGAAGATCCACGTCTTCACCTCCACGGAAGTCGCCGAAGTCGGCGGGTACATCGGGAAATACAAGATCTCGCTCAAAGAGGCCGGGCCCTCTCCCCAAGAGGCCGGGCCCTCTCCCCAAGAGGCCGGGCCCTCTCCCCAAGAGGCCGGGCCCTCTCCCCGAGAGGCCGGGCCCTCTCCCGAACCACCCGAGGATGAAACGGTGGGGGTTATCATCGTCGCAACCGGGACTCGCGTGCTCGTCCCCGAGGGCCTCTATGGGTACGACGGAAAACGGGTCGTGACCCAGCTCCAGTTCGAACAGGAAATCCGCAAGGGCGAGGATCTCCCCGAGCGCGTGGTGATGATCCAGTGCGTCGGGTCACGCAATCGGGAGCGCGTTTATTGTTCCCGAATCTGCTGCATGACGGCCGTCAAGAACGCCGTTTTGCTCAAGGAGAGGGTCCCCTCGGCGGACGTCCACATTCTGTACCGGGATCTTCAGTGCTACGGCGTCGAGAACGAGGATCTCTTGAGAAGGGCCAAGAAAATCGGCGTTCGGTTCGTGGCCTTCTCCGACGACCACCCGCCTGCAGTGGATAAGGAGAGCGTGCGCGTGTCGTCCGACGTGTTGGGAACCGAGTTAACGCTTCCGGCGAACCGCGTGGTTCTGTCGACCGCGCTTCTGGCCGGGGACTCGGGCCCGGCACTCTCCAAGTTGTTGAAAGTCCCGCTGGACGCCGACGGATTCTTCCTGGAGGCCCACGTGAAACTCCGGCCCCTCGACTTCGCCACGGACGGGATTTTCGTCTGCGGCGCCGGCCACTGGCCCTGCACGGTGTCTGAGAGCATGGCCCAGGCCCTGGGCGCCGCCGGGCGGGCCTCGGTCCCGATGGCGGCCGGTGAGGTCGCCGTGGAGCCCATCGTGTCCAGGCTTGTGGACGAGGACCTCTGCCGGGGCTGCGGCCTCTGCGCGTCTCTCTGCCCGTACGGCGCCATCGAAATGGTGGAGACCGACCACGGGACCAAGGCGAACATGATCTCGGTGGCCTGCAAGGCGTGCGGCGTGTGCGCGTCCTCCTGCTACCGGCGGGCCATCCATATGTGCCACTACACGGATGAACAGATCGAGGCTCAGGTGAACGCCTTCTTGAAGGGGAAATGATGGCGAAGGATTCCATCAAGGCCATCGCGTACTGCTGTAACTGGTGAGCGTACAGCGCCGCGGATCTCGCCGGGGTTGCGAGACTTCAGTATCCGACCGAGGTACGGATCGTACGGGTGATGTGCGCCGGCCGTGTGGACATGGCCCACATGATCGGCCCCTTGCTTCAGGGAGCGGACGGGGTCTTCGTGGGCTCATGTTTGCCGGGAGAGTGTCACTACACCAGCGGCAACTTCCAAGCCCAGGGCAGAATCCGCCTGGTCGAGATGATTCTGAGACGAATCGGCCTCGAGCCGCGCCGGCTCACGATGAAGATGATGTCGTCCGCCGAGGGCCCCAAGTTCGTCGAATACGTAACCGAGTTCGTTCACGACATCAAAGAGATCGGTCCTCTGGGGGCCAAGGAAGGGATTCCCGAGGAGGAACTCCGGTTGAAGCTCACGGCCGTCCTCGGTGCGGTGGAGAGCGAGAAGGTCCGATGGGTCGTCGGGAAGCGATCCGAATTCACGGAGACCGGCAACCTCTACGGCGAAGTATTCACCGATCACGAGATCGGGCGCATGTTTGAAGAAATCGTGGCCGACGAGTGCGATCTTCAGGAAATGGTCCTGCGTCTGAAGAAGCACTCCCTTACGGCCAAGGATCTGGCCTCCGAGATGCGCGCCTCCCCGCACGTGGTGGTCCGGCGGTTGGCGGATCTTCTGCGCCTCCGCCGGGTGGAGGTTTCGGACGACGGAGGGACACCCCTCTGGAAGGCGACGGGATAGCGGGTATGTCGGACACCAACGGAAATCGAGCCGTTCTCGTGGTGGGTGCCGGTGTGGCGGGAATGCGGTCCGCACTGGACCTGGCCGACGCGGGCGTTCGGGTCGTTCTGGTCGATGAGAGCCCCACGATCGGCGGACGCGCCGCCGAACTGGAGCGGGCCTATCTGGACGGCGCGCCCGCCTACTGCGGAATCGCCCCGCTCCTGGACGCCGTTCTGGAGCATCCTCGCATCACGGTCCTCTCGGGCGCCACGGTGAACCGGATCGGCGGCACACCCGGAGAGTTCAAGGTCCGGGTGACCCAGGCCCCGCTCCGTGTAACCGAAGAGTGCGACAACTGCGGGCGGTGTGTCGAGGTCTGTCCCATCAAACCCTACGACGGATTCAACGAGGGACTGATGCTCCGGACGGCCATCGACATCCGCAATCCCCACTCCGGCGCCGCCCGGTGCCACATCGAAAAGGAAACGCCCATCTGCCAGGAGACCTGCCCCGTCCACCTGAACATCCGGCGATACGTGGGACTGATCGCGGACGGCCGCTACGATGAGGCCCTGGCGGAAGTTCGAAAGCGCAATCCCCTGCCCTCCATCTGCGGGCGGGTCTGTCACCATCCCTGTGAGGCGGCCTGCAACCGCGGGTACCAGGACCAGCCCGTCGCCATCGACGCGCTGAAGCGCTTCGCCAGCGACTACGAGATGGCGCTTCGCAAGGCCGGCAAGAGCTTCCTTCCTCCCGTACCCAAGAAGATGGCCGATGCACGCGTCGCGGTCGTGGGCGCCGGCCCCGCCGGTCTCACCGTGGCTCACGATCTCGCTCTCCTCGGCTACGAGCCGACCATTTACGAGGAGGCTCCGGTTCCGGGTGGAATGCTGTGGATCTGCATTCCCGAGTACCGGCTGCCCCGGGACATCATCCAGAGCGAGGTGGACTACATCAAGCATTTGGGTGTGGAGCTCAAGCTGAACAGGCCCATCGGGCCCGATCTGACCATCGACGATCTTCTGGCAGAGGGATACCGGGCCGTGTTCCTGGGGATCGGCGCCCACAAGGGACTCAAGCTTCGTGTGGAGGGTGAAGACGATTTCGAGGGCTTCCTGGACTGCATCAAGTTTCTGCGGCGAGTGAACCTGGGCGACACGTCGAAACCCGGCACGAAAGTGGTGGTCATCGGCGGTGGCAACTCGGCGATCGACTCGGCGCGGACCGCGCTCCGCGTGGGTTCCGATGAGGTCACCATTCTCTACCGGCGGACGCGCCGAGAAATGCCCGCCAACTCGTGGGAAATCGACGAGGCTGAACACGAGGGCGTGCGCCTCGAGTATCTGGCAGCCCCGGTCAAGATTCTCGGCGAGAACGGGAAGGTCTGCGGAATGGTCTGCCAGAAGATGGAGCTGGGCAAACTGGACGCCAGCGGGCGGCGGCGCCCGGTTCCGATCGAGGGCTCGGAGTTCGAGATCGAGACCGATTGTGTGATCCCGGCCATTTCCCAGGAACCCGATCTGGCGTTCCTTCACGAGGAGCACGGCCTCGAGATCTCGCGCTGGAACTCTTTCATCATCGACAAGAGAACGGGCATGACCAACCGCCCCGGAATTTTCTCCGGCGGCGACGCGGATACGGGACCGGCCACCGTGATTGAGGCCATTGCGGCCGGTCACGTGGCGGCGGCCGGGATTCACCGATACATCACGGAGACGGGCAAACAGGACGCGCGATGAAGAAACCCAAGTTCATCCCCGAATTCGAGGACATTCCGACTCCAAGAACCAAGATGGAGGAGCTGCCCGTGGAGGAACGCCGGGGCAGCTTCGTCGAGGTGGAGAAGGGATTCACCGAAGAGGAGGCGCTGGCCGAGGCGCGGCGTTGCCTGAGCTGTCGGCGCTGCATCGGGTGTGGTCTGTGCCTGGCCGAGTGCGACCGGAAGGCCATCGTCTACGACGACGAGCCCAAGACTTTGAACTTCGACGTGGGCGCCGTAATCCTCGCCCCCGGATTCGAGACCTTCGACGCCGGGCGGAAGCGGAATCTGGGGTACGGGAGCGCCGCCAATGTCGTCACGAGCATCGAGTTCGAGCGTATCCTCTCCCCTACCGGCCCCTTCGCCGGGCGTATCCTCCGGCCGTTCGACGGCGAGGTTCCCAAGCGGGTGGCGATCGTTCAGTGCGTCGGGTGCCGTGAGGAGGGCATCGGCGCCAACTACTGTGCCACAATCTGCTGCATGAACGCGATCAAGCAGGCCCAATGCACGAGAGAGCGGATTCCCGATGCGGAGGTGGCGATCTTCCACCGGGCCGTCCGTCCCTGGGGGCCGGGATCGGAAAAGTACTATCGAGACGCGGAAAAGGATCCCCGGATCCGATTCGTCGAAGCGGAGGTCTCCGAGGTCAAACAGGCCGACGAGTCGGGCGGTCTTTCGCTCGCCTACTCGGCCGACGGCCGGGAAGAAATCGAGGCGTTCGATCTCATCATTCTCTCGGTGGCGTTGACCTCCCATCGTTCGGCCAAAAGCCTGGCCAGAAAAGTACGGGCCAAGACCAACAAGTACGGATTCTGTCTGACGGGTCCGTTCACGCCCCTGGAAACCACCGCCGAGGGAGTGCTTGTAGCTGGCGCGTTTTGCGGACCTCAGGATATCGGTGCCTCCGTCTGCCAGGCCACCGGAGCGGCGGCCTCCGTTCTGGCGTCCCTCGGCGTTTCACCCGGCGAGGCGGCGAGCAAACCTGCCGGCGACTCCCCTCCGGCTCCGGCCGGGGACGGCACGGCCGTCCTCCTCTGCCGCTATGGGCTCAGGACTCTGGGCATGGAGGACCTCGAAAGTCTTAAGGAGAAGATCGCCGAGACTCCGGGAATCGAGTGGGTCACCGAAGACGATTTCCTCTGTCGAGCGCTCCGCAACACGGAATTCAAGCAGGAGATCCGGAAACGAAAGATCGGGACGCTGATCGTAACGTGCTACGGGAGTTCTCACCGGGCTCTCTTCGATCATGCTTTCGGGAAGGAAGATCACCGGCCCGCCGTTCGAATGATCGACATTCAGTTTCCGGGTGCGGCGACGGCCGGATGGATCGCCGATCGGGTGGAAGAGGAGATTGCGGGGAGCGCCGCCGATACGACGGCGGAACAGAAAACCGAGATTCTCTCCAGGGTAGGAGTCGTAGGCGGAGGGCCGGCCGGATTGAGCGCGGCCCTGAATCTCGCCGGCCGGGGGATCGAGGTCGATCTCATCAGTATCGGCAGGGCCCTTGGAGGGCGCCTGAGAAGGCTCCAGCCCCCGGACGGCGTCGAAGAGACCGCCGAACAAATCGCCCGGTCTTTTGTCGACGCCGTCGAGGCCAACGGCAAGATTACGGTCCATCTCGATACACGGGTGACGGGGATTTCCAGAAAGCCCGGAGCATATCAAATTACCGCCTCCAAGGACGGCAGTGAGGTGAGTTTCGAGTCGGGCGCCGTCGTCCTGGCCACGGGCGCGGCCGACTACGAGCCCACTGAATTTCCCGGGGACGGGCGTCTCCTGACCCAGGGAGAGCTGGAGGATCGGCTGTCGGCCGGAGACACGAATGTCGCCCGGGTCGTCATGATTCAGTGCGTCGGTTCTCGAACCGAAGAGTACCCGGTATGCAGCCAGATCTGCTGCGCCCAGGCCGTTCGAAACGCGCTGGCGATCAAGGCGGCCAAGCCGGAAGCGGAGATCACAATTCTCCACCGGGACATTCGCGTGTTCGGGCTGGACGAGGATCTCTACGCCGAAGCGATGGAGAACGGCATCGCTTTCGTCAAGGTCTCCTCACAACCGGTGGTCAGCGAGGGAGCATCGCTCAAGGTCGATGTCGCCGACTCCGCCGGCGAGCGGAAGACCCTCGAGACGGATCTCGTCGTTCTATCGACCGGCCTTCGCCCGGTCGAAGGTGCAACGGGGATCGCGGCCGGCGTCGGGATTGAACTGGACGAATCCGGGTTCTTCAAACCGCTCCACCGGAATTTTCATCCGGTGGAGTCTTCCCGGAAGGGAATCTTCGTGTGCGGTCTGGCCACCGGTCCGAAGCCTCTATCGAGCTGCATTGTCGAAGGACTGGCCGCCGCAGGGCGGGCGGGCGCATTCCTGAGAAGCCGTACATCGTAAATCGACAATCGGAATTCGTTCCTGGACTACTGCGTTGGTATCTCTTTCGCGTGGGCTTTCACCGCGCCCGGCCCGAGAGATAGGTTTTCCGGCTTTCGGCTCGCGGCTTTCGGTTCTTTGCCTCATCTTCGTCACCTTGACGGGACGGCCCCCTCCGTGTAATCTGTGCAATCTGTGGCTGCAGGTTTGTCGACTCTCAACTTTCGACTTTTCGACTCTCTGCCTCATGGGAATCTGTGGCTAGGGGATTTGGAGTTGTCTGTCTGCCGAATCTGCGCAATCTGCGGATGAATCTCTTGGGTTGTCAATCCGTGTAGTCCGTGGCTGGACGATGGAGCTCGCATGCACGTGGTCTTCTACGCATCCGCCCATGGGATGGGCCATCTGGTTCGGTTGTCCGAGATCGGCCGGGCGCTCCTGGAGATTGAGCCCGGCTGCCGCCTGAGCTATCGCGGCAGGGTCCGAAACTCGGTTCTCTCTGCAAGGACCGGACAACATTTCGAGGATACCGCTGAGGAAGTCGACGTCGGTCTCGTGGAAACCGACATGTTCACCCAGGACCTGGAAGAAACGGCCCGGAGCGGCGCCCGGCTTCTCGAGCGCTGGGACAACCTGCGCGCGCAGGAGGCTCGATTCCTGCAGGAAGGAACCGTGGACGCCGTCGTGTGCGATCTCCCCGGCGTTCCCCTCGAAGCGGCTGCCGACGCCGGGATTCCCGGCATCGCCGTGGGGAACTTCTCTTGGGATTGGGTATACGGAGTCTACCACGAGACCCTGAAGCAACCCGTGTTCGGTCGAATGTCCGATCGGTTCCGGCGCGCCTACGGGACGGCCGCCTGCCTTGCCCGCATTCCCGTGGGACCCCCGATGACCGCCTTCGGGAAAACGATGGACGTGGGGTTGGTGGGCCGATCGGGCGATCCGGACAGGATTGCGCAACTCCGCGAGGAATACGCAATGGGGACTCCCTGCGTGTTTCTGGCCATCCAGAAGGCGGCGGACCCCCGGTTGCTCGCCCGAGGCATCGCGCGTACACCCGGGCACCGCTTTTTCGGATTTCTCGATCTCGAAGCGGAACGGACGACGTATACCCGCGTCAAAGACGAAGATCAGACGTTCTTTCCGGAGCTGGTATGGATCGCCGATGCCGTCATCGCGACGCTCGGTCACAGCATCCTCTCCGAATGCGCGGTCAATCGCACCCCCATCGTCACCCCGCCTCGCCTGGACTATCCGGAGTACGAGGTGCTGCTCTCCGAGGGACGCCGCACGCATCCCATCGTAGAGATCGGACTGGAAGACTTCCGTGCCGGGCGGTGGGCGAACGCGATCGAGCAGGCCCAGACCCTCTCGCCTCCCGATCCTCCGCTCCCGGCCGACGGAGCGAAACAGATCGCGAGAATCATTCGGGAAAAGGCGAAGGGCACCCCCTAACCATTCAAGACCGAACAGTCAGGAACGGGAGAGGGGGCGACCGACGGCCGCCCCCTCTCCCATACGCGATGTGGACTGTAGTTTATTCTTCCGGAGCCTCGGGAATGAAGCCCTCTTTCATCAGCATCTCGGTCTCCGCCCGAGCTCGCTTGATCTTGGCCTCGGCTTCCTTGAACAGCGTATCCTTATCAACCTTCCTTCGGGCCACCCCCTGTTCGATGGCCTTCATTCCGACAGCGACCGCCTCTCTCGGGAACACGGTCCACTCGTCCATCGTGGGAATCAGATGGTCCGCGCTCAATCCCTGATCCGCGGCGCACGCGGCCAGCTCCATTGAGGCCGCCAGACACATCTCGTCGGTAATCATTGTCGCGCGGACATCCAGCGCCCCGCGAAAGATCCCCGGGAACCCGAGCGAGTTGTTGACCTGATTCGGGAAATCGGAACGCCCGGTGGCCACGACCGCGGCACCGGCTTCCTTTGCCACCCACGGCCAGATCTCCGGAACCGGGTTGGCGCAAACAAAGACGATGGGGTCCTTCTTCATCGCCTTGATCCACTCCTTCTTGATCACGTCGGGTCCCGGCGTGGAGAGAGCGATGACCGCGTCGCAGTCCTTCATCGCCGCATCGATGCCGCCGGTGCGGTTCTCGCCGTTGGACTTCTCGCACATCTCCCACTTCTCCACGAACTTCTCCTTGAGCTCCGTCCGGCCCTTGTGCAGGATGCCCTTGGAGTCGGTCATGAAGATGTTCTGAGGATCGACTCCGGCGGTAATCAGAAGTCGAGAAATACAGATATTGGACGCCCCCGCACCGACCATGGCGACCTTCACGTCACCGATCTTGCGGCCCGTGAGTTTCAGCGCATTGACGAAGCCGGCCACGGTCACGGCCGCCGTTCCCTGCTGGTCGTCGTGCCAGACCGGGATGCGGCATTCGCGCCGGAGCGTGTCCAGGATCCGGAAGCACTTCGGCATGGCGATGTCTTCCAGGTTGATTCCACCGAAGGAGGGCTGGAGCCACTTGACCGCCACGATGAATTCGTCGGGGTCCTTGGTATCCAGGCAGATCGGAAACACGTCCACGCCGCCGAGGTACTTGAACAGAAGCGCCTTTCCTTCCATCACCGGGTATCCGGCCTCGGGCCCGATGTCTCCCAGGCCGAGGACCCGGCTGCCGTCGGTGATGACGCCGACCAGATTCCCCTTGTTCGTATATTCATAGACCTTCTCGGGATTCTTGGCGATGTCCATGCACGGCTCCGCCACGCCCGGGGTATACCAAATGGCGAAGTCGTCGAAGCTTCGAACGGTCGCCTTGGGGACGATCTCGATCTTGCCCCGGTAGAAGGGGTGGAGCCGCATAGCGTCTTTCCCCGGTTTCATCGCCTTCTCGATCAGCTGCTTCTCATCCATGTTGCCTCCTTCAGTGTACCGGATGGATATCCCAAACGCCGAACAGGCCTCTCCCGTCGATCGACCCGCCGCAGAAGCGGGCGGTCTGCTTTCCGCAAAGACCGAACGGTCAGGCCGCGGGGGTCGGATGCTGTTCGGTTTGGCGGGATAACCTGTCAGGGGGAACTCTACGGGGGTTCAACACCCTCGCCTGCCTCGCCCCTGAGACTCACTTACGTTGTCAGGGCCTCCAGTGGCTTGTGCTCTCGCTTTAGACTCTTGGCCACCGCCTCGTTGACGAGGTGGCCTCGGTGAGTCACCACCCCGCAATCGAGTCCGACGCGCTTCTTGATTGTGGGAACGAAACCCTCTTCCGCAATGTCACAGATCAATCTCGCGATGGCATTGGTCACCACGTGGCTGGCTGTCCGCGCCACGTTGCTCGTCATGTTCGGGACGCAGTAGTGAATTACGCCCTCTTCAACGAAGGTCGGAGTTCCAAGCGTCGTCGGCCTCGACGTTTCGATGCAGCCACCCTGATCGACGGCGACGTCGATGATGAGGGCTTTGTCCTGCATGAGAGAGAGCATTTCACGAGTGACGACGATGGGCGCCCGCTTCCCCCCCGGTTCACTCGCGGCACCGACGACGACGTCCGCGTAACGGAGGATTCGCTGAAGGTTGAACTTGGTTGCGACCATGGTTTGGACCCGGCCGCCCAGCCTGCGGTCCATCTCCTGAAGGGCCTCGAAATTCACGTCCACGACCGTCACGTTGGCCCCGATTCCGTCGAACATGAATGCGGCGCTCTGGCCGACCTGGCCCGCACCGATAACGAGGACCTCGGCGGCCGGCACTCCCGGAACGCCGGGAACCAGGATTCCCTTCCCACCCATCGTATTTTCCAGATGCCGCGAAGCCACCTGACACGCCATGCGGCCGCAGATCAGGCTCATCGGCCCGGAGATCATTTTGCGCCCCGCGGCGTTCACCACCAGCTCATAGGCGAGTGTGGTGATCTTTTTTTCGAGAAGAACGTCGACCAGCTGGCTCGGAGCGACCGCGATATGGAGGAAGCAACCGACAATCTTCTCGGGCGAGAGGAGCTCATACTCGTGCGGTTGAGGCTGAGCGATCTTGAGCACCATGTCGGAACGGTGGTAAACCTCTTCGTCGGCGTAGACGATCTCCGCCCCTACGCGATTGTAATCTTCGTCGGAGAAGCCGGCCGCCGCGCCCGCGTCCTTCTCGACGAAAACCCGATGGCCCCGGCGGACCAGCGCGTGAACCCCCCCGGGAGCAAGGCCGACTCGATTCTCGAACTCTCTGGTTTCTTTAGGAATTCCAACGTCCATGAATGCCCTCCACGAGCCCTTCCGCAGCGCGCGACCGGGAACACTATGGTGTCCCAGCCCGTCAGACAAACGCTAACCGCTGAGTCTAGGACCGCGACCCACCGATGTCAAGACCTTTTGCCGACGGGGCCGGGGGATCCGCCCTGTCCGGCCCCACACGTTGCCTTGCCCGGCAGACCCAGACATGATATACTTTTTGCGGAATGTATTCACGGAGGGCTGTCTTGAACCGTATCCTGGTCGCTGGTCTCGCGATTCTGACCCTGGGGACGTCCTCCGGGGCCTACGGCGATCCACCCATCTACATCGCGCTCCAATGGCACATGCATCAACCCATCTACTGGCCCTATGAAACGGTCGTCGAGACCGAGAATCGGGCGGCCTACTCTTTCAGCGTGATCGACGTGCACCTGACTCGAAGCGGTCCCTATACCGCGTGGCCGTCCGACGCGGTGCAGCTGGGGATCGACGCCGGCCTCGGCCATCTGGGGGCACAGGTCAGCCTGAGCGGGTCACTCATCGAGAATCTCAACGCACTCGAGGCCGGAGCGTATGGATTCGCGGGATGGAAATCATCCTGGGACGCCATGAGCGCCACGGGCACGTCGCTCGGCAACCCCCGGCTCGATCTGGTCGCTTTCGGGTATCACCATCCCTTGATGGCCCTGGTCGATTCGGGAAACCTTTCCCGCCAGATCTCTCTCCATCGCCATTGTCTCGAGCAGAACTTCGGAACCGACGTTCCCTATTCCAAGGGGATGTTTCCCCCCGAGTGCGCGTTCCATCCGGCGATGATTCCGGCCCTCGCCTCGGAAGGCATCGAGTGGATCTTCATCGACAACATCCATCTCCAGCGGGCCTGTCAGGGATATCCCTGGAACTCCGGCGGGAACCTGGTCGAGCCGAATCCGTCCGACCAGATCAATCCCGATCCCGGAGATTGGACTGCTCTGACAAACCTGTGGGCGCCCACTCAGGTGTCGGCCGGGTGGAGCTACCGGCCGCATTGGACCGAGTACGTGGATCCATCCAGCGGAGTCTCGTCCAGGATCGTTGCCGTTCCGGCGGCGCGGTACATGGGCAACGAGGACGGCCGGGGCGGCTTCGGTGCACTCCTCTACGAAGAGGTGATGAGCCAGCTGGAGCCCTACAACACGGATCCGGACCACCCCCTTCTGGTGGTTCTTCATCACGACGGCGACAACCACGGCGGCGGCTCCGAGGCCTACTACCACGGCAATTTCGAGAACTTCGTGGACTGGCTTCTGGTCCACCCCGTTCGCTTCGTGTGTACGACGGTTCAGGACTACCTGGATCAGTTTCCTCCCGCCCCGGAAGACGTGATCCATCTGGAGTCCGGGTCGTGGAGCGGCGCCGACAACGGGGATCCCGAATTCAAGAAATGGAACGCCGACCCGGACGGTTCCGGCTACAGCCCGGACCGGAACAGCTGGTCCGTGATCGTCGCGGCCGAGAACCGGGTCCTGACGGCGGAGTCCATTTCGCCGGCGACGAGCGTGGCCGACATTCAGGCGGGAACGGGGAACGCGACCGCCCGGGCCTGGCACTACCTTCTCTGCGGCGAGGCCAGCGACTACTGGTATTGGGACGGCACGGAGATGTGGGATTCTCACGCGACCCGCGCGGCCAACCTGGCCGTCGCCGAGGCGGACGGGGTCACCGGCGTCGACACGGTCGGGCCCACCGTTCTTCTCCCGCAGCGGGAGCCTTACAACCCCGGCGGGACGGAATGGGGCGGCTCCCAGACGAGTGACGTGGAGGTCTGGACGTACGCGTATGACATGAGCGGCCTGCTCTCGATTGATCTGAAGTACCGCGTGGACGCTGACGGCATGAATCCTCTCGGCGACACGGATAACGAGACGTATGCGGGGGGTCCGGGGGTCGGACCTTGGCAGGCACTCCCCATGTCGGGAGAGTGGATTCCGGCCCGGACGGACCCCCTTCCCGTTTATCAGGCCGCCCGCTTCCAGGCGACGATCGAAGGATTGACGGACATGCTTGTCGACTACTACGTGGAGGCGGCGGACAGTCTCGGGAACACCTCGCGCTCGCCGATCCAACATGTGTGGATCGGAACGGAGGGCGGCGGTGGGGACGCCGTCACCTGGAGCCCGGAGAATCCCATCGCCGGAGACACCGTATCCATGTACTACGACCTTGTGGCCGGAACGCTTCCCGACGGGACGGACCCCGTCTTCATCCACATCGGTCACAGCGGGTGGCAGGACGTTTTGTCGCCCGATCCCCAGATGACGTACCGGGGGGACATCGAAACCTGGAAGTACACGTACACCATTCCGGCAACGGCGACGAGCGTCGACTTCGTCTTCACGGACGGACTCGGGAATTGGGATAACAACGGCGGAGCGGACTGGCACGTTTCCGTCGTCGGGGGATCCTCTCCCTGGTTGATGGACGGCGCGCTGGACGCCGGAGTCGAGCAGATCGCTCTGGAAGGCGGCGCTGCGCTCTGGGCGGCCTGGGAGAGTCCGTACGTCTATCTGGCGACCCAGGGAGCCGTCCCGGGAACCGACCGCTTCATCTTCCTGGCGGAGACACCGGGAACGATGTCCGCTGCGCCCTGGGCCAAGGCGGGTCAGGTTGCCGCCTGGGCGGCCCACTTGGCCAACGAAGGGGACAACGGGTACCACGCGTGGTTCGACGCTTCCGGTTCGCGCGACGCCGCGGCCGGGATCTATCTGGAGGGGTTCATCGACCTGGAGGAAGAACTCGGGGCGCTGCCGGATGCGATACACATTGCCGTGGGGATCTACCAGACTCCCGACGGCGGCGCCCTTACGGCCCAGGTCCCTTTGGGGGACGGAAACGGGAACCTCGAAGCGGACGAGTGGGTCGAGGTTTCCCTGACTCTGGCTTCGACCTTCTCGGAGGCCGATCCCGCTCGCGAGTCGGTTCTTCGCTTGAGTGCTTTCCCGAATCCGACGCGCGAATCGGTCACGTTTGAGATCCACAACTCCGCCGGTGCGGTGGAGCTGTCGATCTTCGATGTTCAGGGCCGCCGGATCCGGTCACATTGCGT
>Ga0180432_10006075_pt1 | contig 15838 bp, 15 predicted proteins | sample SS_ome_10_FD_132414 | JGI IMG/M metagenome (GOLD analysis project Ga0180432, IMG submission 132414) | Hypersaline lake sediment archaeal communities from the Salton Sea, California, USA - SS_1_MS_2 metaG | ecosystem: Environmental > Aquatic > Non-marine Saline and Alkaline > Hypersaline >... | reverse complement strand
GTGATTTCGGGGATAAACGGATCGTGATATTGAACATCGGCTCCCTGTTCGAGCAGTAGCCTGATAATGTCGAGTGCCGGACTCTCGCGTACGTCGTCGATGTCGGGCTTGTAGGCCACACCCAACACCAACACCTTGGAACCGCGTATGGCTTTGGCATCTTCGTTGAGGCGCTCGGAGACCTTTCTCACCCAGAACGCAGGCATCTCCGAATTGACTTCGCTCGCCACATCGATGAACCGAGTCTTATAGTTGAGCCCGCGCATCTTCCAGGCGAGGTAGTGGGGATCGATCGGGATACAGTGCCCGCCGAGACCGGGGCCGGGTGTGAACCTCATGAATCCGAACGGCTTGGTGGCCGCCGCATCGATGACGTCCCAGACATTTACGCCGAGTTTGTCGCAAACAATCGCCATTTCGTTGACGAGCCCGATGTTGATGCTGCGGAATGTGTTCTCCAGCAGTTTGACTAGTTCCGCGGCCTCAGGAGATTCGACCGGCACCAGCGTCTCAAACGCCGGCTCGTAAAGCGCCATCACGACGTCCCGGCATGCCTCGGTTATACCGCCGATCACTTTCGGTGTGTTGCGAGTCTGCCAGGTGGGGTTCCCCGGGTCTACACGTTCGGGACTGAATGCAAGGAAAACGTCTCGGCCAACCTTGAACCCGTGAGATTCTATGTTTGGCAGGAGAAGTTCCCGCGTGGTTCCGGGGTAAGTTGTGCTCTCCAGCACCACAACCTGCCCTGCCCTGATCGTACGAGCGACCGACTGGGACGCAGATATGACGAACGAGACATCGGGGTCTTTTGTCTTGGACAACGGAGTGGGCACACAGATGCTGATCAAGTCAACATCGCTCAGCCTATCCATGTCCGTAGTCGCCTCAATGAGACCTTCAGAAACGAGTTCGTTCAACCGCTCCGTTGGGACATCTTGAATGTGTGACTGCCCACTGTTGATACCCGCAACAGCCTTTTCGCTCACATCGAAACCCAGGACTTTGTATCCGGCCGCCGCGAACTCGACGGCAAGCGGCAAACCCACGTACCCGAGCCCAATTACTCCCATCAATGCGGAACGGTCTTCCGCCTTCGCAATCAGTGTCGCCTTAATGTCCATGAATCATCCCGTGTGTATTGAATCCAGTGAAAACCGCACTCCATGCTCCGCCAAGGACCGCGACGCCGCATCTAGCACACGCACGATGTCGACGCCATTGGATGCGGGCGTTCTCGACTGTTGCGCCCCAGATGCCACCTGCAAGAAATGCCTCAGTTCCGCACCCAACGGTTCGACGTTTGGTACGCGCGGTATCGCTATGTCGCCCTCGCGTATAGCAAGACTCTCGCCATAGGAGGAGTACTCTGGCGGCCGGTCGACACCTTTGTCGTAAATCTTGAGTTTCTCGCGGATTTGCATGTCGTCGAAGACAACCATCTTCCGCGATCCAACCACGGTCAGTCTCCGCTCCTTGTGGGGGTCCAGCCACGACATCTGGACATGTGCCATTACGCCGGATGGGAATTCGAGCATCATGAACACCACATCCTCGATGCCCTGTTGGATATAGCTCTTGCCGTGCGCGGACACCGATGTTGGAGTGGCACCTAGCAGCTCGACCGCCACAGACACGTCGTGTGGCCCAAAGCTCCAGAGTGCGTTCTCGTCGGGCCGTACCTGGCCGAGATTGACACGCTGGCTGTACAAATAATAGACATCGCCAAGATCGCCCGCGTCGATCAGAGCCTTCAGACGTTCCACTGCAGCATGGAAGATCAATAGGTGGCCAACAACGACCGGGACATTGTTCTTGTCCGCCAATTCGGCCATCTCCTCGGCTTCACCCACCGATAACGCAAACGGCTTCTCGACCAATATCGGTATTCGCCTTTGAATAGCAGCCTTGGCTTGTTCCGGATGCATAGCAGCCGGTGTCGCTATGACCGCCGCGTCCGCAATGTCGAGAGCCACATCGATATCATCCGTAGTTGCAACAGTAGGGTACTGGCGCTCGACGGCGTCACGACGAGCCGGGTCGACGTCACACACCGCTACGAGATCAGCCTCTGGAAGTGCAGCGAGGGTTCTCACATGATTGCGCCCCCAGTTGCCAGCCCCAATCACCGCCACCCGCGTCTTGTTCATTGGTAGAACTCCCGAACAGTGTCAATCACATAAGCTTGCTGCTCTGGGGTCATCTCCGGATAGACGGGGAGCGACAGAACCTCAGAGCAGGCTCGCTCGGTTTCAGGAAACCGTCCGTCGGAATACCCGAGCTGCGCGAAACATGCCTGCAAATGTAGAGGCTTGGGATAGTAAATCGCCGAACCGATTCCCCGCTCATTCAGGAAGGTCCGCAATTCGTCTCGGCGAGAAACACGAACAGTGTACTGGTTGTACACGTGTTCGTTCCCATCCAAGTTGACCGGCGGAGTGACATTCTCTAACGCACGGAACGCGTCTGTGTAAGTGTTCGCATGCTCCCTGCGCGCAGCATTCCATTCATCCAGGTGCGGGAGCTTGGCCAACAGCACAGCGGCCTGGAGGGTGTCCAGCCTGCTATTCGTACCGACTTCTTCATGGTGGTACTGCTTCGCCCCCCCGTGCGTGCGCAGTTTGCGCAATCGCTCCGCCAAAGCGGCGTCCTGCGTCACAATCATCCCTCCGTCTCCCCAGCCGCCCAAGTTCTTGCTGGGAAAGAAGGAGAACGCCCCGGTAAGGCCGAGTTCACCCGCCATGCGCCACAGCCCATTCAGGTTCTGCTTGGCCCCAATAGCTTGAGCAGCATCTTCAATGACGGAAAGGTCGTGCTTCTTTGCGATTGCTAGGAGCTCTTCCATTGGCGCCATCTGCCCGAACAAGTGCACCGGCACAATGGCACGAGTGCGGTCCGTCACCACTGATTCGACCTGCATGACATCGAGGTTGAACGTGTTCGGGTCTATGTCGACAAATACGGGTTTGCCACCGGCGTTGTGAATGGCGCCGGCGGTCGCAAAGAAGGTAAAAGGCGTGGTGATGACTTCGTCGCCCTGATCAAAATAGAGAGCCTTCAGAGATAGCAGTAGAGCATCAGTTCCACTAGCACACCCAATTGCATGGCCGACACCCAAGTTTTCGGCCAACGCGTCTTCCAGTTCCTTGACGGGCTGTCCCATGATGAAGCGTTGGCTCTCTACGACGTCTAGTAAGGGCGGCAAAACCTCGTCACGAATTGCCTCAAACTGTGCAGCAAGATCTAACAGCGGTACTTTCACAATGATCCCAAGTATTTAGTTGGCAATAAGTTATAGGGCTCAGGCTGGGTCGACAATCGGCACCAGGTGACCTGATTTCTCAACATAGGCAGTGCCGCACCGGAGACACGTGCCCTTCCCGTCTGAGAGAAGCAGCCGTTCCCCGCAGTTGCACATCCACCCAACTCGCCGCGCCGGAACGCCGACCATCAATGCATAGGGCTGCACATCTGACGTCACGACGGCACCGGCCCCAATGAAGGAGAATTCACCCATGGTGATCCCACATACGACAGTGGCATTTGCGCCTATTGACGAGCCACGCCCCACCAGGGTCTGCTCATATTCCGTCTTACGTGATACATGCGACCGGGGACGCCCCACATTCGTGAACACGCACGAGGGCCCGCAAAAGACATCGTCTTCGAGAACCACTCCCTCGTAGATCGAAACATTGTTCTGGATCTTGACGTTGTTGCCGATCTTGGTGCCCGGCATCACCACAACATTCTGCCCCAGGTTGCATTTCTCACCGATGACGGCTCCAGGCATTATGTGGCAGAAATGCCAGATCTTGGTGCCATCGCCGATCTGCGCACCGTCGTCGACGTATGAACTCTCGTGTACGAAATAGTCGGACATCTATTACCTCATCATCCTATGATTCTGACTTCCAGCTCCAACTCCACTCCAAAGGGGCCAAACACACGACCTCGAACAGCGTCGATCACCGCGTGCACCTCCGCCGCGGTGGCTCCCCCGAGGTTCACAATGTAATTCGCGTGCATCCTCGAAACTTCCGCCGCACCTACACGGAACCCCTTCATACCAGCGGCATCGATCAGCTGACCGGCAGTGAGAGGCGCACTCTCTGCAGTTGCTGCTCCATCTCCCGGAGCCGGCACGCCGGGGTTCTTGAACACCGAACCGCAAGACGGCATTTGATACGGCGTTCGCTCTTTTCTCAATATTTGAAGCTGCCGGATTGTCTCCAGTTCTTCGGCCGCGTCACCGGTCTCGAATTCGAATGTCACAGCGGTGACGACAACGCCTTCCAACCCTCGTCTGTACTGCCAAGGGATATCAGGACCCGTCACATACGTCATCATTCCGTCACCGCGCACATATTCTACGTCTCTGACTACCTGGCGGTATTCCTGACCGTGGGCTCCCGCGTTCGTTGCGACACCCCCGCCTACAGTACCCGGAACCCCTATGAGCTTGTGCACACCTGCAAGGCCAGACTTCGCGGTCTCACGCGCAAGGCGCGGCGTGGGCATTCCGGCCGCCAGCTTCCATACCGTTGAGGCGTCGTCGCGTTCCAACACCGCATCGAATCCCTTGCCCATCCGCAACACGAGACCGGGGAATCCCTCGTCTGAGATCAAGACGTTCGACCCCAGGCCCAAGACTATCCATGGCCGACCATTCTCGTAGCACCAAGATAGAGCCTCCGACACATCCTCCGCGGATCGGGGCAAAAGCACGGCGCCGGCGCGTCCACCAATCCGGTAGGTCGTGCATCCGCTCAGTTGCCGGTCCAACTTCATCCGATCACCGAACCGAGCGCTCAGGTCCTGCCACTCCGCTCTGCTCAATCCGCCGCGTCTTCCCTTTCGGCAATTTCGTACCACTCTTGGAGGCACCGCACGGCACCGCGCCTGCTCCGCAAAGCCAGAACCGCATCGCATGCGGCGCTGGCCGCCGACATCGTAGTCACGTACGGGATTCCACGCTGCAGCGAAGTACGCCTGATGAAATAGTCATCCTTCTGCGTGAGCTTCCCAAGTGGCGTGTTGATGAGGAGCTGCACTTGCCCCGACACGATGAGGTCGGAGATGTTTGGGCGGCCTTCATGGATCTTGAACACCCGCTTGTTGGGAATGCCTCGAGATCGAAGGTATTTGGCAGTCCCTTCTGTAGCCACGATCTCATAACCCATCTCGTGGAAGCGCCGGACTATTGGCGTGACTGTCGGCTTGTCACTGTCATTGACTGTCACAAACACAGTACCCTCGAGTGGAAGCGGACTGCCTGCTCCACTTTGTGCCTTTGCGAACGCCATACCCAGACTGTCGGCAATCCCCATTACTTCACCTGTTGAGCGCATCTCGGGCCCCAACAGAGTATCGACATCGGGTAGCTTCGTGAAGGGGAATACCGCCTCCTTCACTGCGACACAGGGAATGGGCGCTTCATCCGCCGGCGCGACTTCGTCGAGGCTCTTTCCAACCATGACTGCGGCAGCGACCTTTGCCATTGACACACCGGTCGCCTTGCTGACAAATGGGATCGTCCGGGAGCCTCGCGGGTTCACCTCCAATACGTACACCACACCGTCTTTCACGGCATACTGAACGTTGATCAAGCCAACTACACCAAGCGCGCTAGCGTAGCTCCGGGTGTGCTCAGCCATCTTCTCCAGCGCTGCCTCGTCAATGCGATACGACGGCAACACACACGCCGAGTCTCCCGAATGAATACCGGCATCCTCGATATGCTGCATGATGCCGCCAATCAAGCACCGTTCTCCATCACATACCGCGTCGACGTCTGCCTCGAATGCATCCTCGAGGAACTGGTCGATCAGTATGGGATGGCCCTCCGAGACATCAACAGCACGCTGGAAATAGTCGCGCAGCGATCTTTCATCGTAAACGATCTCCATCGCTCTACCGCCGAGCACATACGAAGGCCGCACCAGAACCGGGTAACCGACATCCTTCGCAACTTCCACGGCTTCGTCGAGATCGACTACGGTCCCGTTCGCGGGTTGCCTGACATCCAGTTCGCGCGACAACGCTTCGAAACGACGCCGATCCTCGGCAATGTCTATCGCATCGGGCTTGGTGCCCAAGATCTGCACTCCGGCTTTTTCCAACGCGTTGGTCAGTTTGAGCGGCGTCTGTCCTCCGAATTGCACCACAACACCCTTGGGCTCCTCGACCAGTATGATCTCCAACACATCCTCGAGCGTGAGCGGCTCGAAGTACAGCTTGTCCGAGATGTCAAAGTCGGTGGAGACAGTCTCGGGATTGGAATTGATCATTATCGTCTTGTACCCAAGCTCCCTGAATGCGAGACCGGCCCGGACGCAGCAGTAGTCGAACTCCACTCCTTGCCCAATCCGGTTGGGACCGCTGCCGAGAATCACGATGCCGTCACTACCTAAAGACTGCGATTCATTCTCTTCGTCGTATGACGAGTAGTAGTAGGGAGTGGCTGCGGGAAACTCGCCAGCGCAAGTATCCACCACCTTGTAGCTGGGATGTATCCCCAGTCGCCAGCGCAACTCTCGTACATCCTGCTCTCGCAATCCCCTCAGTTCCGCCAGCTGCTTGTCGGAAAAGCCCATCCGCTTCATCGATCGCAGAATGTCTACATCGACCTGGCCTAACCTTATCCAGCGATCCTCCGCCTCGATCAGTTCGTGCAGCTGGGCCAGAAACCATGGGTCAATGTGAGATAGGGCTCCGATTTCCGACACCGGCAACCCGGCTCTCATCGCGCGCTTGACCTGGAATATTCGTTCCGCAGTAGGCACACGGAGAGCCTGACGGAGAGAATCGTAGTCGTCGGCATCGAGCCCATCATCTTCAGCGTGCGCGGCGGATACCCATCCAGAACGATCGATTTCGAGCGCGCGAAGGCCCTTTTGAAACGCTTCCTTGAACGTTCTGCCGATTGCCATCGATTCCCCAACCGCCTTCATCTGCGTGGTCAGCTTCGAATCGGTTTCGGGGAATTTCTCAAATGCGAACCGCGGGAATTTGACAACGACATAATCCAACACCGGCTCAAACGAAGCAGGCGTGGACTCGGTTATATCGTTCGGCAATTCATCCAGCGCGTAGCCAACTGCTACCTTGGTGCCGATTCGCGCGATTGGAAAGCCCGTTGCCTTGGATGCAAGTGCCGAAGAACGCGACACACGCGGATTCATCTCGATGACGAGCATCTCGCCGGTGTTCGGATCGACCGCAAACTGAATGTTACATCCGCCCGCGGACACTCCAATCTCTCTGATGATCGCGATCGAGGCATCGCGCATCACCTGGTATTCGCGATCCGTGAGAGTCATTGCCGGCGCCACCGTGATCGAGTCGCCGGTATGCACTCCCATCGGGTCGAGGTTCTCTATCGAACAGACGATGACGACATTGTCCTTGCTATCCCGCATGACCTCAAGCTCGAACTCTTTCCAACCGATGACAGATCGCTCGACTAGCGCCGTCCCCACCGGCGAAAGCTCCAGGGCCCAACGCAGACGGGTCTCATACTCCTCACGGTTGTACGCGACCCCACCACCGGTTCCGCCGAGAGTAAACGACGGGCGAATGATTGCCGGGTAGCCCACCTCATCGATGATCTGCAACCCATCGTCGAGCGAGCCCACCACCGAGCCTACCGGAACCGCGAGACCAATTCGCCGTATGGCGTCGGTGAACTCTTGGCGATCTTCGGCCAGCCGAATGGCGCGCATGTCCGCGCCGATGAGTTCCACCCCGAACTCCTCGAGTGTGCCGTCCTCCGCCAGTGCCATCGCCACATTCAACGCCGTCTGCCCACCCATCGTTGGCAGTAGGGCATCAGGCCGCTCCCTCTCGATTACCCTCGCGACCCACTCGGGGGCTACAGGCTCCACATAAGTTCTGTCGGCGAGTTCGGGGTCGGTCATGATGGTGGCCGGGTTCGAATTCACCAATATGACGCGGTACCCCTCTTCTTTCAGCGCCTTAACGGCCTGAGTACCGGAGTAGTCGAACTCGGCGGCCTGGCCGATAACGATCGGGCCAGAGCCGATGAGTAGGATCGATTCAAGGTCAGCGCGCTTGGGCATCCACCACCTCTCCGATCGCCTGTTGCAACGAGAGCTTTGGCTCCCAACCCGTGATCTCACGTAACTTTGCTGCATCGCCAACCAGAAACGGCACATCCGCCGGACGCACCAGGTCCGGACGAGCTTCGGGCTTGACCTCGTGGTCTGCAGCCGCCATTACCATCTCGAGGATACCTCGGACGGAGACTCCCGACCCAGAGGCGATGTTATAGACCTCGCCTGCTCTCCCCGATTCGAGGAGGAGGCAGTACGCTCGTACCACGTCTTCGACGTGCAGCAAGTCTCGAACTGGTTCGAGGTTGCCCACCGAAATCGATGTTTCCCGGTTTCGTTTTGCCTCGAGAACACGTTTTGCGAATGCCGGCACCACGAACCTGTCGTCCTGCCCGGCACCTGTGTGTGGGAATGGCCGAGCGATGACTACCCTGAGCCCGGTGCGGCGATGTTGCTCCAAGGCCGCAACCTCCGCCGCCAGTTTGGAGGCCGCATAGGAAGAGCGGGGTCGAGCCTCGTCAGTCTCCAACCGGGGGCTGTTGTCCCCGGCCCCGTAGACTTCGGCGCTCGAAACAAGAAGCAACAGAGGGTCGGCTCCTTCTAGGCAGAGTTTGCCCAACGACTCACACAACCGAACCGTTCCCAGTACGTTCACCTCCCAAGCCATCAATGGGTTCCGGGCGGCTTCTGCCCCTGAAGCCGCGGCGGCGAGGTGAACCACGACGTCCCAGCTCTCCTTCACCAGGGGCTCAACCGAACCGGCGTCCGCGAGGTCCAGGTCACGAATCCTCACCTCTTCAGGCAACGCTGCGCGGCGCTCCCGCAAGGCAGGTGAGGGAGTACCCGGTAGGACCGCTGCGCTGACCTCGTGGCCGATCTCGAGCAACCTGGGTACCAATCTCGAGCCGACAAAGCCGTCAGCCCCAGTTACGAGAATATTCACTTCGTAGCCGACAGCTTGTTGAGATCTGCGTCAACCATCATTTCGACGAGTTCCTTGAATGAGACTCTTGGCTGCCAATTCAACTTCGAGCGCGCCTTGGCAGGATCGGCCAGGAGAATCTCAACCTCTGCAGGTCTAATGAAGGCGGGATCGATCGTCACGTACGGTTCCCATTCGAGACCGACGTGCTCAAACGCAATCTCCACGAATTCCTTTACCGAGTGATTCTCACCAGTCCCTATCACGTAGTCGTCGGGTTCGCTCTGTTGCAGCATGAGCCACATCGCTTCGACGTAGTCTCCCGCATATCCCCAGTCGCGCTTGGCTTCGAGGTTGCCAAGTCTGAGCTCATCTGCGATGCCCAGTTTGATCCTCGCAACCGCATCAGTAATCTTCCGGGTTACGAACTCCAGCCCCCTACGCGGCGACTCGTGATTGAACAGAATGCCGCTGACCGCAAACAGTTCGTACGATTCCCTGTAGTTCACAGTGATCCAGTGACCGTACACTTTGGCCACTCCATAAGGCGAACGGGGGTAGAAGGGTGTTGTTTCGGCCTGTGGCGTCTCAACAGCTTTACCGAACATCTCCGACGAGCTTGCCTGGTAGTACTTCGCCTCCGGGTGTGCCAGCCGCACTGCTTCCAGGATCCTCGTAACGCCCAGGGCTGTGAACTCGCCCGTAAGCACCGGCTGTGTCCAGCTGGTGGGCACGAAGCTCTGTGCCGCAAGATTATATATCTCGTCTGGTTTGACGTCTCGAATAATGCTGGTCAGTGAATGCTGGTCCAACAGATCTGCCGGCAGGACCTTAATCCTATCGATGAATCCGCCGATACGCTCATACGAATCATGAGACGTGCGGCGCACCACTCCAACCACATCATATCCTTTCGCCAGCAGGAATTGCGCGAGGTATGACCCATCCTGTCCCGTAACACCCGTGATAAGCGCAGTGGGCACGTGTCACTCTCCTAGAAGTTTAGTTCAGTTGGTTGTGGCTCCAGACCTTGAACCTCAGACCTGACGTAGGTAGCTTGCTGGGTCATAAGTTTTTTAACGAAATTCAAAGTCAGAGTTGCGTACATATGGCCCGAGTTTGCGAAATCTGTGGCAAGGGACCCACGACCGGAAACAATGTCAGCCACGCCAACAATAAAACCAAGAGGCGTTGGCTTCCCAATTTGCAGCGAGTGAGAGCCATCGTGGACGGCAAACCCAAGCGTATTCGAGTCTGCACGAGTTGCATCCGATCGAATCGCGTGACCAAAGCACCGAGGGTGCCGGCCGAACTCACAGCCGCTAGCGAGTAAGAAAAAAGGGGACCTTTGGGTCCCCATTCGATTTTCAGGTGGCAAAACCACGGATCACTCTGCAAGCAGCTCTATCCGCGCAGTTTCCGCACCGTCCCCAGGTCGATGACCTAGCTTTACGATTCGAGTATATCCACCAGGTCGGCTGGCGAAACGCGGGCCGATCTCGCTGAACAGACGCCCCGAGACCTTCCGATCCTTTATCGATCTCTCGACCTGTCGCCGAGCGTGCAGATCGCCACGGCGCGCCCAGGTGATGAGTTTTTCCGCATATGGGCGCAATTCTTTAGCCCTGGCCAGTGTCGTCACAACACGGTCATGTTGAAATAGAGATGTGGCCATATTCCTGAGCATCGCTCGCCGGTGGCTCGCCGTTCTGCTGAGCTGACGCCCTCTTTTCCGATGTCGCACTTTCCTACTCGCTCTCGCTCTCGACCGGGTCTCCGGCGTGCACTGCCGCGGATCCCGGATTCGTCACCACAAGTTCCCCGTCAATTTCCTCGAACGCCATTCCAAAACCAAGCTCCTCACGTTCGAGCATATCTTTGATCTCACCCAACGCTTTCTCGCCCACGTTCTTGACCTTGAGCATGTCCTCTTCAGAGAACTTCACCAGGTCGCCCAGCGTGCTGATACTGGAGTTCTTGAGCGAGTTGATCGAGCGCACCGAGAGGCCGCAGTCGTCAATGGGCTTCGACAGCAGATCTCTGTAGCGCGCCGTATCGGCCGCGGAGTCTCCCTCGTCGGTATCGGGCATAGTTGGAACATGGCCGAAGTCTGTGAAGTAACGCAGATGCTCTTGAAGCAACGCCGCGGCGTAAGCCACTGCGTCTTCGGGTTCGATTGCTCCGTTCGTCTCCACCGATAAGGTGACGCTGTCGAAGTCTGTGCGCTGGCCCACACGAGTTTCCGCAACCGTGAAGTTGGCGCGTCGCACCGGGCAGTACATTGCGTCGATTCGCACGAGATCGACCGGTAGGGATCGATCTTCGGGTTGCTGTGAACTCTCCAAGTAACCTCTGCCCTTGTTCACATATAGCTCGGCCGTGATCTCGCGGTCTTCCTGCAGCGTGAAGAGCAGGTGTTCTGGATCGACGATGCTCACCGAGCCATGAGGCTCGAGATTCTTCGCGCAAACCGGCCCAGCCTGGTCGACCTTGAGGTGCAGAACCGCCTCGTCCACTTCCTCGTCCAAGACCAGAGTCAGATTCTTGAGCCGTTGAATTATCTGGTGAATGTCTTCAACTACGCCCGGCACAGTCTGGTGCTCGTGAACTACTCCTTCGAGACGAAAAGCCCAGACCGCGGTTCCTCGCAGGGACGACAGCAACATCCGGCGCAACGCGTTGCCGAGAGTGTGACCAAAGCCTCGCTCTAGCGGCTGCAGTCGGAAATCAGCTGCATATTTGCTGTCTTCTTGCCTCGTCATTTCGACCAAGTGAGGCCGAACCAAACCAGTTAGATCGATTGTCATCTTATTTCGAGTAGAGCTCGACAATTAGCTGCTCTTGCGCAGCGAGAGGAATAGTCTCACGAGTCGGCGCTTCGGTAATCTTCCCGATCGCCTTCTCCGTATCAACCGAAATCCAGGAGACAGGCGTGGCGCGCGACAATGCTTCCAGCGACGCACGAACAACAGCCAAGTCCCGACTCTTTTCAGCTACCCGCACCTCGTCGTTCGGTTTCACCTTGTACGAGGGTATGTCTACTATGCGTCCATTCACCTCGATGTGTCGGTGGCGCACGAGTTGACGCGCGGATTGACGACTGACTGCGAAGCCCATGCGATGTACCACGCTGTCCAACCGCGATTCCAACGCAACAATCAGATTCGAACCCGTGACGCCCGGCAGTTTCCGAACTCTCTCGAAAGTGTTGCGGAACTGCATCTCGGACATCCCGTAAATCCGTTTGACCTTCTGTTTCTCACGGAGCTGTTTCTGATATTCAGACACCTTGCGTCGCCTCGCCGCAGCCTGCCCGTGTTGACCAGGCGCGTACTCACGACGGTCCACAGCACATTTCTCCGTCAAGCACCGAGTCCCCTTCAAGAAGAGCTTGGTGCCCTCGCGCCTGCACAGCTTGCAACTGGGTCCGGTATACCGTGCCATCTTACACCCGCCTCTTCTTTGGCGGGCGACAACCGTTGTGCGGGATCGGTGTCACGTCACGAATTGAAGCAACCTGCAGCCCCGCGGATGCCATCGCCTGAATCGCAGACTCACGACCCGCTCCCGGTCCTTGTACTCGAACGTGCACCTTGCGCACACCCATGTTCAAAGCCTCACGGGCGCAGTTCTCAGCGGCTACGGTGGCCGCAAACGATGTTGACTTCTTGGAACCCTTGAAGCCCGACTTGCCAGCGGAGCCCCAAACCACGGTGTTCCCCTGGAGATCGGTGATAGTGATTAGCGTGTTGTTGAACGTAGCAGTGATGTGTGCAATTCCTTCGGACTCCACTACCTTCTTCGACCGCTTGGTGGTACCTCGCGTTTGGGCCATGATCTACTTCTTCACCGCTTTCTTCTTCCCTGCTATGGGGCGCCTCGGTCCCTTCTTCGTCCGGGCGTTCGTATGCGTGCGTTGACCTCGCACCGGCAGATTTCGGCGGTGCCGAGTGCCTCTATAGCTTCCGATATCCATGAGTCGCTTCACGTTCATCGCGACTTCCGTCCGCAAAGCACCCTCGACTTTTACGTTTCGTTCAATCGCCTGACGCAGGCGTGCTACCTCAGCGTCGGAAAGATCGAGCACGCGCGTGTCGGGATTCACGGCCGTGAGTTCCAGAATGTGGCGCGAGGTGGATTGCCCCACACCGTAGATATATGTCAGCGCGACTTCGACGCGCTTACCTCTCGGTAAATCGACACCAGCAATGCGAGCCATACGTTATCCCTGCCTCTGCTTGTGCTTGGGATTCCGCTTGCAGATGATTCTCGTCACACCTTTACGACGCACAATTTTGCAGTGCTCGCATATCGGCTTCACGCTTGAGCGAACCTTCAAGGGACTACTCCGTCAGAATGTAAGAGCCTCGAAATATAGGTGGGGCGTAAATGCCGCGCAAGGCAGGATTTACGGTGTCACTCGGACCTCCCGCAGCCTCCAGGTACCTCGGATCCGCCTGAACCCCAAGAACACCGTTTCCTCACACTCCTCGACTGTACCTCTCACCACAAACACGCGTATTACCTCTGCGTAGGCGTGGTCTTCCGCCAACTCTCGCACGTTCTCCAACTCGAAGGAGATTTCCTCAGTCGGTGAGAGATATCGATCCAGCAGTCGTGACGCCTGACCGGGACGCAATGAAGCGGATGGGGGTAGGTCTGGGATATGAAGACGCACCGTGTCGCTTTTCGACACCAACACCTTTACGTCGTGTCGCAACCAAGCCTCCTGCGCGACCTGAACGGCTTCGGCAAGCGACCCATCCTGGCAAAGGCTCGGTTCAACAAACCCAAAGATCAACGCAGCAGACAGCGCCGCAACAAATCCAACATCTCTCGCACTCTGGCGCATGCAGATTCACTCCCGCCACGAGTTCACCACAGAACACGTCCGACATACTCATACACCGCAAACCTCAAATCAGACCGCCGGCAGCCGGGTGCGACAGGCTTCGGTCGATTCGAGTCACCTCAAGTTGCACCGCGTCTTGCAAGAATCAAGGTCAGCAGAGAATCTTCGAGCGCCGCGTAGGCCTCATGCGCTACCCCTCGAAGCACCAGCGTGTATGGCGAATTGGGATACCTCTGCCGAGCTGTCGCAACCAGGCTTTCCGAATCCGCAGGCGTCAGTGCAGCAGCAGCCAGCAGCGCCTTGGGTGCAAGCAGGGAGTTCGGGAATCTGGCCTGGACTTCCTGGAACATGGCCGCAGACATTGCCTGTGCTTTGGCGACGTCGCGCAAAGCTTCGGCCGCGAGAAACATCTCGAGATCGGGGTGTTGCAGCCGCCATTCGTCTTCCTGCTCTGCATCGGCACTAGAGACTTCGAGGCTCAGCACCGCCATTGCAACGACGTCCGCAATCTCGCTCGACGCGCGTGCGGGTGGATCGATATTATCTACGAGTCCGGCAAGAGAATCGGACCACCCGGGCAACCTGTTCAAGTCAGCCGTCGATCTCAGCTCGGCCACAATCAGCCTGAACCGAGCTTCGTATCCGGCGGAGTTGCGAGGCGCCTCTTCCGCAGCCTGCCGAAACCTCCTGATGGACCTAGTATCACCCGCCAGTTCGGCCCACCGGTCGCCATCTCGCAGCAGAAGAAATCCACGCTCCGATGGGGTAAGGTCCTGACGCTCTAGTAGTCGATCGGTAATGGCAGACGATAGGTCGGGTAGGTTGTTGCCGACCGAATCAAGAGTCGCCAGCCAAAGCCTCTCAACGTATTCACCATCAACTCGCCAGCGAAGCACGGTCTCGGCATCAGCCCTCCGATTGAGTCTGGCGTATGCCACCGCGAGGTCGAACGCGGCGTCGACTAGCGCGGACGAGCGGAAATCGGCAATTGCGCTCTCGAACTCACCCTGGTTGGCATATGCTCGCCCTCTCCAAAGGTATGCTGCCGAAGCCAGAAGAGTGTCGTCCGAGGGAAGTGCGCTGGAGAAGGCCACAATCGCCGAGTCGAGCTGACCATCTGCGTACTGGCAGCGACCGAGGAGGAAGTGAGCTTGTTGCAGAAGTGCCCGATCTCGACTGTTTTCTATGGCCGAGTGAAGCGGTGCCACGGCGGCGCGGCACCGGCCGGCAGCCCTTAACGCCCTTCCCTGCAGCAATAGTGCATCATCAAAGTACCTACTGTCGGCATATCGGACAGCCACCGATTCTGCCTTGACCGCTGCTCTCGACCAGAGGGACCGTGCCTCGCCAATACGTCCTTCCCGTTCAGCTCTAACCGCATCTTTGACTAGCTGATTGGCATTGTACAAACCATTGAAATAGGCGCAGCCACTGAGAGTTGCCGCGCCCAGAACAGCCAGAGCGATTGTGCGCCCGGACTTCACCCGCCGACTCCCTCGCCCAGGACCATGTTTTCGTAGTGCCTCAGGTACTCAACGATCCCTTCCGCAATCGCCTCCGCGAGTCTCTGTTGACCGGTAGCGGAAGAGAGAAACGCGGCATCACGACGGTTTGTGCCGTACCCAGTTTCTACCAGGACAGCAGGTCGCCGGGCCGCACCTAAGACCGCAAACCTCGCCTGAGAGACACGTCGCCCGCCATTAGGATGTACCCGTGCACCGTGAGTTTGGATTGCCTCGGCCAGCTGCGCAGATTCACGCAGGTATTCATTGGTGTGGAGGTCCTTGAATATGAACGAGATTGGATCGTCGTCTTCCAGCGCAGTATCAGTCTCATACCTGAGTGCATCGTTCTCCATGGCGGCAACACGTGCCGCCTCAGCGGTGCGTGCATCGTCGAGAAAGTAGGTTTCGAGACCTCCCACGTTTTCGTACCCGGGGCTCGGGTTCAGGCCGTTCACATGAATACTGACGAACAGGCCGCAATCATCAT
>Ga0180432_10006074_pt1 | contig 15839 bp, 23 predicted proteins | sample SS_ome_10_FD_132414 | JGI IMG/M metagenome (GOLD analysis project Ga0180432, IMG submission 132414) | Hypersaline lake sediment archaeal communities from the Salton Sea, California, USA - SS_1_MS_2 metaG | ecosystem: Environmental > Aquatic > Non-marine Saline and Alkaline > Hypersaline >... | reverse complement strand
TGGACGTATTCAGCCGGGTAACTGATTTGTTTATACCGTTTTTGCAATGTCATTACTGCCCGTTTTTTTTCCGGGAAGATGAGGACGATCTCGAGAATGGAGAATGTAGATTTCGGGGTATTCCGGGGTCGGTTTTGACTCCGGCTGGATTGTGCTGTGAAAGACATCCTATGTATATATTCTATACTTCTGTGCTTCGTCGCTCTGGGGGCATGATTGCGAAAATGATGTTCAGAAAAGGTGCTAAAAAACTGGTAGAAAAATCTTTTAACAGACCTGTTGTTAAAACACATCCGAGAATAAGAAAATCGAAAAAGAAAAGGGTGAAATGATGTTTCTGAAATTAATACTTGTGGGCGGGATAATCGCCTTAATAAAAGCCGTCATAGACAGGATTGAAAAAGACAGGAAGGATTACAATGGTAAGTCTGGAAGAAAAGCCGATAAGCACACTATGGGAAAACCTAAACGAAACAGTAAGAAAAACGATAAGCAAGCCGGATGAATCGGAGATATATAAAAAGTTTTTCGATATAGGGAAGGTGATATCCGTATCTGGTTCTTTTGAGAATCTTCCCGAATCTGACAGGTTAAATGCATTCAAGACAATAGCCGAGCTTGAGTTAATGTATCACAACAGGGCTTCTCTGGGTGCACTTGATCGCAGTATGGTTGAATCGATGTATAGTCTGGTGAACAATTTTTTCTCTAAAAATAATAAGGCCCTTACTGAATATATTTCATGGAAAAAAAGTCTTGACCAGTAATATATAAAATGTAAGCATTGTGCTTACAGGTCGTTACTGGAAGAAAGACATGAAAATTTATCCTATTACACACTCAAGGTGTCGTTACTTTTTCCGTGAATACCTGCCGGAATTTATTTTCCCCAGAGATAGCAATATTCCTGTTCTGCTTTCCGTAATTGACGATCGCATGGAAGTTGTAGGGGCATGTATAGCATTCAGAACAAAGCTGTTCGATTATGATCCTACCACTTTGCGCGTGGAGGTTTGCTGTACTATTTCTAATTTTCAGTATTCAATTCTTTTCGGTCCAGTCTGGAAAGCTTCTTTCTATCTGGGATATGATCGGCTTATTTACTACGGTCATGCTGAACAGGGTGCGCAATTCTCAGGTTGGTACAGAAAATCTCAAGGCCGTTTTGTCTGGTTTGAAAAGTCCAGTCGAACAGTGAGGGAAGGTCCCGATATGCCTTTTAAACCGAATTACAAAGAACGTGAAAGAAAGAGGGTGATAATACCGGAAAACGAAACTATCGAACCAAGACAGAAAAAGTTATTCTGAAGAAAGGGGAAAAGATGGAAGAAGTAATACTGAAAGAACATCTTAAGGGTGATACTACTTTGAAGTTAATATCCGTACCCGGCGATCATGCATTAAGATATAGGGTCAATGTCAGTCAAAGGAAAGTCCATGTAGACTTTTTTTGTGATAGCGCTCATTCTGCTGATAACCTTTTTTATTTTCTCAGTCTGGGCAGTGTATCTTTAATCAACATGTGGTGTTCAGAGAGGTCTGAATGAAAAAGTCAAAGAAAAATAAATCAAGTGCTCCTTCTGAATCTAAAAATCTGGGGGTGCGTGTTCCTTTGGATATTTTTAACAAAATAGATTCCATTGTGGACAGTGTTCATTTCAGGTCAAGAGCGCATCTTGTAGAAGTAATACTTCGTGAGTGGCTGGAGGTTCACAAGTATAATGACAAGTAAGCTGGATAAAGCCCGAATATACCTGAAACTTCACATGGAATATTTAAATTCATGGGAGCGCATTTTCTTGAATAAGGTATGCCGGATTTCTCAGGATGATCTGTCTGAAAGACAATATCGTTTAATCATGGACCTGTATTTGCGGGTTAAATATGACGTAGAAGAAAAAGAACCTGTTGTCTTTTCGGGTGGTCTGCCCGGACAGGGGAAGGGTAAATAAATGAGTAGAAAAAAAATAAGTAAAAAACGAAAGATTGGTTGCCTGAATATGTCCAATAATCGCCGGTCTGGTGGTCTGATTTGTGAGAGTTATCTTTTCGGCAATTTTGATATTTCCATTTGTCCATATCCCACGTCAGGCGAAAACCTTAAGAGCAAATCGCCTTCATATCGTGTAGAAATTACTCAATCGCTGGATGATCGCGACAAGGTGGTGGGTTTTTATTTCGATAAATTTGCGAATGCCGATGCTTTTTATTCTTACGTTCGCACGATTATTCCTTTTTTAAGCGATATTGACTGGAAGGTAAATGAATATCCAGAGGGCGAATAAAAAGGGCGATGCCCGGAAAGGAAGAAAGATGTTTCTGAAATTGACTGAATGCAATATAAAAATGAGGAGAAAAAAGTCTGATTACAATTATGAGTGTATGGATGATCGTGATTGTTATATCCACTCTGAATCTATTCTTTGTGTGGTTCCTGTGAGGTTCGCTGATATTGTTGCTTCTGAAATCCATTTTCTGTTTGGACAAAAAATCGTTGTCAGGGAGTCTATTGATTCAATAGCTTCTTTGATGGAAACCGATATCAGGTCTTTAAGTCCTGAAAAACTGAAAAGGTCTATGACCGGAAAGAAAGGTGTTTGAAATGCAGAGGAAATATGAAAACTTCGTTAGGCTTTCAGGTCTGGTAGTAAAAAAGCCCGAAAAGAAAAAAATCGAACGGGAAAATTCAAGGGACCTTGAGTTCTGGGTTATTCAGTTGAACACTGATCCTTTGGGCCGAAGTCGTAACCTTGAGACTCATCGTCTGGTAATTGAGGAAGTCCTTGCCAGTGGTATTGACTTCAAGGCCGGGTCCCTGCTGTCCGTGGAAGGTGTTCTCGAAACAAGGTCTTATAAGAAGGACGAATCAAGAGAGTACATAACAGAAGTGAACGTCCGTTCTATTCTGGATTATCTTTCCTTTTAATTTTTTAGAAAAATACTAGGCCTTCTGGATTATATCTAACATGGTTCCGAGGTTTTCTATCCATGCAAACAGGTCGCTCCATCCGATAGGTGACTTCATGAGAAAATTGTTTCCGTATATTCCTAGAAACTGATTCAATAATTGTGATGTCTCTGAAGTAATAAGCCACTTGGCGAGGATAAGGGTCATTACGGGAAGTACGTATCCTGATGTCGGATAAAGCTTGCAACAGAACGGAAGCTGCAATTCTTCTTCGAATCCACATTCCGTAAAAGTTAAGGGCCAGTTTTCATATACTGGATTACCTTCGTCGAATGCATCTTCCCATGAGCTAGCCAATGTCCATATTGGGTCTACTGCTATCATGTACTGAGATACATCTATATATGTTGACTTGTATATTTTCCCTGTTTCTACGAAAAGTATTTCGAATCCATCGTTCCCGTCTGGTTTTAATGTCAGTCCGTATTTCGTGATCGGAATTCCCTTGTTTATTCTGGGTTCGATGATCTGTTCGTATATGTCCTGCGGTTTAAAGAGTTTTTTGCTTACTCCATTTATGTCTTCGTGCTTTATGAATGTGTAAACGAGGTTTCCGTCGATCAGAAACATCCATCCGGAATAATCGAATCCCTGTTCTGGGGTGTCGAACGTAACAACGCTCCAACCGGGATACATTTTGAGGCTAGAAGGTAATACCTCAAATGTGCCCTGTGGATTTATCGGCACGAAAAATCCTGCATCTCCACCATAGCTGTGAAACTGAACGTCGCTGATATGCAGTGTCTTTCTCAGGAATGTTCCTTTGAAGTTGTTGAATGCTTCCTTTGTCATATCTTCATAGACATTGTTGTCCACTTCTACAAGCGGCTCGGGCAGTCCGAGACTGGCAAGCTGGCTCCGTGGTACTATCATCGGTACGCCGGGTCTTAGGCCGAGTGCAAGATACGGCTTTTCCTTGAATCTGGTTGCCTTGTCCATGATTGCAAGGCTTTCCGGGTCGCCTTGACTCGGTCCTGTACCCGGTAAGCTTGTCGCTCTACAGGCGCAAATCGGTCTGTCGGCTGATCCTTTTCCTCTGCCGTGGTGTATCTGGATGATACTTGCAACGTCTCCTGAGATTAAATTTGTTGGGTTCATAGCCATTTCCTTTCCTTTCGTTGGTTGTTCTTCCTCTTCATGAGGTCAGATACAGTGTAATTAGAATTATTTTTCTGTCAATATTGTATTTCCGGTTGATAATTTCAATATGCTTGTTATTTTGTTTTCATCTTGGTTGTATAAAGTCCTTTGAGAGGTTATTTGTAGGTAAAAGGCAGGGTTTTCGCTGTAAAGTACAAGGTTAAACATAGGCAATGGAGGTCTATTATGGATAAAAATCAGGTCGAGGGTGAATTGGAAAATGGTCTTATGGACGATATTTCGAGCAATGAAATATCAGATTATGAGAATGATGCTGTTGACAGGATGCAGTCGATTTTCGGAATGGGCGGTCCCGGAATGGTCATTCTGGTTTCAAGAATCGCTCCGTCGTGGATGGGTACAGGAGTTTTGCAACGGATTCCTTGGTCGCCGGAAATACAGTTAGACGAATACGATATCGCTCAAGCTGAAGGTGGAGGTCGATATCACGTATCCCTGAGAAATAAGGGGCGCATTGTTCCGAATGGTTCATTTACTTTCGACGTTCCGGGCTTTCCTAAGTATCAGGGTGAAACAGTGACCTGTGAATCCGACATGAGGCGTGTATTGAAGAAAATGAATCCTGAAAGTCCTGATTCAGGTATGGAAAAGTTAATCAATTCTTTTCTGGATTCAAATGCGAGACAGACCGAAGCAATTATTTCCGCGATAAAAGAAATAAAAAAGGATTCAAACAGGATTCCTGCTCCTGCTCCTGATACACTTGAAATGATCGACGGTGCGATAAAAGCTTTAACGAAAGTCGCAGGTCTGGCAAATAAATTTCCTGCTCTGTCCGGTCAAGCTAATCCTACGTCTGAAAATTCCGGGGAAGGTATGGATATGGATTTAATCATGGGTCTGGCAAAGGAAGTTCTGCCTGTCGTGGTTTCTTCTCTGGCCGGGTTGCGCGGGTCGCGCTCACAGGGCGGCTACGTAGGAAATACAAATCCGGGTAGACTGGTTCCGGGAAATAATAATTGTCCTGCTTCTCAGGGTCCAGCCGTACAGGAGAATGATGCTCCTGTTCATGGTCCCGAAGTAGAAGATCAGGCTCAGAATGATGATTCATGCGGGTTCGAGGACACTGCCACTTCTGAATGAATCTTGATTTTTTTAACTTTCCCTGCCATAAATATTTTATGTTTCGTAATCCTAGACATTTTAACAAGCGTCATTTTTACGTCGATACTCCTGAACAGGCTATTCGTCGAACCATTGTTCTCATGGGTGACGGAATAAAAAAGGGTGTTGACAATCTTGCATTTCGTAATTGGGTTGCGAGTATTGCGGCTCTGGCTCCACGTCGCGATTTTCTGGAACAGGCCAGACGTGTTTATGATGCTGTCATTAAGCGGTGGCGTTTTGTGGGTGATCCTGTAAATAAAGAATGGTTGAATTATACGCCGGATGCTCAAATGGGTTTGACTCTGGGATTTTCGCTTCCTTCTGGGATAGGATTTGGAGATTGTGACTGTATAACTACTGCTCTGGGGTCTGCATTCTACAGCATTGGTTTTCCTGTTTTACTGCGTACAATTAAGCCGGAAGAAGGTCCTAGAGAATTAAAGGCCGTTCAACAGACGGTGGACGGCATAAGGGAAATACAAGTCCCTGAAGATCATAATAATATTCCTTCTCATGTAGGATTACTCGTTAAAATACCGGGTTACGGGCTTATGTCTGTTGATCCTATTTTGGAAGATAAAATCGACGGTTTCGGCTTCTGTCCACCGTCGAAGTTTACCTTGATATGGAATCTTGAGGGCGATATAGTGGGATTCCAACAAGGAAAGGATAAAATGATATGGAGACCAGACCACAATTTCCATTAGTCTACAATGTAGAACGTTCATTAAGCTATGATCCTGCTACGGGTACGGTTGTACCTGTGGGTGATTCATTCATGTACGGGATCAACCGTGGGATTCCTGATGGTACTGGACCATATGGTGCTGGTTATGGTCCCGGATACGGACAGGGTTGTTCTCAGTTTTCGCTTGGCATGTACGGCATGGGTTACATGGGCGATTTCTGGGACGATCTCAAGGGTGCTTTTGAAACCTTTGCACATTACCTCGCTGAATACGGACATAAAATCGCTCCTGTTTTAGACATGATTCCCTGTGTCGGTCCTGCTCTGTCTGCGGGTGTGCTCGCTGCTTCGAGTGCGTGTAAAATTTATGAGGACATAAAACGCAAGGAAGAAATAAAAGGACAAAAGGAAGCAGGGGAAAAAGTAAAAGAACGTGTAAGCGAAGTTCTGGGTGATCTTGGCGGGTACGGTGGAAGTCTGAAAGAAAAAGTTGAATTTGAATTAATGTGTCTTGCCATTATCAATAAGAACAGGAAGAAAAAAGGTTTGCCTTTCCCGAAGCTGGATAAAAAGGGTGCTCCTGAATGGACACTAAAGGAAGCAAAAGCTTACATTAAAAAAGAAAACGAGAAGGTTTTCGAGGATTCGATAAAAAAGATTGATAAGATTGTTAAGTCTTACATGCGTAAAGCTAGGCCGTACATTATTGAACAAATGAAAGAAGTTTTTCTTGATACGGATTCGATGTTCACTCCTACTGGTAACCCATACGATACAGTCTTCGGAAAACCTCGTGTGCTGTCTACGCTCTGGGGGGAATATGGCGGCATGGGTTTTGATAAACAGCCGGATATGAGGAAAAGAATAATTGATGATCGTGGTAAGCGGGTATGGAAGGGTCTTGTGAGGGGGCTTGACATTGATGCTCTTGTGAATGCTGCCTTGAGCAATGCCGAAATGGTGGCTGATTATAAAACTTACACTACTACTGACAATCGGGGCCGTAGGATTAAGGTTGTAAATGAACCTTCGATCAAAATAACCCTTTCGATAAAAGATAGGGATGAATTGGACGAAATAGAAGATTTGATTGTAAGGCGTTATTGCAAAATGAGATTAGGCATCGGTGATAATCCAAATTATCTGGACTGGACGACTAAGGATTTGATGCTTGCCACTGCTGAACAGACTCAACCGGGGGAAGATTTCACTGATAAGTGGGAATACAGGAAAGGTCCTGCTGAAAAAATACGCACAAGGAAACCTACTACAAGGGCCGGGGGCGGTTTCTTTCCGGGTGTTTTTCCTACAGAAGAGGAAACCGAAAGAAAGAAAAAAAGGCGTCGTCCGAAAAAGAGATCAACAGGTCCCAGAATCGGTATTCCGATAGGCCGTAAGAAAAAAGAAAGTAAAAGGCGTTCGTCTGGTATGCGTAGAATTGGCATTCCTCCACGGAAAGAAAAGAAAAAAAGAACTGCCCGTTCCAGACCGACGATCTTTTTTTAAGCGAGGTGTTACATGCTCGGTTATTTAGGCGAAGCAATACAGGCTGATCCTGCCGGTGGTTTTTATTATCAGGTAGTATCAGGGGATACGTTAAGCTCTATATCGAATCGCGCTTATGGTGTCGGTAAGAACTGGCGTTGGATTTTCAATTCTCTCTGGAACAAGGCGAACTATTTTGACAAGTACGGGAAGGATGAAAACCAATTACACAAGGTTGGTTCTCCAAAGGCTTATCCTGTGCTCTGGATACCTCCGGCTGAAGGTGTCGAGCCTAATCTAGGGCCGGGTGAAAGTGCTCCTGTGAGTCCTCCTGCTGACGATCAGGGTAATGGAAAATTAATACCCGGACCTCCCGGACCTCGCGGTGAGGTTGGACCTCCCGGACCTCGCGGCGAGGTTGGACCTCCCGGACCTCGCGGTGAGGTTGGACCTGTCGGACCTCCGGGTGACCCCGGCGCAATAGACAGTAAAGCTATTGAAAAGGCGATTGCTTCATACTTTTCTAAAAATCCTGTGGAAGGTGGAATACAGGGACCTCCCGGACCTCGCGGTGAGGTCGGACCTGTTGGACCTCGCGGTGAGGTCGGACCTGTTGGACCTCGCGGTGAGGTCGGACCTGTTGGACCTCGCGGTGAGGTCGGACCTGTTGGACCTCGTGGTGAGGTCGGACCTGTTGGACCTCCCGGACCTCCCGGAGATATGCCGATTGATAAAATGACAGAAATGATACGAGGTATTGTGATCGAATATCTCAATCAGAATCCTCCGCAAGCTGGTATCACTCCGGCTGATATTGCTCAAGCTGTCGCTGAATACTTCGACGCTAATCCTGTAGAAGGTGGAATACAGGGACCTCCCGGACCTCGCGGCGAGGTTGGACCTCCCGGACCTCGCGGCGAGGTTGGACCTGCCGGACCTCCCGGTTTACCCGGTGTCGCTGCCGAAGGTATGTCTCAGGAAGAAATAATTGACCTGATACAGAAATCCGCTGGCGGTCTTAGCCGGGAAGATGTGATTGACTTGATAAATGAACATGCCGTAACAGGTCCTTCTTCCCCTGAAAAGTCTTTGACTCCGTGGTTGATAGCGGCAATCCTCACAAGTGCGGTGGGTATGTAAATGAATCGTGCCACTGGTAAAGCTCTTGAATTGTGGCAGGATGCGGTCCTGCTCATTGAACAGAATTATTCTGTTCTGTCTCTGGTCATGAATGGAACTGCTTACCTGTTGTCATATCAGAGGGTAATTGATGACTTCGGGGGCGGTCTGGATTTTACCAGTAGTACGATAAACAACATTTTGAAGCCGGTACAGGACAGGATTGCGAAACTTCTTTATGCTGCTGATGCGATTGAATACGATGAGGCTGCAATACAGGTTTATCCTGATTTTTCAGACTTCGATGTAGTTGCTATCAACAGGGCTGAAGGTGGCACTGTAGACGGTCTTGGTCAATGGCAGTTACACATACCCTTGATTGTGAAAGCTGGCGTTTCTGTCCTGATTACGGGCGTGATAGCGTATGTTTCAAAGCTGGTCACGGATTCCGAAGTCGCGCAAAATGAAATCGTAAAGAAAAGGCTCGAAATGATCGATTACGTGAACACGTTACCTGCCGATCAGCAAAAACAGGCAATCGAAGCATTCAAGGCGATAGATAGCGGAGAAGATCAGGATTTTCTTGACCGTGTGGGTTCCGGGTTCAAGTCGGGGGTTATTCACTTGGGCGGTCTGGTTGCGATTGCTTTAACTGGAATTGCTTTAATCATGGCACTGAGGGAAAAGTAAATGACGAAAACTGAAAAGAAAAAAGTCTTTGAATATATCTGGAAAAAACAGGGCCGTGAAAAGAACCTCAAGGGCGAAAAGGTAATTCTCTATTTGACAAACAGGGGAACTACTTCTGCCACACTTGATCAAATTTCAGATTCTAGAATGAAGCATCTGTCTGTTATTTTTGGGTTGAGTAAAAAATCGAATAAATTGAATCCGAGGAAAAGTAAAGTAAGGAAAAAAACTGCTACCCGAAAAAAGCCGGCATCTTCTAGAAGGAAAACAACGAAAAAAAAGAAGTGGAGCATTCAGTCTGTAATATTTCTGAAGAAAAAATGGACAAGGCCGAAAGCAGCAAAGTGGTTGCGTGAACATGGATACAAGGCAGTAAAGCCGGACGGTGACGGTGAATACTGGCGGTATAGGCAATCGGCTCCGAGTAACTTTTCAAAATTCAGAACATTTCCCTTCGGGGGCAAGGGGCTTGGCATCAAGGCCGTTTATGGGGATGTTAAGAGAGGTAAAAAATTGAATCCTGCCGGAAAAGATGTCGATGAATATGCGGCCACTGAATTAAAACTTTTTGTGGAGAATGATGCTGATCTTTACCGTCAGCAGTTTATTCCGATAATAAAAAATCTGGTAAGGAAAAAGGCTGCTGGAATTTATGACCATGAAAAAGCAATTAAGCTTTTTATGTATCTCATGGAATCCGGCGCGAAAAAGTACAATAAAGAGTTTGGGTCTGGTCGTTGGTATGACATGTTTAATGTTCCTACTCGCAAGGCTGCTGCAAAGGAATTTGTTGAAACTTTTGAAAAGGAATATTCTTACGGCAATTGGGATCATTACATTCCGAAAAAATACCAGAAGAAAACCAGTAAGAAAAAGAAAAATGCATCAAGGCTGAAGGTTGCAAAGCAGAAAAGGCGTGCCGGAAAGAAAAAGTCTACTGCCGGACAGATTCCGAATTTTGTAGCAATCCTTGGGCGGCCTACGGATATAAAATATATTGGGGGCCAGACTAGCTTTGACCTGAAAAAGCATTTTCTTGTTCGGGATGGTATGATGCTGGTTTGCAACGTATCAGGAAAAAAACTTTTCATGTTTCCGAAAAGGACGAAAAGTGCTCGTGCAATTCAAATGTCGAAAGGTGTTCGAGACGCTAGAAAAATGTTTAAGAAGTGGGCCGGGTTTGCATCTGGTCATGAGACTCTTATCGGGGTTCCTGATGTGAGCAAGTGGATTTTAATGGGACATATAACGAGGATTGATTATATCTGCTCCCGTGAGGGCAAGGCGTATTATCATCCTTTTAAGAAAACAGTACGTGTGTATTTCGCAGCAAATGACGAAAATGTCTATAAAATCGAACCTGTAAGAGTGACAAGTCGAGGTATAGAAGATCCTTAATTGACAAAATAGGTACGTTTACCTAATATCTTTGAAAAAGGTGTGAATCATGAGAGAAATCGTAGCCGTTAATCCGAGAGGTAAAAAAAGGAGCAAGAGAACGATGGCGAAGAAAAAAAGAACGTATAAAAAAAGGCGTAATCCTTCACGGGCCGGTGGTACTTATGTGCTCGGGATGTCTGCGAAGGTCATGCTGAAAATGATGCTCGCTCTGGTTGGCGGCCTGTTTGCGGGTGCATTTTCTGCAAAAAATTTCGACATGGACGACACTAAGGGCGGTTTATCTCAAGACTGGGATGTCTGGAATTATCTGCTCTGTCTTCTGGGTGCGTTCGGAGCCGGTATAATCGGCTGGCTGATAGGCGGGAAGAAAGCGATGGCCTATGCACTTATGGGCGGCGGTTTGCTCGACATTTACATGCTTGCCAGTAAGACAGGGGCCGGACATAGTGATTTTTTTCAAAAGTATCTGGGCCAGACTTCCAATATGGGATGGATGAATGCAAAGCCGGGTGATCGATGGGACTACGGCGATGGTAGACAAGCCATACTTGACGGTACTGGAAACTGGCGTCCTTATATGGGGTCTGGATATCAGGGTGATCTTGTACGTGCTCGTCTGGGCGGTCTGGTTCCTGCTTCTCTGGGACAGGATAATGTCGTACCGATGAGACAGGGAACAAAGTCTGCTGACTATGCTCGTTATGCCCGTTCAAGATACAGGCGACATTTCTAAAAAGTCCCGGCATTAAGGGACATAAAAGGAGGTATTAAATATGTTGGGACAAGCGATTGATTTACTGCCTGAAGAGGTAAAGGAAGCAATAAAGGATATCCGTGCTGAAGAGCCGTGGATACTTTTTGATCATTTCCGTATTCAGGACGATCTGAAAGACCCGGACATGGGCGTGACTTCGTATTCTGCTCTGGCGAATTCGAAGGTAAGTCTGTTTAATCAGAAGAGGAAAAGAACCACTGCCGGGCTTGCCTACTGCAATATGGAGCGTGACGGTGAAATGACTTATGGTATGGCGGTTTTCGGCCTCGGCATTGTCTTCAAAGCAGACGAGGTTATCAATTCCGATTCTGTACAGGCTGAACAGGAAGCAATCGAGGGCGCGCTTTTCGAGTCAACGCTTCCACGGCATACAGGGTTTATCCTGCGTGTGAATCAGGATGAAAAGCTGCTTATTAACGGCACTCATGCTCCCGGTGGTACAGGTTCAAGCGGTTTCGCTTCTCTGAACAGTTTTTCCGGTGTCGCTGCTGCGATAGCTGCTGAAAGCGGGTTGCCTGTAATGAGCAATTGCTTCGACTTTGGGTGCAAGCCACTGATTCTCCCGAGAGGTACGACAATCGAGTGCATTGCAGAGTTTATGGATTATGCACGTACACTGTTGCAGGGTATGCTCGGGCCGGGGAATTTCACTTTCGTCGATAGCGAGGGTGCTCCTGTTCTGGTTCCGAAGTGTTCGATGATCGGTATTCACATGATCGGTCTGCGCGAGGCTATGCTCAGAGACGCATACCCGACAAAGTAAATATGCACTTCCACCAGTGTGCGTCCGCTGACCACGGGCGCACACTGTCACATTTTTGAGTAGGAGGGCCGGTTATGGAAAAAATATATGATCCACGTCTGGGATATTACAATCCTGAGACTGGAACTTTTTCAGGTGGTGATCCTGCTGGACCTGCTCCTGCTGGCGTGTTCCAGAGTAGAAAAGAATTTGAAACCGGGCCGGGAATTGTAACTGACAGTCTGGGGAATCTTTACCGGGCACAATGGTATCCGGTAATAATGACGATTCCTGAAGAGTATGGTGCAAGGGTTGAAGAGACTGCTCAGATCGGGCAGTTTGAATACGTTGCGACGATCATTGCATGGGATCAAACATATCCCTGCGAACAGGACGAACAGGAAACAATACCTCCCTGTCTTATCGGACAGCGTGACGGTCTGTTTTATTTTTCGTTCCGTATTTCAGACAGGAACATGATTGATCAACCTGCTCTTATTCGTGCGATTATAGGCGATGCCGTGGGCGGTCGGCCTCTTCCTCTTCCTGCTCCTGTTCGTGCGACTTCTAAAGAGACAATCACGGTTTCAATCGAAAACCGCATTGCCCGCACTGGAATCCCGGCTGAAGAGCGTGAACTGAATATCTCTTTTATAGGACTGAGGAAATATGAAGGTCCATGAAAGACTATCAATACACTCTTGAAAGCTCCCGTATCGTTCCAGTTGATCAAGTAGGTTATTATGAGGTTGCCAGACTGGTTATACCTCGTGATCCTGCATACACGGTCAATCTGTTGTGGCAACATGTTTCAATAAATCAGGGTTCACTTAGAACTTTTATTCCGGAATGGTGGCAGTTTAATAAAGGCGGTGAGCAATTTGCAAAATTGCGCTGGATGTTGCGCTCACAACAGACCAAGAGACAGGGTGCAGGTAATTGGATAATTCCTCCTAATGTGCAGGATATTCCACCGAAAGCATACGGTGGCTGGCCGGACAGGGAAATTATCACTGATCCTTGGTCAGTGTTTTCGGGTGGATGGGATATGCTTATCCGGGGTCCTGCTGTGCTATCTCTTATTGCTTATTTCTATGACGGCGACATTCCCGAAGATACAAGGGTCGGGGGCCGTCTTCGAGCAATCGCTTATCCAAGAGAGGTCGGTCGTGGATTGTCCGTCGAACAGGGTTAATGCTTGGTCTGATATTGTTATCAGGAGTGCTCCCGAGATAGCTCCTTTTGTTCTGGCTATAATGCAAGCTGAAAGCGATGGCGATCCGGCTGCGGTGAATGCTCGTTCTGGCGCAACGGGCTTGATGCAGTTAATGAGATCGACGTATGAAGATTGCGGGATTGATCCTTTAATACCAGAAGAAAATATTATGTGCGGCATTAACCTTATCAGGAAGATCAGGAAAACATTGAACATGGTTGATCCTGAAAGGTTCAAGACATACGGACTACCGAATGAATTTGAGCGTAAAGTAATTGCGGCCGGTTATAATATTGGCTGGTCATTGCAAGCCGGTATTGCAGGGGATATGCGGAAATATAAAGGCCGGAGTTACACGGAATTTTTAAGCATGTTTCCAAAGTACAGGAACATATCCGCTTCGGGAATATCTCGTGGTGAAAACTACGTGAACAAGGTTGAAAAGCTTACTCATGACTGGACAGATTTTTTATCAGGGGCAGGAAGTAAACCGTCAATCCCTGTTGCAATACGGAAAAGGCCGAAAACGTCAGTGACAATTTTCGGTTTGGTTCTGCTGGCACTTTATTTTTTAGTTGAAAGGTGCGATGTAGTCTTTAAATAAAACCCGGCTAGCATCTGAGACACTAGCCGGGCACTGGAAGAAAGATGTTGATAGAACTTATCAACAATCCAAATGTAATATCTGATTATATGCTGTGTCAAGTGGTGTGTTTTGAGCACTTCAGGTCGCGCTGTAGTGTGAGACGGGTACAATGGGGTCAGGGGCTTGTTCATGCCGTTCTATTCCTCCTGAACAGGTTCCTTCCACGTACACGGGCACTCTGGGACTACCCGGAGTGCTCAAAGCACATCAATTCTTCCCCTGTCCCTATAAACCCGTTCTCTTACGCGCTGGGGGGGTGCAGGGGGGGACTGGTCCCCTCCCTGCTGATGATCGATTGTGGGGTCCTTTAATGCGTCGTAGGGGTGATAGTTACTCTCTTTTGAAAAACGAGCGTTTCGGCTCTGAATGGTACGGATATAAATCTGAAGAGGAAAGAAATATCTGGATAAAAATATTATTAGACAATTCTCCGTGGTACTGGTTCTGTACGTTTACATTCAAGGTCGATATATCTCCTGAATTGGCGGTAAAACATTATTTTTTCTGGTTATCCCGTGTCAGAATGGCACTGGATCAAAATATCAAACATCGGGCCAAGCTGCGATGGTTTCTAGCCACTGAGCCGACTTGTGCAGGTCGGGTGCATCTTCATGCACTTCTCAGTCATGACGGTCTAAGACGGCTTAACAGGTTTCGTTATGCGTCGAAGTGGGAGCGTGTGTCCATTAGTAAAGGAAAAGACAACAGGTGGTTTCCTTGTGGTCTGGCTAGAATCTATCCTGCAAAAACGAAAGCGGCGGTCCGCTACATTACGAAGTATGTGGCGAAGGGCGGTTTCTATGATTGGGGCCGTCTCAAACTGCGGCGATCTGAGTATGCCAGACTTGTAGATGTTAGAGACAGGGACGGTGTCTATATTGGTGATTCCGGCACTTGTATAAAAAGCGGGTAACATCGTTCCTGTAGGAAACCGTGAGAATGTACGTGGAAAACTGGTCGTGCCCGGACGTGATCCGGCTCCTGCGGTCTTAGCGTACATATCCAACGCCGGAGTTGCTTCGCGAGGCATAACGCATAACTCTGCGTGCTTGCTTGATCGCAGAGTTATGCCTTAACACTAAAAAGGAAATAAAATGCAGCATGAAAAAATTAAAAAAGATATTGAAAAAATACGTGTATCTACTCCGTGGGTGCGTATTTTCCGGGTACCCTGTCCAGCGTGCCAGTTTATAAATTTCCTTGTATTTGAGTCTTCAGTATCATTCAGACTAGGGCGCAAAATATTATTTGCGAGATCATTACAACACTGCGTTTACTGTAAGAAAATGGTTCGATGGTCTGTTTATACGGATGCAAGTACAAAGGCCGAAGTGATCGCTGATCCTGATACTTGTGAAGATCAGAATGAAGTGATAAATGAAGGTTAAGAGGATTTGAATGGATGATTGCCCATACTGCGGGTTGAAATATGAGGATTTGCGTACAGGACTGACTTTTGGGGAAGTCCGTCAAATGCTCTGGGTTGACAGTCCTGATTCTGATGACTGGAAATACAAAAGGCGTCATGGTGTGCTTGGCATGTGGCACGGAATAAAAAAAAGGATGATGGCCGAGCATATTGAAATGTGCAAACATTACTGGAAAGAAGAGCACGGTGAAGAGGATTTAGAACCTCTGGAAGATATACCGTTTTAAAAGGAAGGAAGAAAGAACAATGAAAAAGAAAAAAGAAGAGGGTACTGGTCTGCCTTATCCGCTGGACGTATTCAGCCGGGTAACTGATTTGTTTATACCGTTTTTGCAATGTCATTACTGCCCGTTTTTTTTCCGGGAAGATGAGGACGATCTCGAGAATGGAGAATGTAGATTTCGGGGTATTC
>Ga0180432_10006072_pt1 | contig 15841 bp, 31 predicted proteins | sample SS_ome_10_FD_132414 | JGI IMG/M metagenome (GOLD analysis project Ga0180432, IMG submission 132414) | Hypersaline lake sediment archaeal communities from the Salton Sea, California, USA - SS_1_MS_2 metaG | ecosystem: Environmental > Aquatic > Non-marine Saline and Alkaline > Hypersaline >... | reverse complement strand
ATGAGATTTTAACATCTTCATCTATAAAAATAGATAATCTCAAGTCTTCTGTCTTGCTTTCTATTTTCAATCTTTTTCTGATTTCTGATAAATTCATTTGGATATATTTCATTTTTCACCTTTTATATTGATTATTATATTCTAAATATCCCTCATTATCTTTAAAGTGAGCATCCCAACAAGTGTTACAAATGGCTTTTCCATTCTTTGTTGGTCTCTTACATATTAAGCAAATTAATTCAACATCCATTTTGCTTTTCTATTTTCATCAGTATTCTGTTGCATACATCAATCAATTCCTTAACTGAATATTTGCTGTTTATTGTAAGCTTCAATCCATTGTCAGCCCTTAAATAAGGATGTAATTTTTTCTTGCATTCTTCTATTTCCAAGTCAAGCTTTGTCACATCAATAAATCTTGATTTGGCTTTCTGCTTGTTCTCTCTTAATAATTTATATATGTCTGTTGAAGATAATCCTTTCTTCTTCATTGCTCTATATTCTGTTTTTGTCAGTCTGCTGTAGAGCATCCAATCTTCAATGGTTGATTTTGGAACTCCAAGCTGTTCTGCTAATTGTCTCTGTGTCAAACTGAACTCATCAAGATAATCCCTTATTATTATAGCCCTTTCCCACTTATCAATATCTTTCTTTCTCCAGTCCAGCATTGCATTAAATCTTAAACTTTTATATGATTTCATCTTCTTTTCCCCCTTCTTGCTCCCTCAATCATTCTTTGCTTCGCATCTTCAATTTCCTGATATAGCAAGTCTAAAGCATATTTATCATAATATCTTTTCTTATCTATAGTTCTTGGTTTAATCTTTGCATTCTTTAATGTCTTTGAAATCCAATATTGGCTTCTGTTGGTCAGCTTCATTAAGTCAGTATAGGAATACAATCCTTTCATCTTGATTTCTGATGTTTTCAATAGCTGTTTCTTTCCATAAGTAGAAAGCTTGTCAAGAGCTTTCTCCATATCTGGAGACAGATTTTTGAATTGACCATAAGCATTTGGCTGGACATTTCCATAAGCTTTATGCTTTGCTCCTTTTGGAAGCTTGTCAAACCAATACCTTATCCAATTCATCTGGCTTAATGAATATACTTTATATGAACCCTGATTCATATTTCTTTTTTCAATATGAATCAACATTCTTGGAATCTGATTGTCAAATATCTGGTTGTCTAATACATTAAAATTAGGAAGGCAGATTATAACAAGAATCTTGAAACCCCTATAAGTCTCAAAGAATCTGTTAATCATCATATTGAATTTGGTGATTGCTCCCCTTCTGCTGAAATCCCCAGCTTCATCATAGATAATCACAGGCAACTTTTCATTGTGACATACTCTAAAACAACCAGCAAACTCCTCTCCCCCTAAAGACAACTGGGGATGATTCTTTATTTCAAGAGATATTTTTGACTTGTCTCTCAAGCTATTGACATAATTAACAAGATGAACTGCTAATGTTGTCTTTCCACTTCCAACACCCCCATCTATTATTATAAGGGATGCTTTCTTTTCATCAATCCTTTTCAAAAGGGTTCTTACATTCTCCCCAAGTTTCTTGTCAAAGGGAAGCCCTGATGAATCATATACATATTCAGCCATTTAAAACAACTCATTCATCTCATTGTCAAGTTCTACATTGCTTCTATCATAAGACACCCTTGTATCAACTCTTGTAACTTTCAGTTTATCTATTATCTTGTTTAAGTCTTTTATGAACTCCCATATTTTCTCTGGTTTAAGTTCATCTTGATTAAAAAACAGGGATTCTTTTGCCCTATTTTGCATTTGAACCCAGTCTTTTTTCTTTAAATTCCTATCTAAATATGCCTGGTGTTCAAGAAACCAAGTTAATAACCTTGATTTTAATATAGATTGGTCAGCTTCAATGCCTTTGCACATCTTTTTATTGTAATCTTCAAGTGCTTCAAGCACATTTGCTCTTGCTTGTAACAGCAAAATCTTGACAACATTATGTGCTGGTGTTCCAATCGTTGCTTCTTTGTTAAAATCTACCATTCCTTAATCACCAATATAATATATAAATAGCTCTTTGGATACAAACCCCTAAATCAGTATAGTTTTATCAACACTTTCTTTTAGAGATTGGCTTGTATCTAAACAATTTTCTATGTTTCCATACTCCCTGACCCTTCCATTCTATTTGATTATAAATAATCATTTTTGTTAAGGACTTATAAACTGCCTGATGGCTTAAATTCAAAGCCCTTTGTATTTCCTTTGCACTAAAATATTTATCTGTGAATTGTCTTTCTTTTTTTAGGAAACCAATTATTTCTTGCTGTCCCATAGTATCAATCTCTTAAAGCTTTCTTCATCTGATAATAATTTGAACTTTCCTTTGTATCCTCTCTTTCTTAATCCCCACATCATCATAGCATAATAGAAATACTTGCTCCAAAAGAAAGCAAGAACAACAAAGAATATGGGAATCCCAAACCATTGTGTCCATTCAAATCCATTAAATATTAAGATTAATATAGCAGAAAACAAAGCAGAATATAAGGCAATGTTTAAATACACAGCTTTCATATAAACAAACAAGCCATTCCTTATTTTCAAAACCTTTCCTTCTGAAAATGGATTCTTGACAACATCCTGTTTTTGTAGCTTTTGGTTTGTATCTATAACAAAAGCATTAACAATTTCAGATTGTTCTGTTTCAACTCCAAAGTAAGCCATTTTAAACAACCCCCTTGACTACTGAACCAATCCCTGAATCTTTGATTGCTGTAAGTATCTGCTGACTTAAATTATAATCCTGGTATGCTAAAAATCCCAATATTAAACAAGCAATAAGACAACCAGCAATCATCAACATCATAATCTTTTCTTTCTTATCTTCAAGTGTTGGTCTCATCAAAGCCCTTTTTAATAAGTCCTGATATTTGATTGCATCAAAACCATCTATGCTTTTGTTATCACTATGTCTCACAATGCAGTTTTTCATTTCATCAAGGTCAATCCAATTAACTGCTAAACATTTGTAGAAAGCTGAAGAATCCTTTAATGCAACCCTTTTTTCTTTCTTTTCTTCTGGGTCTTTAAATAATAAATAACCCTCGTGTATTTTTCCTGGTCTGAAATAATCCCTGTTGATGCTTCTAATCTTCACTAAAACTAATCTTCCGAAACTTGCCCTTACTTTCAAATAAGGAAATAAAAAACCTTTTTGCAATAAAGCTATAATAAAAATACCAATACACATAACTATTGCATAAGCTATTGTTTGAACAAATACTGGATGCATATTAAAATTCCCCCCTATTATTTTTAGACATCCCAAAGAGTTTCTTCTTTGGTGGTTCATCAACCCTTTGATTGATGTTTTCTGTTTGAGTATTAAATTGCTTTCTCAAGAACCCATTTTTAGATTGAGACAATTCAAGAATAGTTGCAACCCTTGACAAGCAGATTAAAAAGGGTTCAATCATATCAGATTGCAATAAATCATTAGCAAGGTCAAGATAATGCTGACAATATTGAAGCTCATTTTGTTTATATGAAAGGTTTGCTAATCTCATATCTCTGGTATAGAAACCCAACAAGCCCCATAGACTTGATTTTGTAAATTTCTTTTCTCCATCTTCTTCCATCACTTCAAAATATCTGTTTAATCTTTCTTTAAGTTCTGGACTTATCTCTGACCTTCCCCAAACTGAATTGGTGGTCATCATTTGCATATCCAAGTCGTTCTGTGGTAATGTTCTCCTTTCTCTTTCCATCATTTCACCCCAATAGTATAATCATCTTTTGTTGCTCCATTTTCTTCCAATGCCTTTTCAATCTGACCAACAAATGTTTCTGGTTCTAATAATTGCTGTAATCTTTTGTTGATTATTTGTAGCATTATAGTATAAGGATTTTCAGAAACCAGAGATTGTTTTATTCCAATGGCTTTAAGTTTGGTTTGATTTCTTAATTTCTTACTTTCTTCATAGTGCTGTTTCAAAGCATCTTTCCCTTTTTCTGTAACAGCATTTATTATCACTTCTTGCAACATTTAGACACCTCATATTTTCTGTTATGAACAAAATGATTTAATAAAAACATAAACAACAAAATAAGTATAATCAATTCTGTGGAATATTCTGATATTATTCCAGGAGATTCTCCATATTCAAAACCTTCTGGAAGAAGCTCCTGATTGCACCAGTCCAAACCTTCACAATATTTTGTTTGATAAAGTTCATTATAGCAATAATTTCTTCCTTCTGGACAATGAATGTATGGTTTGTATGCTAAACTGAAATCATTTTCAATTAAAGAAAAAAACAAAACAAATAATATCAAAACCATACCCATCCTGAAAAACCATTTGTCAAACTTATATCCATAAATTTCCTTAAATCTTTGTTTCATTTTGTATTTTTCTTTTTAGCTTTTGCTTTCAAACCAAGCTTTTCTTCTATGGCTGTAATTCTATTTTCGTGTTGTTCTAATCCAACATAAAGATGTTCTGTTAGCATATCAATTCTCTTTATTGTTTCATAATCCATTTTTAATCACCTATTCTTCTCAAGCCATTTTCTTTCGTGGGCTTTTCTTATTTCAGCAGATTTGATTCTCTGCCTTTCAAGTTCCCATTGATGTTTAAGTCTTTCAGTCTCTCTGATATATTCAAGCTGTTCCATTCTGCATTTATGTTGATATTCAGCTTCTTTCATTTCCTTAACCTCTCTTGAATCTCTTTTTTTGTTAATCCACAGGAACATTGTTTATTTCCTTCTATCAAATGATAATCTTCACAAGGGCAGTCTTTTTCAAGATTGCAAAGGCACTTTCTTCTTGGGTATGGATTTGGGCATAGTTTCATTTTTATTCCTCTACTGGATTATATCTTGTTTCTTTGCCTTCTCCGGTTCTTATAACTTTAAATCCTGTTTTTCCTTGCACTCCATTATCAATAATATGTGCATATAAAGGATTTCTGACATTAAGCCATAATACCTTATCTATTCCATTATGTTTGATTGGAATAATTTTTTTTGTTCCATTGTTATCAACCCATTTTTCAAATGGTTTGGAGAAATCAACTTCAAATGCTGTTATTTTTCCAGGTTCAAGTTTTAATGCTGGTGGGTATTCACCGATTGGTTTTTCAATTTCCAGTTCCATTTTTTCTTTTGTTAGCCATTCATTCATTTTTTATCACCTTTTCGTATTTGTTGTTCCAGCTTTTTTCTTCAACTTCTTTAAGGGCTTTTGTTATTACTTCAAGCTGTTCGTATGTGGGCAACCACTTGAAAGGTCTGTTTGTTGATTTGCAGATTATTTGAGGGAACTCAACAATACAGACATCCTTGTCATTTCCATATCTGCTTGTGTTCCATTCTGCTTTTTGTATTAATATATTCATTTCCATTTTAAATTGGGGTGAGGGAAAGTTACGCAGAGCTTTCCCCACTGATTAACTTGTCTGATGTGTTTAGACTATGATTCTTGGGTTTCTTCTTCAACCAGTGTTTTAAAGTGAGTATGAAAAATTTGCCCCCTGACTTGCTGGATTCCCTGACAAGTGAAAACCAACTTGCATTTCTCACAGAAGCATTTATTTAAAATCTGACAAGAATACATAAATTCCCCTTCTTTTATTGGTCTTTTGCAATTATAACAAGTTTCCATTTTATTCAGCTTCCACAAATCTTTTTTTCTCAATCTCTTTTTTCTTCTTCTTTTCAATTTCTTTTTTCAATTTATTAATAATAGAATTTAATTTTTTAATAGAATCTTCTTGATTTATTATTTTTTGATTGGCTTCAATGAGTTTTCTTTTAATTCCTTCATCATTCCCAAGTTCAGAATCAGAGCCAAGCAAAATCATTTTCTCTATGAATCTTGACCTATTTCCAGCCATATTTAAATAAGTATTATAGATGTGGTCTGAAACACTTATGCTAATTATTTTCATCATATCACCTTTATTAAGATATTAATAAGATATTCATAGATAGTATTTAAATATATATGAACTCAAGAATATAAACTTTCATTTCATCTGTTTCCTATGGAGTAAGTGGAACTTTTTGATTATTTTAGAAAACTTTATATATAACCTTAATAATATACTAATATTATATTATTAATTAATAATATAATGAAAATAACTGATGAGGTGTTAAAATGGTTATAATTTCAATAAGCGTACCTGAATGGGTAGAAAAAGAAGTTATTGGGACAGCTAAGAATAAATCAAGTAGAGTTATGGAACTTATAATAAAGGGACATTTAGCTGAAAAACTTGGTAGTGCCACTACTAAAGAATTAGAATTATTGAAAATATCACCCCTCTTTTTAACAAAATCCTTTAAAAGTCTTTCCAAAGCAAAGACCTAATTATCAATATACTGCACTTTTTTTGGTGATAGTTAAAATAGCTTGAGCTATAATATGGAGATGAAAATATGAAAAAGAAAAAACGATTAAAGAATGTGTCCCCCTGTGTCGCAGATTTGTTACATAAATCCCCCAAGATTTATAAAAGAAAAGGGATTTATAGAAAGAGAATGCCGAGAATTGATATTAAATTGGATGAAACCTTATGGAGACCTATTTTAAAAGAGCTTAGTGATTGTTGCCCAAGTTCTTCACATTCTGATTTGATACAGAAACTTCTTTTGTATTGTTATTTATTAACCCACAAGAAAAGAAAAAATAATAAGACTGACGCAGAGGTTATTTGTGAAGCCAGAGGATGTTCTTTTGATGAATGTTTAATTGATTTTTTAAAAGAATTTGTTAAATTCAAAAAAAGCGGTAGTATAAAACTCAAATAATTTGGTTTAATACTATGTCAAAATATACAAATAAATACGCATCAGATGATGAAATAAAGCGAATATTTAATGTTGCTTCTAATCCAAAGTTTAGGTTAGCTTTTAGAATGATGTATTATTTACAATTAAGAGTTTCAGAAACAATTAAAATTAAGAAAGAACATATTAATTTTGATGATTTAACAATTAGGATTCCCTTACAAAAGAATAAGAAAATCATAAATGAATTATATCCTCTCCCAAGAATTATTTTAAGGGAACTTCAAGCATATCTTATTCTATATGAACAGGACATTACAGCTTGTGAGGGGTTTATTTTCTTTCCAGAACAAGCATATAGACTACGGGCCCATATGGCTTGAGAGAGGCTATTTCTTTAAAAAAGTTACGTTCATGCTGGCTTGTCAGCATGCAAACACTGAAAACCATTTTATATAGTGCAAACTATAGAAAAATCAGCAAAATCTGCTATGCCTGATGTAGTCTTGTGACTTCGGGTGCACGTTGCTAGAATGGGACAGCGGTTTTTTGTTCTGATTTAATGGGAAAGATTTAAATATTGGATTTACTAGAGTAATAATATTATGGGGCGGAAAGAAGATTTATTAAAAAAAGAATTAGAAACTTATAAAAAACACAAAGATGAATTAGTTAAAGAAAGCGAAGGAAAATATGTTTTAATTAAGGGTTCTGAAATAATTAATATATTTAAATCAGAAGAGGATGCAATTAAAATGGGAATATCAAAATTTGGTAATGATCCTTTTTTGGTTAAAAAAATTGAAAGAATAGAGCACATACATAATTTTACTTCTAATTTGATTGGTTGTGATTCAAAATGCCATCATTAACGCATGCCGAACCAAAATTAAAGGAATTAGGACCTATAGTGGAGGTGCATTTTTTAATACCTTTAGCTTTGGAAAAAAAATATAAAGAGGAAGGCAAAGAAATTCCAAAGCCAGTAATTGTTAAGGCTATGATTGACACCGGTGCAAGTTGTTGTGCGATTCAAAAAGACATTCCTAAGAAATTAAAACTTAATCCAGTAGGATCACATAAAATACATACTCCTTCTTGTAAAGACCATGAATGTTATAAATATTTTATCAGAATGGCTATTCCATTACATCAATTAGTATATGAGGGTGTTTTTACTGCTGTACCTTTAGAAGCACAAGGAATAGATTGTTTGATCGGAAGAGACCTATTATCTAATGGCATTTTGATATATATTGGTTATGCAAATCAATTTACATTCTCATTATTTTGATAAAATTAATATAGAACCTTTTATTTAATGTATTTATGGCTGGAATTTTTGGTAATGGACATGGATTCTTAGGGTTGCCTAAAAGATATAGCACAATCATAGTTATTTTATTAATATTATTAATAATCTGGGGCATATCAACAGTCTATTTTGCTGGTTGGATTATAGGTTTTGCATTAATTGGAATAGCTGCTTCTTTTGTCGCATTCTATCTTGGGAGGAGCAGATAAAATGAAGAGGGATCCTTTTTTTATTTTTTTAGCAATAATTATTGCTTGTACGGCAATTACGATTCTTGTTTATTCTATGATACAAATGTTCCATGGTAATGAATTTGGAACACATCTCATATTAGCTGTCTCTATGATTGCAAATGCTATGATGGTTTATCAAGGCAAATTGCCAAGAGAGCAAAATTAAGTAAACAAGCAAACAATCATAACTCTTAAAAAGAAAACGTTTTCTGATTTATCGTCTATAACACCAATGTCTTTAAATAGAAGTTGTGTTTTCTAATAGTATAAGAAATGGTTTCTCTCGACGGAGAATAGTCGATTGGTGCCCGCTAGAACAAGAGGATTAGCAAAAAAACATATAAATAAATCAGCAGTCAGCCAGTATTTTGAAAAGTGTCTTGATTGGGCTGGATTCAAAAGAGAAGATTTAATCTATAAGGTCGGAAAGAATGGGGTTTCACGAAAAAGAATATCTTTACATACATTAAAAGCTTCTGCTATACAGAGAACACTTGCAAAAACTGGGGGAAATATCTATAAAGCCCAAGCCCTTGCTCATCATACTTGTCCAGATTCTACTATGCGATACGCAAGAAACCCCTTACAAAATATGGAGCTTAAAGAAAAGACACTAAAAGATGTCTGGGGTTATGAAACCAAATAATTCTGACATTAGAGCCATTTATTTATATATGAAATTCTATTTAAATAATTACATATTTTTATGTAAGATGCGAGGTGATTTATTATGGCTAATTTCATAGGTGGGATAATCTCATTGTCAATAGGAGCAATTATGTTGGCTAATGTTTTTATCACAACAATCAAGAACACTAACACAACTGGATGGACAACTTCCGAAACTGCTCTTTGGGGAGTTCTAACTCTTGCTGGTATAGTGGGAATTGTATATGGAACATTAAACATCTTCGGTATTGTATAAGAGGATTGTTAAATGATTCTATTGCTTTGGCTGGTTTTTGTAGGCATTTCATTAATCCTTGTTGTCATAGGGTTGATGAAATCAACAGAATCAGCACAAGCTTTAATTGGTTTTTTCTTTCTTTTTTTATTGGCTTTCGTAGTTCTTGGAAATAATCTTGAATACCATACTGGAGAAATAACAAATACTTCTTATGTTTATGTTGCAAATAGTTCTAATCTAAATTATACAACAGAAACAACAACTAATGTTTATTCTACTTATAATGATACAACTGGAATATTTAATACTCACAGATTTGGGTATTTTATGGCTGTGGCTTCGGCTGTCGGACTGGTTGGGGTTCTTATAAGTTTAAAAGGATTGAGGAGAAGGGAAGATGAGTAAGGCACAATTTAATATAAAAATATTTTTTGAAAAGAGACCTATTGCAAAAAAGAATTTTCAGAACATCAAAGAGCTGGATGGAATAATAAAAGACCTAAAGAGGAAATTTAAATAATGCCTAAAACAATTTATGTTAAAGTAACAAGGAAAGATGGAACAACAACATCAAGGAGAGCAGAAGCAACAAGTTCAGATACAAAGACATCTCCAAAGGTTAGTTCTACAGCCAGAAGAAGCTCTGGCTCTGGGGGAAGAACAACAGCAGTAACCACACCACTTGGAAAAGACTTGACCCAAACAATTAATGAAGAAGGCAAAGTTACAATAAGAGAATCTGACACAGGCAAAATCGTTGAAACTTATGATGTTGATAAAGAAACAGCAAGACAGCATATTAAAGATACATCCAAACAGATTGACAAGAATGTCCAGACACAAAAACAAATAAGAGAAAAACAAAGAAAAAACTTGCAATATATTCAATTAAGGCAAAGACAAGAATATATGAAAAAAGCAAATCAACAGCCCCCAGAATATTATAATGTTAAATATATGGAAAAAGGACAGGAGAGAACAGCAAAGCTTTCTCCTGGTGTTTATAAAAAAGCTTATGATGAAAAAGGAGAAATGAAGCCAGAGGTCAAGAAAGCTTGGACTGAATTACAAAAAGCAAAAGCAACAGAGCAAAGCTATAAAGACAGACTTGAAGCTTCAAGACAATTATTTGCAACAGGAAAGCCAGGAGAACAATTTACTGGATTATTAACTGCTGGTTCTGTTTATGCTGAAAAAGGTTTCAGAAGAATTGGAACTGCTTTTAATAAAGGGAAAGATACAAAAGTCCCAATCCCAGCAATCTCAATGGGGATTCCACTTGTTCCACTTTCAACCATAGGCAAGGGTTTGGTGACAGCATACAAAAAAACAGATGAATATTTATTAGGTCAGAACAAACCATTTTCAAATCTTGAAGAAATAAGACAAACAGCAGTTAAAGGTCAAACAAAATTTTATGATTTTGCAGTCCAGAAAGTTGAATCTGGATGGGATTATTTGAAAGGCAAAGCTATTAAGTCAGCAGAGCAACCAATTCCTATACTTGAGAAAGTTGTCCCAAAGAAATTTCAGAGAACACCAGCAGAGATGGAAGCTGGTTATGAGTTTGCAAAGGGAACAACAACAGGAACATTAAAAGGATTCTATGAAAAACCAACAAAGACCATTGCAATGGTTGGTGTTGGTTATGCTGTTACTGGATTTGTTGCCCCAGCAGTCAAGTGGGGTGGATTAAGTGGATTCATTAAGACAGCAAAGTCTGGTCTTTTGCCGAGATTTACTTCCAAAGCTGTGGTTGGGGCTGGACAAGTCCTTAAATATGCCCCAATCGGAGTTTATGCTGGTGTTAAGGTTTCACAGATTGCATCACAGCCAACCCCTTATGAAAAAGGCAAAGCTTTGGGTTATTCATTATCAACAGAGTTGCTTCCAGCAATGGCTGGGGGCTATCTTGGTTTAAGATGGGGTTCTAAATATCTACAGGCAAGAGCTTATTCTAAAGAATTGGAATTAAGGGCAGTAACTTATGGAACAAAAAGAGATTTAATGATAGCAGAAGCACAGGAAAGAGTTTATTTTAAATTAAGGGGGGAGCAATATCAACAAAAGAAAGAACTGAATCTAAAGGATTTGTTTGGTAAGGATTCAGAAAAAGTTTATAAGATATTATCTGAAAAAGGCAGAGGTGTTTTTGGTTCAAGACAGATGGATTTATACATTTCTAAAAATCCCAAATGGTTAGAACCAGGAAGCATTAAGATTAAACTTAAAGGAAATCAATATGCTTTCTTTGGGAGACCAAGAATAGTCAAAGACATAGATGTAATGGCTGGAACTTTTGAAACAAAAGAATCTCTTGCAAAGAAATTTGGAACAAGGATTACTTCACAGATGGATATTAAAAGTTATGGAGACACGCAAACACATCCATTCCATAAGGGATTTGTTGATGTCCAGATGGAAGCTGGAAAAGGATATTATTCAAAATATCAAGGATTATCTAAAAGCCAAATAAAATCTGGGTTAGAATTTCATCATACTGATTATGTTTCAAATAAAGGTTATGTTATGCCCAAAGAATTACATCAACTCTTTCATAATATTGATGCTGTTACTGACAAATCTATCCTTCCAGCAGATATGAAAGAATTTTATAATACTTATAAAATTGTTGCCCAACCCCCAGTTACAGAAAGATTTACTATTGGATTAAGTTCATCTGAATTATTAGGAAGAAAGTTTGAGGGAACTTGGAATATTGGAGAGGTCAAGCCAGGAGAGACTGGATTTTATAGATATAAAAAAGACCTTCCAGATTTTATTAGGTTTGCAAAAGAATCAAAAAGTCCTGGAATATCATCTGATATTAAATTCCTTGAAAGAGGTTATCTTAATGTTCCAGAAGAAACAATATGGCTTGGGAAACCACAGCCAATATATAAACCACAAAGCTGGGCAGAAATTATTGGTTCAAGTAGTTCTGCTTCAAGAGTTCCAACAATATTGGCTTCCCCTATTGGACAACCATCAGTAAGTCCAAGTCCATCAGTTTCAGTAAGTCCAAGTCCATCAGTATTTGCAAGTTCATATTCTCCATTTAAATCAAGTTCATTAATGCCATCAAAATCAATAAGCCCATCTCCAAGCAAAATAAGTTCTTCTTATAGTCCTTCAAAATCAATAAGCCCAAGTCCATCAATAAGTCCTTCACCATCTCCAAGTCCTTCCCCTTCACCAAGTATCAGTCCATCTCCAAGCCCTTCAATCAGTCCAAGTCCTTCTCCTTCAATAAGCCCATCTCCAAGCCCAAGCCCTTCTTCAATGCAAAATATATTTACTCCCTTTACATATTATAGATATAACAAAAGTCCATTAAATAAAAAATATGCAGTCTTTGTAAGAAGAAGGGGGGTATTTAGGCAGATGGGCAAATTCAAGACAGAGAAAGAAGCTTATATCAAAGGAAGGAATATTGTGTCAAGAACTGCTGGGGCTTCATTCAGGGTTGAAGGTTCAACAAACTATCAACCAATCAGAAAAAGAATATTGTCACCAAAGCAGTTCTATAAAAGCAAGAAAGAACCAGGAGTATTTATTGAGAGAAGAAGCAAAAGAATTAAATCAAGAGGGGAACTGCAAGAAATCACATTCAAAGGAATCCAGGCAAATAAACAAAGGTTTGCACTTGGAAAATCAAAGGGGTTTAAATTATGAAATCAAACGCAAAAAAATTCAAAAAAATAGCTGGGAACAAGATTGTATTAAAGCCCTTTATGGTTAGGAAAAAAAATAAATTAAGGTGGTTTTAAATGAGTTGGTTAAAAAATATGAAAAGAAAAAGGATGGAAAGACATCAAGCTTATGTTAAATATGCCCAGCCAATAGCTGAAAGAGAGCTAAAACAGGAAGAAGAATATTATAGGGCAAAGGAAAAGGAAGCAAGAATAAAAGGAAGAATCAAAGAGCTGAAATATAGCAGAGCAAAACAAACAGGCAATAAAATAAGAAACTTTGCTGAAAACTTAAAGAAAAATATTAATCGTGGGAAAAAGGGGAAAGCAAAAGGTATGGATTTCAGTCCATCACATAATATCTGGGGGGAATCAAGAGATTTAGATATAGGTCTCAACAAAAAGAAAAGATGAATAAGAAAGGTCAAGTCGGAGTTATAGGAGCTATCTTTGTATTCCTGTTTTTTTTATTGATGTGGTTCATCTGGTTAGGTGGATTCCTTGCAGATGTTGGAACGCAGATTGTAACAACAAATTCAATGACTGGACTTGAAGCATTTTTCTTTTCAAACCTTAACCTTGTTGTGTTGCTTGGGATGATTTTAGGTATGATGGGGTGGATGTATTTATCTGCATATTAAAATGAAAAACAAAAAACTAATAATCGGATTGTGTATTTTAATTATGTTAATTACAATTTTATCTGCTATGTCTATAAATGGATTTGTATATTGGAGAGAAATATCAGACGAAGGAACAAGTAACATAGCACTAGCAGTTAATGGAAGTGCTGGATTTGATGGCTCTATAATCTGGACTAATGCACATTACCATAATAATGCCACATTAGAATATAACGACACTTCAACTTATGCAGTTGTAATTAATGGAACAACAGAAGGATATTATGAAACAGAAGGGGGTGGAGACACTAATGGCAGAACTTCTGTCTATCGTTCTGACAACGAAGGGACTTGGCACATGAATAATTTGTCTGATTCAACTTCTAATGGACATGATTTAAGCAACAATGGGGCTGATTCAGTTTCTACTTGTGCTTATGATGATTGCTACGATTTTGTATCAGCAAATACTGACTATATGACTTCTTCTTCTGATGATTTAGGAAGCACATATAGTATTTCTTTATGGGTTAATATGGATACTGTGGGGGCAACTGAACAATACCTTGTTGCAGGGGATGATTCTACTAATAGATATGATGGGCAAATATCTTATTATCAGGGGTTCAGATTTGTTGGACATCCTGATGATATGGCAATGCAAACAGAAGAAATTTCTGCAGATTCTTGGTATCACATTGTAGGGGTTTGTGATGGAACTTCAAAATATATATACGTCAATGGTGTTTTAAACAAGTCTAACACTACTGCAAACACTTGTGATTGGGACACAGGAAGAATGATTGGAAGAAGGGAAGATAATTCAAGATATTTGGATGGAACATTAGATGAATTAAGATATTATGATTCTGTTCTTAATGCAACTGAAATTCTAGAACTTTACAATAATAGAAATAATACAGGAAACGCAGGGGCTATGACTCTAGGAAGCGACCGAACTTTTAACCAAACACCAAATGCAACTTTCACAGCTAATATTACTGAACCATTATATAATTCAAATGATGCTTCTGTAACTGTATTATACGCAGATGTAGAAGGAGATACAGGAATAATATATTGGGAATGGTTTGTTGATGGAGTAAGTGTGTGGAATGAAACTGATTCAGGAATATCAAATGCAACTACAACATCTGCAACTTTAACATCTGGTAATTATACAACAGGACAATTAGTTAATGTCTCTGCAACACCATCAGACAGCAATTCAAATGGCACGACTGTATGGTCTAATACTGTAAATGTAACTGTAACGCCAAACCCTACATTTACATTAAACACACCTACAAATGCTGGAACAACATCATCAATAAATGTTACATTAAATGTAACAATAATAGACTTAAATGATACTGTAATAAACTGGACTGCATTTTATAACAATGCAACTGGATTAGTCCTATATAATGAAACAGATGTTGCAAATAACACCAACGTAGTTTATGACTGGAATAACCTAAATTATTCAACAACATATTATTGGTATGCACAAGCAGAAGATAATTCAACTGGAAGTGTTGTAAACAGTTCTGTATGGAGTTTTACGACACCAACACCAACAACTGAAATATATTGGGATAATCCAACAAATAACACACAACATAATACAACATCACTTTTATTTAATTATACGATTTATACAGACCACACAGACGTTAAAATAAACTGCTCTTTATTAAGAAATGGAGCAATAGTTCAAAACTCAACAAATTTAACAGGGGATAATTCAACAATCTATAATTTTACAGAAAACTATTTGGCTGGAACAGAAGCAGAATATAATTATTCTATTAGATGTTTAAATGGTTATGTAACAGATACAGAAACAAACAGAACAATCTATATTGACATTGTTAGCCCAACAATGAATGTCAGTTTGAGTGATAATAATACTTATTTAATTCCAGGAGTATTTGACAACAACTTAACTTTCCAAATTAATGTGACAGACCCATTCCTTTATTCATTAAACATCACAGATAGCAATGGCTATTCCAATTACACCAATCTAACTGGATTAACTTCATATATATTCAATGGAACAATTAATGTTTCTGCTTATCCTATTGGAAAACATTGGGTTAATGCAGAGGTTTGTGATGGGCATACTGACAAGGAACTGAAACAAGACTGGAATGTAGATATTGGATGGCTGTCTGATGCAATCACTTTTGAAACAGAAACAGGATGGACAAAGGTATATCCTGAAAGCTGGTTTGAAATGGAAGATGTGAGGGTTGATAAATTAAAAGATAGAT
>Ga0180432_10006071_pt1 | contig 15841 bp, 10 predicted proteins | sample SS_ome_10_FD_132414 | JGI IMG/M metagenome (GOLD analysis project Ga0180432, IMG submission 132414) | Hypersaline lake sediment archaeal communities from the Salton Sea, California, USA - SS_1_MS_2 metaG | ecosystem: Environmental > Aquatic > Non-marine Saline and Alkaline > Hypersaline >... | reverse complement strand
TTGGTTACGGCTCCCATAGGCCTTATCGTCTTATTGCATACCATGCTCAACAATGTGCAGAGAAATGCCTTAAGGCATTTCTGGTTTACCATAACGAAGATTTTCCATATACGCATAATATCCGACGATTGTTGAAATTATGCGAAAAGTTCGCAACTTGGCCACAAAACCTCAAGGATGCAGAAATATTGACCCCGTATGCTATCACCACCCGCTATCCGGGAGAGGACAAAGATGTTACTGAAGACGAAGCCATCGGGGCTATCGAGATTGCTCGAAAGGTTCAGGGACAGGTACGAAAAGAATTGAAACTGCTTGGTATGGAATTAATGGAGTAATTGAGCAACTCAAAACAAGAAAGGGTAAAATCATGAAAATCGCTCTGAAATTTAAATTGGTCGTTTTGTTGGGTCTCACATCGATGCTCTGCGGTTGCTCGGAGGTTGAACTCACGGGCCGGCAGCAATTTAATATCATCCCCGCCTCCACCATGCATTCCATGAGCTTTCAATCCTACAGCGAATTTCTCTCCGGGCACAAAGTCGTCACCGACACGGAGCAGGCTCGGATGATCAAACGCGTCGGCGGCCGCATCCAAAAAGCCGTCGAGCAATACTGCGCAGAGTACGGCATCTCGGAGAAATTGGACGGATACAAATGGGAATTCAACCTCGTGGACGATCCCAATGTCAATGCATGGTGCATGCCCGGCGGTAAAGTGGTCTTCTATACCGGGATCCTGCCCATCACGCAGAACGAGACCGGCGTGGCCGTCGTAATGGGCCACGAGATCGCCCACGCCTTTGCCAGGCACGGGGCCGAGCGAATGACGCAGGGGCTCCTCGTGCAAATGGGCGGTGTGGCATTGCAGACGGCGTTGAAAAACAAACCCGAACAAACGAAAAATATATTCATGCAATCCTACGGCGCCGGGGCGCAGTACGGTATCCTGCTGCCCTTCAGCCGGACGCATGAAAACGAAGCGGATCACCTGGGCCTGATATTCATGGCGATGGCCGGCTACAATCCGGAGGAGGCCGCGGTGTTCTGGGAACGCATGGCCGCCTCAAGCAAAGGATCGGCACCCCCGGAATTTATGAGCACCCATCCCTCCCACGAGACCCGAATCCAAAACCTCAGAGATTTAACTCCCGAAGCGATGGAGTACTACAGAAAGTCACAACAATAACGAATGAACGAACCTCCAATGCTGTAATCGATCCGACAGGATGATCTACTGTTGGTCCATTCGTTGTGTCACGGTCATCATGGGGAATTTTTCACTTCATCCCCGCCGGAAATATTACCAGACTGAACCGGATATTCAAGAAGACTGAAAAACCAGTTGAATGGCAGAGTATCAGGTCGTATGATGGTGGAGACTTTATGATATAATTCAGAGGAGACGACTATGAAGCATGCACAGTTAACCCGCAGAGATTTATTAAGAAAGGCTTGTATCGGAGCGTTTGCCGTCGCGGTGCCGATTCGCGGACGAGCCGCATCAGCGGAAAAGCCGCCGAACATTGTGGTCATCTTAGCGGACGACCAGGGTTGGGGCGACCTTCGGCTTCACGGCAACACCAACATCGAGACGCCGAATATTGATTCATTGGCACGGGATGGGGCCGTCTTCGACCGGTTTTACGTATGCGCCGTTTGCGCACCGACACGCGCTGAATTTCTCACCGGGCGGTACCACCCGCGCGGGGGCGTGCGCGGGGTAAGCACCGGGGCCGAACGTCTGAATGTCGACGAGAAGACTATCGGCGACACATTCAAAGCCGCCGGCTACGCAACCGGGGCGTTCGGGAAATGGCACAACGGCACACAATACCCCTACCATCCGAACGCCCGCGGTTTCGACGACTATTACGGCTTCTGCTCCGGCCACTGGGGCCAATACTTCGATCCGATTCTCGAACACAACGGCAAAATCGTTCGAGGCAAAGGCTTTATCATCGACGACCTCACCAACCATGCCCTTGAATTTATCGAGAACAATAGAAATCGACCCTTCTTCTGCTATCTTCCGTGCAACACACCTCATTCCCCCATGCAGGTTCCGGACCGTTTCTGGGAACAGTACAAGAATCACCCGTTGGGCATGAGACACCGCGATCCGGAGAAAGAACAGATCGACAAGACGCGCTGTGCCCTGGCCATGTGCGAGAATATCGACTGGAACGTCGGACGCATTTTGAAGAAGCTCAAAGAGCTGAAAGTCGCCGACAATACGATCGTGATCTATTTCAGTGACAACGGACCCAATAGCTGGCGCTGGAACGGCGGCATGAAAGGACGCAAAGGCTCGACCGACGAAGGCGGCGTTCGCGTGCCTTTTATCATTCGTTGGCCCGGACATATCAAGCCGGGAACGCAGATTCCACAGATCGCCGGCGCGATCGACTTGCTCCCGACGCTGGCGGACGCAGCCGGCATTTCAATCGTCGGCTCCAAACCGCTCGACGGGAAAAGCCTCAAACCCCTTCTTCTCGGACGGGCTGGAAGCTGGTCGGACCGAATGATCTTCTCCCATCAGAGGGGCCGGGTCAGCGTACGCACGCAACGTTACCGGCTCGACCACACGGGTAAATTGTATGATATGAAAACCGATCCGGGACAAAACACGGACATCTCGAAGCACAAACCGGACATCGCGGCGAAACTCAGAAAAGCCGTCGCTCGCTGGAAAGAGGAGGTCCTGCCCAAATCCCCAGAAGACGACCGGCCCTTTACCGTCGGCTATCCCGAATTTCCTACAACATTCCTACCCGCGCGTGACGGCGTTCCACACGGCAATGCTAAACGTAGCGCCCGAGCACCGAATTGCTCGTTCTTCACAAACTGGACCAGCACCGAGGATGAAATGACCTGGGATATCGAAGTGGCAAACGCCGGCACTTACGAGGCGGTGATTTATTACACATGCCCAAAGCAGGATGTCGGTTCGACCGTCGAACTTCGCTTTGGCAAGAGTCGGGTGCAAACAAAAGTCACCGAACCACACGATCCACCATTGATAGGTAAGGAATTCGATAAAGTTGATCGGGGAAGCGAATCGTATGTGAAGGATTTCAAGCCGCTGAGATTAGGCACTTTCCGGCTGGAAAAAAGCCGGGGTCAATTAACACTTCAGGCGTCGGACGTCCCAGGTAAGCAAGTGATGGACGTTCGCGCGGTGCAACTCACTTTGTTAAAATAGACAACCGGCAGAAACCAGACAGAGTATTGAGAAGGAGAATGCCTCATGAATTTACGATGCAGGAGTATCGCTGCAACAGCATCGCTGTTATTGATTGCCACGACTTCACTCGGGGCGCCGCTGCCGGACTGGACGGCGAAGATCCGCAATGATCATCCTCGGCTTTTTTTCAACGCGGAGACGTGGCCTTCAGTAAGACAGCGTACCCTCGGCGCCGAAAAGGATTGGTACTCAGGCATCAAAGAACGCGTGGATAGACTCCTCTCTGAACGTCGGAGTGCCTCCGACCCCAGAGAGCTGGGTCCGGAGGCGGCATGGGCGGCTTTTGTTTTCCGCGTCACTCAAGATGCAAAATACCTGGAGCTATCCAAAAAATGCCTCGAGACAAGCCTTGATTTCTACGAAGCCTGTTTCAAACAGAGAAAATCGGTCAACTGGTACTCGACGTCACGCGTGCACGCGACCTTGGCCTGGGACTGGCTGTATAACGATCTGAACCCAACCGAGCGCCGCACGTACATGTCCCGGCTCATACGCGCGATTAACAACGTCATCGAAGCCAAGCCCAGCATCTACAGGGAAAATATGTCCGGCTATACCACCGGCTTTTATGGCGTGACGAATTCGCTTTGGTTCATCGGTTGTACGGCTTTCGGCACGGGCATCGAGGCGGAATTGGCTAATGAGTGGCTCGTCTGGGGACATGACGAGAATATGAAACTGCTCGAGTACCGTAAAGAAGCCTGCGGTGACGACGGCGGCGGCGCTTCACCCACGCTCGGGTACGTCTTCGGCGCCTATCCGTGGTCGGAGCAGAACTTCTTCTATACATGGCTGTCCAGCACGGGCGAGAACATCGCCCCGGACTATCCGCATGGGGCGATGCTCGCCAACTACATCATCTGGAACTGGATCGCCGCCGATCCGGCGCCTCTGGAATTCGGATACGGGGACACGCCGCATACGAGCAACCGGCTGCCCACCAGCCAGCTTTATACCCACATGGCCAACATCCGGCATCTGTACGGTCGGGCGTCCCCGAAAGCCGCCGCTCTGGCCCGTTACGTGCAGCAGATCGTCCCGCGTCAATCCTATTCGAGAAGCTGGTTCATCTATCCGTTTCTCCTCACCCAAATGGAAAGCTCGCCCGAACCGTTCGCCCCGGAGAATCTCCCCCTCGCACGGCATTTCGATAACATGGGCCAGATCTTTATGCGATCCGGCACGGGGAAAAACGATACGTATGGCCTCTTCGCCTGCGGCGGCACGCTCAGGCAGCATCGCCATTTCGACGCTCTGAATTTCGTGATTTACCATCGCGGCTTCTTGGCTCTTGACTCCGGAACGCGATACAAAGAATTCGACAACGGCCAGCACCTGGCGAACTATTTCGCCCAAACCGCCGCCCACAATTGCGTCGTCATCCATCAGCCGGGCGAACCGCCGGCACGATATTGGGGCGGCACCGTCACCGGAAATCACGGGGGACAACACAAACAGCTTGGCTCCGTCGTGAAAGCCTTCGAGACCAGCGAAGATTACGTTTATATTGCCGGTGACGCAACCGCGTGCTATCAGCATGGACCTGTCAAACGCAAGGGCCAATCCGACCTTGGTGAAAAGTGCAGCCTGGCGACACGCCAGCTTGTCTTCCTGCCCCCCAACCATTTTGTAATCTTCGACCGCATCGATTCAACGGACGCCTCATATCGCAAGGATTGGTTAATCCATACGGCGCATCAACCGACCCTCCATAACAAGATTATCCGGGCCGATCACAACGAAGGCCGAATGTTTTGTCGCACGTTGCTCCCAGATGATGCGGTTCTCACATCCGTGGGCGGTCCCGGCAAAGAGTTCCGGGCGGCCGGTCAAAACTGGGACATCGTTTCCGACGGCCTGAAGCCGGAGAGCCTCGCTCTAATGGGACAATGGCGCGTCGAAGTTACGCCCGGCGCCCCGCGCAAAGACGACGTCTTTCTCCACGTCGTTCAGGTCGGCGATCAACAACTCGAAGCGATGAGTGAAATAACGCTCCTCCAAAAAGAAAACGTCAGCGGCGTTCGTTTGACGATCGGCAATAAGAAGTGGGAAGTGACGTTTAATTCAACGGGCAGATTGGGTGGTCGTATCAAACGCTTTGGAGGCTCCAGAAATATCAACGCCCCCCTGGCAACCACGGTCCAGCGTCAGATCGGGATTCAAGCTAAAATATATGACAGCATGACCTACGAACAAGCATTGCAAAGAATTCCCAAGCGTCAACTTCCCGAATTCTGGGTCGGTGATATGGATCGTCTGAAACAATGCCTGTCGAATCCTAAAAAAGGTCGGGTCAAAACCATCGCCACCACACCCGGCGGCCGGCCCGTACAACTCGTCACTTTTGGCCAGTACGAGCCGGCCCGACACAAAGCTAATTTCAATTCCGCCATCGGCGGGCGTATGCCTTCTGCTTATATGGACAAAGTCGGCCGGCAAAAACCGGTCGTCTTTTTCGTGGGACCGGTGCATGGCCATGAAGTTGAAGCGTTAACCGGACTGGCCAATTTCATCCGTGTCATGGAGACGGGGCGCGACATGGCCGGAAGGGATCAATCCGAGCTACGAGCACTTGGACAAAAATGCCGTTTACTAATTGTCCCAGCGGGTAATCCCGACGGTATCGCCCGCTTCGCTCCACGATCGTTGCAGGGGATGAAGCTTAACGACGTGCGTTTCTGGGGTCAGGGCACCTGGGACGACGACACCTTCTGCGGCTGGCCCGAATCCAAGCGACAGCACCCGATGAGAGGCGACAACACCGGGTTCCTGGGTTGCTACTTTAATGACGACGGCATCAATCCGATGCACGACGAATTCTTCGCCCCGATGGGACCGGAGGCGCCGGCTATTCTGAACGTCGCCAAAGAAGAAGGGCCGGATCTGGCGGTCTCGCTTCATAGCCATTCGAGCAACCCGGCCCTGCTCCGTCCCGCCTATGTAACGACGGAAATCCAGGAAGAAGTACGCGCGCTCGCCGAGAGATGCTACGCCCTTCTGGAGCAGCGCGGCCTACCTCACGCTGCAAGACCTTTTTCCGTCGCTTCCGAAGGCGGCAAAAATCCGGCGCCATTTAATCTGACCAGCGCGCTCTACCATGTCAGCGGCGCAACGCCGTTCACGTTCGAATGTCCTCACGGGATTATCAGCGAAAGAGCTTGCCGCGTGAGCATCAAGGAAACACTCGATATCCAGCTCACGCTTTATGAAGCAATGTTGCGTCACGCGATTGAAAAGAAAAAGTCCGGAATGCCCTAACGACAATGATAAACCGATATAAATATTTCACCCTGTTAGTATTGTTAGGAGGCATTCTCCCGTCCGCGTTTGCAGATGGAGCGGATAACAGCCCTTCGATCGACATACGTGTAGAAGCCGACTGGGTGGCCCAGGAACGCCGGAAAAACAGAACTCCCGAGGATCCGGCTGCCGTTCGCGATGCGTACCTGAGCTTGGAGAAACTCCTTATCAACCTGCTTATCATACCTGAAAAACCGGATATAACAGAGGAATCCAACACCCTCGAATATTTGCGTTCCCAGGTCAACGCGCTGGATTCTTCAAATGAACCGGCCCGACTCGACTTATATCGCCGAATCCGCGCGACAACGCGCAAGATAATACTGAAAAACCCGCTTATCGCCTCCAAACCCCTCGTCTTTATGAAACGCCGCCGGTTCATCTGCCAGATGCTCCACGAGTATCTTGGGTATTACTATGATTACGAGGACATCGCCGGCGGGGGCATTTATATACTCGAAGAACCCGGCAAGTCGATGAAGGTGCGAGACCTCATCAAGGGCCGGCTCCCCCGCGGTAACTATACGACTCTGGCGCTGTCCTATGATGCTCGGACGATTTATTTTGCCTTTGTCGAGAGAGCGCCGGAAAAACCGGATTACTACTCGCCCGAGCGACGATGTTTCCATATCTATGCTATTAACGCCGATGGGACGAACCTTCGACAACTCACGGATGGACCGTACGACGATTTCGATCCCTGTCCCCTGCCCGACGGCGGCATCGCTTTTATGTCCACCCGCCGGGGCGGCTTCGGACGCTGTCATAATCCGTGGGAACCCTTACCAAGCTATACACTCCATCGTATGGACGCCTCCGGCAACTCGCTACGCACACTCTCCTTCCATGAAACCAACGAGTGGCATCCTTCCGTGCTTGGCGACGGGCGAATCGTCTATGCCCGCTGGGACTATGTGGATCGCTCGGCGGCCAACTACCATGGACTCTGGGTCAGCAACCCGGACGGAACGAATCCGAGCATCCTTTTCGGAAACTACACCCAACGCATCAATGCATGCTACCAGCCCAAATGCATCCCGAACTCGGATCGGATTGTTTTTATCGCCGGGGCGCATCACGCCGACGTCGGCGGTTCTTTAGTCGTTTTCGATCCGAAACGCGAGAAGTTGGACCCAATAACCGGCCAGGACCGATTCGATTCCATTGAGACCCTGACGCCGGAAGTATGTTTTCCCGAAGCCCCAGGTTGGCCGAGCAGCTATTTTCATAGCCCCTGGCCGCTCTCGGAAGACACTTTTCTGGTCTCCTTCAGCCTTGAGCCGCTTCCGGGAATGGGGCCGAAAGTTAAAAAAGATACTGCCACGGGACTCTATTATTTCGACCGCTTCGGCAATATGGAATTGCTCTATTGCGATCCCGACATTTCCAGCATGTATCCGATTCCCCTGACACCGCGACCGAAGCGTCCCGTTCCGCCCTCGACGCTTCACCCGGATCTCGGCGACGAGGGCGAGTTCGTCCTGGTTGATGTGAAACAGAGCTTGTTCGCGCTGCCGGCGTCCCGAAAAATCCACCAGTTGCGAATTTTCCAGGTATTACCTAAAACCTCGACGCACGTCGCCAACAAGCCCAGGATCGGCTTTGCCAATGCTGAAAGTGCCCGCATGATGCTTGGGACGATTCCCGTGGAGTCGGACGGCTCGGCGTATTTCCGCGCCCCCGCCGGCAAGCCGCTTTATTTTCAAGCCGTGGATGAAGCCGGCCGGGCGGTCCAAACCATGCGAAGCATAACTTACTTACAGCCCGGGGAGCGCCGCAGTTGCCTCGGCTGCCACGAACCCAGACGCACATCGCCCACCAATCGACAAGGTATCCTGGCTCAGCAACGCCCGCCGTCAACGATTCAGCCCGGCCCAGACGGTACGCAGCCATTCAGTTATCCTCGACTCGTGCAACCGGTACTCGATAACCATTGCGTAAGGTGTCACGATGGACAAACAGGAGATTTGAAAAGCTCGCTGGCACTGACCGGCGATCCCACCGACAAATTCACCCGATCCTACGAGAACCTGAAGAAGTATGTCCGATGGTATGAGTGGGGAGGCAACACCATCGAAGCGATTGTTACCCGCCCCGGCCGTTCGGGTGCCGATGAGAGTCCTCTATTAAGAGTGCTGGCCGATGCCTTACATGCAGAACACGTACACTTGCCGGATGAGGATCTCCATCGGCTGCACCTTTGGCTGGACAGCAATGTTCCTTTCTATGGAACTTATGAGAAAGAACAACAATTAGCACAGAAAAACGGACAAGCTATCCCTCCTCCATTGATTCAATAGGAGTACGAAATGAATCTCAATTTTTCCTATTTCATGCCGACCCGGATTCTCTTCGGTTGCGGTAAATTGAACGAGCTTGGAACGACCCCTTATCTACCCGGCAAGAAAGCCTTGGTTGTGATCGGGGCGTCGGGTGCGATGCGAAAACACGGGTATCTCGACAGAGTCGTCAAGCTTCTCAAAGACAACGGAGTTGAGGCGGTCGTTTACGATAAAATTCAACCGAATCCCGTCTGCGAGGACGTCGAGGAAGGTGCGGCGGTGGCGAGAGAAAACGGCTGCGATTTCATCCTCGGTCTCGGCGGAGGAAGCACCCTCGACTCGTCAAAGAGCATCGCTGTAATGGCGGTCAATCCCGGCCAATACTGGGACTATATCACCCGAGGCAGCGGCGGCGGAAAGACGCCCCCCAACGGAGCGTTGCCGATTGTCGCGATCACCACAACCGCCGGGACGGGAACTGAAGCCGATCCGTGGACGGTCATTACCAAAAGCGAGACGAACGAGAAAATCGGCTGGGGCAACGATTTTACGTTCCCGCGTCTGTCGATCGTCGATCCGGAATTGATGGTGAGCGTGCCTCCGAAAACGACCGCTTATACGGGAATGGACGCGTTCTTTCACTCCGTTGAAACATACCTTGCGACGATCAACCAGCCGGCCAGCGACCATCTGGCCCTGGAAGCCGTCAGCCTGATCTCAAAATACCTGCCCATCGCCGTCAAAGACGGAACGAACATGGAAGCCCGGACAAAGCTGGCCTGGGCCAACACCGAAGCCGGAATGTGCGAATCCCTCTCCTGTTGCATATCGCATCATTCGATGGAGCACGCGGTCAGCGCCTATTATCCGGAAGTGGCGCACGGCTCCGGTTTGACGATGCTTTCGGTTTCGTATTTTAGCTATTTGGCCGAGCGGAATCCGGCGCGTTTCCCGGACCTCGCTCGGGCGATGGGCGAAGAGGTGGACGGCCTGCCCGAGACCGAACAGACCATGGCCTTCATCACCGGGCTCAAAAAGCTCATCAAAAGCATCGGTCTCAAAGAAGAAAAACTCGCTGATTTCAATATTGAAAAAGAGGATTTGAGAACCTTTGCGGAAAATTCTTTCTATGCGATGGGCAGTCTGTTTGACATCACGCCGGTTAAGCTCACACTGGATGACGTGGTGGCTATCTACGAAAACGCCTATACGGATTGACTAATGACAAATGACTATTGACAATTGAACGGATTACACGGTTTGAATGAATCCTAACGAGCAAATAGTCAATAATCAATAGACAATAGTCAATTCTTAATATCCGATAGCACAGCCGTCTTTTCGAGGATCGGAACCACCGAAATAGCGACGCGGATTGGATTTCCTCCATATGCCCTGATAGCCTCCAAAGACGCCTGTTTCAGGTCTGATCTTGTGCCCCATTGAAGCAAGTGTTCGTTTCACGTTATCTGAAATATGTCGCTCGAAAATTACTGATCCGCCGGCCGCCATTTTTGTTCCCGTCGGTTCCGAACTTTCACGATGCCGGACCCGCGGCTGTTCGCCCGCCTGTTGGGGCGACATGCCGAAATCAATGATATTCATCAGCACCTGCACCTGCCCCTGTGGCTGAAAATCCCCGCCCATAACGCCAAACGAAAAGACCGGCTTGCCCTCTTTGGTGACGAATGCGGGGATAATCGTATGGAACGGCCGCTTGTGAGGCTCCAGTTTGTTGAGGTGATTCGGATCGAGTGAAAACAGTTGACCGCGATTCTGTAGGCAGAAGCCCATCCCATCCGGCACATATCCCGAACCCCACGGATAGTAGATGCTCTGGATGAGCGAGACCATATTTCCGTCTTTGTCCGCGGCTGTCAAATAAACGGTGTCCGACGAACCTTTGAGCCTGCCGGGGCGGACATTCTCGGCGGCTCGTTTGGGATCGATTAGCTTGACACGCCGCTTGGCGTAATCTTTGGAGATAAGCTCCTTGAGTGGAACATCGGCAAAATCCATATCGGCGTAGTAAACCGCCCGATCCTCAAAGGCCAGCTTCTTGGCCTCGATGAAAAGATGTAAATGCTCGGCGGAATTAGGTTGCATCGAGGCAATGTCGAAATGTTCCAACAGATTCAACATTTGCAGAGTTGCAATGCCCTGCCCATTCGGCGGAAGCTCCCAGACGTCGTAGCCGCGATAGTTTGTGCTGACCGGCTCGATCCAATCCGCAGTGTGGTTTTGAAAGTCGCGCATCGAAAATCGCCCGCCGTTGGTTTGAGAAAACTTAACGATTCTTTCGGGCATCTGCCCCTGGTAGAACGCCTCCGCACCGTCTTGAGCGATGACGTCGAAAAATTCTGCTAAACCTTCATTCCTGAAGATATCACCCAAGCAGACAGGTTTGTCATCAGGCATGAACGTCTTTGCCAAACCTGGATCATCCGTAGTATTGAAGGACCACGATCGTGCTATAACCGGAGAAACCGGGAAACCTTTACGAGCATATTCGATTGGAGCTTTCAGAATCTTTGCCAAGCTCAATCGCCCCAGCTTGTTTTGAAGGGCATCCCATCCGCTGACGCAACCAGGGACGCTCCAGGATAACGGTCCATAGATGGGGATTTCTTTAAGCCCCAGAGCCCGTGCTTTATCGATGCTCCAATCGTAAGGCGAACGGCCGCTGGCGTTGAGGCCGAGCAGCTTCTTATCCTTCTCGTTCCAGACGATAGCGAAAAGATCGCCGCCGGGTCCGCACATCATCGGCTCGACCAGGCTGAGCATGGCATTGGTGCAAATGGCCGCGTCGATGGCATTCCCACCGGCCTTGAGAATATCCACCCCGGCCAGACTCGCCAGAGGCTGGCTCGAACAGACCATTCCGTTTTGACAAACCACCATCGAGCGATTCTGGTTTCTGTTTTGAAGCAACTCTCGGCTGATTGACATTTTTTGATTTTCTATATTCATACCATGATTACCGGCCAGTGCTACATTGCTGCATAGATACGACGAAGAGTAGGCGCCGGCAGCAAATTTAAGGAATGAACGCCGTTTCATAGGACTCGCCCTTACCGATACTTAATTGATGAGAAAATAAAATACGGAGCGTAGAAACTACGCTCCGTGAAGTCCAACTAACAAACGACGAACACGGCACGGGATGAGAACTTCCTGCCCCCCCCCCCCATCTCATCCATTGTTGAGACCTTGACTGGCTAAACGTTCTTCTGTTCGCCGGGTTCGCGAGTGACTCATGAGTTACTGCTGATGCTGTTGTTGTCCCGCAAAGACTCTCCGTCTTTGGAACAGGTAGAGAATAATCCCCAGGGCGATCAAACCCACAAGGCCATTTTCACCGAATGATTGAATCAGCCTCGTGAGATTGCCTACGACCCCACCGAAGAAACTGACTTTGTCGCCGAAAAGGATTTCAACGACCACGCCCAGGGCAACCAGCAATAAAAAGATTTCCGTAATTTCACCAAGCCATTTCTTAATTTCTTCCAGATAATGCATCTTCGACTCTCCTAATCAATCCATAAGTTCAGCATGACTCTAAACACGACATCACGAAACGCTTACGTATTCTGTTCGGCTTGTTTTTTTCATTACTTTAATCTTTGTCGCCAAATTAGAGGGCTTTGTGGACAGCAAAAAAGTCTCTTCATCCACCCTGCCCATGCAATTCCCATGTCGGAATGGACGTATCAACATTGAAATCGCAATTCATCAGCCAAACACAACGGTTACGTACCCCGTTACCGTCTCTAACAAATGACGACAGTTTTTTTAACGCACTTCCATATTCTCGACTATGTCATTAATGAAGCGACCTGGAAGATAAATGAAAAACAAATCCTCACCTTCGCTATCACATTGCAGAACGAAAAAGTCCTCAATTTCCGAGCTAACGCAAGGGGTAATATGGGAAGTTTTCGCTTGACTTTGATGTTAAAATAGGTTATTATGCATATATGCTCCTAAACATCGCATATTTTGTGTTACGTCTGGCCCTGATCGTTACGATCTGGGCATTTGTGTGGCGATTTGTTAAGCCCAAAACGCAGCTTATGAGAATCGTTAGGGCGACGTTGCTGGTGCTCGGTCTGTTAGGCGCCCTGGCTGTGATGAAAATCACTTGCGGGTAACCGGGGTCTCATTCGTCTGACTTTTTTACTTTCTTGTTCACGTCCCATGTTCTTAGGTCATGACCATTTTTGGCCGGTGTCGTTTCGGTGTCAGGGCAATCCACACGACAATCTGCGCCGCGAAACCCGCCACAAGAATTGCGATGGCAAACCAATAGGGCGAGTACCTTCCGACGTTGCCGGAAAGATACCCCCCCGCTCCTGAGCCGACGACAACACCGAGCGAGAGAGTTACTTCGTGTATCGCCATCCGGACGGAGCGCTTGCGGGACCCACAGGCGCCGTAATAGAGATGGGAGCTGTAGGCAAATCCAAAACCGAAACCCATCACCACAAAGGCCGGTACGAAACCCCAGAGCGAGCGGCCGAATATCATGAGCACAAGAGGAACGATGAGGGCCACTTGGGCGCCGAGAAGGTACGTGAGTTTAAAATGCCAAAAGCCAAGACGTCCCGCGCCCGTCAGGATGGCAAAGTTGCAGATTCCGAAGACCGTAATCATAATTCCAAACTGCGTTTCGGAGAATCCCAAGCCCGTAAAAAGTAACGCAAACTGCGAACGCGATACCCCCAGACAGGCCCATGAGCAGAACAGGGCAATGCGGGCCATCCATTTGAAGCGGAGCAGCATGGTCTCGTCGAAATGGGTTTCGGCAGGTTCGAGAGGCTTGGCCGAAGCGGCCGTGCCGGCCGATTCATCATGGGCAATCCAAAGCAGGATGAAACAAATCGCCAAACCCGCCACGCTGGCCACGATAGGATTAAGGGTGCCGTTTTCCACCAACACGCCACTTATCGAAGGGCCCAGGATGGCGGTCGCCGACCACATCCCGTTATAGGTTCCGAGACGACGGTTCAAAACGGCCCCTTCGTAATCCGCCGACACCCAAGACATCAGGAAAGGCCAGAACAGCGACATCGCCGCACCCGCAAGGACACCTGCGGCAATCATCGTCCATATCAGCGTAAGGTTGCCGAACTGATGATTGGCAAGAACGTACCCCACCACGGCGATCATGACGACCGTGGCCAGGAACATGGCGGCGGTCGCCGTACGCGTGGCGTGACGCGCGTTAAGGTGGCCCAATACCGTGCCTGCAAACAGCAAGCATACCAGATAACCCAGCATGTTGGCCGCCCAGACGTATCCGACGTGCTCCTCGGTCCCCCCGATGTTGCGGATAATGAACGGCATCGCCGTCCACAAGACGTTTAGACTGATCGCCATGGCAAACGCGGCTCCATACAGGGGCCAAACGCCGGCACGGTCCTGACGAGCATTTTGAGAGAAGGCTTCATTCATCAGATCACACCCAAAAGGATAGCATTGTACAATCATGCACATATATCGCAATAGGTTAAATGGCAAGATTACGACCCCCTGCTTCAAAACAGCAAGATTTGAGTTTTTGCTTGACAGAGGTATTAGCAATCTGGTAAAAGAGATATGGCTAAAAGGTGTTCAGGAGTCTCCAACTGATGATGTGATAAATATCTTTCCGGTTAGGGCAGGCACCCGGATACGCCTTACGTGAGGAAAAGGGTTGAATCTAAATAGACATGGAGGAGAAATCCGTGTTTGTAACCTGTGGTTCGGAGATGCCGTATAGGGCCATTCCTCATCTTTTCTTACAGGTAGAGATTTTAGATTTTTCCATGACGTATATGCAAGGTTGTCTGAGACCATGTTCTCTGTCAATGGGTCGGTCGATGACAACAGGGAGCTTGGTGTGTAGCCAAAGCGATCTCACATTTTCTTAGTCCCTTTTGAAAGGAGGATTATCATGTGTAAGAGGTTGATTGATTTAATGTTTGTTGCGGCCGTTCTCTTTATCGCGGCCCCCGTCGGCGCCATGCTCGTCGATTGGGAAAACACCGTGGCGCCGGCCTCGCCGGCATTCCTCGCCACCAACGTCCCCGATGGGCTTTATGACATCGGCGTATACGGCGGCGAGCAGACCTATGAGTTCGTTGTGAAAAGCAATCCCGATGAAACGGAAGCCAGCATGGCACTGATCGGCAGGAGACAATTCGGCGACACGGAGGCGGGACTGAAGTACGAGCAGTGGAACAATACCGGAACTTACGGCGCCACTCTTTTTGGTGTGGTGGACCTTGATTTCGGTGTGGCCAACGATCCCGGTGTCGATACCCATTTGGTCTTTGTTTCCAGCGAAACAGCGGGAACGACGGCGCTGTACGTCAACGGCGTTTACCAAGCCAGTGTCGATGCGGCGATCCCCCTGTCGGGCCTCGTCGGTATCGGCTACGGCGCGCAGGGTGAGGACGGAAGCGGCGTCTTCGACGATTTCGACGGCGTTATCTATGGCGTGGCGATCTACGACGCGGCGCTTTCGGATGAAGAAATCGCAGCACACTCCGACGCGTTTTTCAGGCCGGACCCCGTAATGCCCGGCGGCGAAGGTCTGGTTGCATATTACGCAATGGAAAACAACACGGATGACAGCTCCGGCAATGCACTCCACGGAACGCTCGTCGGCGAGCCGAGCTTTGTCGAAAGCCTGACCGGCTACGGCATGGCGCTGGACTTCGACGGTATCGACGACGTGGTCGAATTGGGCGCGATTGATGTGATCGGCCAGATCACGCTCGCGGCATGGATTAAAGCCGACGATTTCGAGATCAATGATGCCCGGATCATCACGAAGGCACAGGAATGGGGTGGAAACGATCACTGGTGGATGTTGAGTACCATTTCGGAAACGAGCCTGCGTTTCCGGCTCAAAACCGATGACGGTCAGGAAACCGCCACATTGATTTCCGATTCCGTCCTGGAAGCCGGAACCTGGGCGCATGTGGCCGCGACGTGGGACGGCGGGATGATGCGGATCTACAAAGAC
>Ga0180432_10006070_pt1 | contig 15848 bp, 15 predicted proteins | sample SS_ome_10_FD_132414 | JGI IMG/M metagenome (GOLD analysis project Ga0180432, IMG submission 132414) | Hypersaline lake sediment archaeal communities from the Salton Sea, California, USA - SS_1_MS_2 metaG | ecosystem: Environmental > Aquatic > Non-marine Saline and Alkaline > Hypersaline >... | reverse complement strand
CGGGATTTGAGAGGGGCAATATGGGCGCTATAGACCGGCAACAACTACTGGAGTTCTATGAAGGGATGCTGCGAATTCGCTTCTTCGAAGAGAAGATACGCGACGTCCTGCACCCACAGGGGCTATTGCGAGGCAGTTCGCATCTGTGCATTGGCCAGGAGGCCGTGGCGGTGGGGGCGATGCACGCTCTGCAGCAGGACGACTATGTCCTTAGCACTCACCGTGGCCATGGTCACGCTCTCGCCAAAGGTATGGAGCCATACGTGATGTTCGCGGAGATATTGGGCCGCAAGAGTGGCTGCTGCCAGGGCAAGGGAGGCTCCATGCACCTGGCCGAAACGGCTCTCAACTTCGTGGGGCAGGCCCCAGTAGTGGGCTCAAATGCGCCGATGGGTGCGGGACTCGCTCTGGCTGCCCGGCTCGAAGGCAGCAGTAGGTTGGCGGCGACATTCTTTGGCGAAGGTGCGCTCAATACGGGGGCTTTCCAGGAGGCAGCCAACATCGCGGCACTATGGCGACTGCCCGTGATATTCCTGTGCGAAAACAATCTATACGCGATTTCGGTGCCGTTGGACAAGTCCAGTGCAGTTACCAGGTTGGAGAGCCGACTGTGTTGCTATGGTATAGAAGGACGGCGGGTCAACGGAATGGACGTGGTGGAGGTCTATGAGGCTGTGCAGCAGGCAACCGAGCAGATGCGCACAGAGCCCTTCCCCGCTTACCTTGTCTTTGATACCTACCGTTTTCAGGGTCACCACACCGCCGACAAAGAATCATATCGTCCCACTGAAGAGGCCATCGCCGAGTTCCGCGAGCGCGATCCCATCCACATCCTCGAGTACAAGATGATTGACGACCATACCGTGGATATTGACACCACAATTGAGTACCGGGACCGGATTCGCGATGAAATTGATAGGGCTTTTGAGAAAGCGGTAGCGGCACCCTGGCCTGAGCCGCGCGAAGCCCTCAACGGTGTCTATGCGCAAAAGGAGGCTGAGTAGCTATGTCCGAACGGATCCGCAACGTTACCTTTGCGCAGGCCATCCGCACCGCTATTCGCGAGGAAATGAAGCACGATGAAAAGGTGATCCTCTTCGGCGAGGACGTGGCCCAGTATGGAGGCGTCTACGGAGCAACCACGGGATTGCAGCATGAGTTCGGTGACGACCGGGTGCGCGACACACCTATCTCGGAGATGGCCATAGCGGGCATGGCCGTGGGAGCAGCTTTGGCCGGCTACCGGCCTATCGCCGAAATTATGTACTGCGATTTTCTGACGCAGGCCTCCGATGCCATTGTCAACCATGCCGCGAAATGGCGGTATATGAGCGGTGAGCAGTTCAAGCTGCCACTGGTGGTGCGATCCCCCGCAGGTGGTGGTGCAGGTTACGCAGCCCAGCATTCCCAAGCCCTGGAGGCCTGGTTCGTGCATATTCCAGGGCTGAAGGTGGTCATGCCTAGCTCCCCGCGAGACGCGCGTGGCCTATTGAAAGCTGCGATCCGCGATGACAACCCCGTTGTCTTTATCGAGCACAAAGACCACTATTCCTACAAAGCGGAGATGCCCACCGCTGAGGAGATCATCCCTCTAGGGAGCGCTGAAGTCAAGTGGCAGGGCACCGACTGTACGCTGGTAGCTTGGTCGAAGACATTGACCTATGCGCTGCAAGCAGCGGAGCACTTGGCGAAAGAAGGCATCAGTGTAGAAGTCATTGATCCGCGCACCTTGCAGCCGCTGGATACTGACACCATCTGCAACTCAGTGGCAAAAACCGGCCATCTAGTTATCGCGCACGAGGCCGTCAAGTTTGGCGGCTTCGGCGCCGAGATAGCAGCGCAGGTTGTCGAGAAAGCCTGGGATAACCTGACAAAGCCCCCACTGCGCATCGGTGCTCCCTTTGTGCCTCTACCATACTCGCAGCCGCTCGAGACATTTGTGATTCCCCAGGTGAAAGACGTAGTGAAACAGATTACTGAGTACCTCGGAGCTTAGCGGTTATACCTGTGCATCTGCCAAGGAGCGGTCTTCTTCCCTCAGGAGGCTCGAATCTACTTGCTGACGACTCTTAATCCATTGCTCGGCAATCTTGCCTTCTTCGTGAGGTCGGTTCAGCACGAAGGCGGCCACCACTCGACTGCCTTGCAGCCACCAGGTGCTGAAGCTGCCGCCGGCCGGCTCCCCGCGATAGATGACCCGATCAGCTCCAGCTTGGTCGCCCCAATACTCCCACGACAGGTCAAACATATCGGAGTAGAAGTAAGGCACATGCACGAACGGTTCGCGCCGGCCCAACATAACTCGGGCGACGTGCTTGCCCTGATGGCGCGCATTGTCCTCGTGCTCGAAACGACGAACCCGCTCAGAAACCACATCATGGTATCTGGCCACATCGCCGGCAACGTACACATCGGGAATTGCTGTCTCGAGGTATTCGTTAGCTGCGACGCCGTCACTGGTGTCAAGCTCCGTTTTGGCCAGGCAACTCACCTCCGGATAGACACCGATGCCCACGACTACCATGTCGGTGCCTATCTCTTCGCCCACGTCCAGCGCCACGGAGATGTCACTGTTGGTACTGTCGCAGGATTGCACTCGCGAACTGGGCATAAGACGCACACCGCGCTGCTGATAGTACGTCTGAAAATAGTCAGCCATCTCGGCGGTAAAAACCCCGTTCATCACCTGATCATCCATAAACACAAGCGTAGTCTCGATATCCTGCTCGGCCAGCACCGAAGATACTTCCATGCCAATGAAACCGGACCCCACGACTACGGCACGCTCAGCTTGATGAGCATACTGGTGAATGTCCCGCGCATGACCAACATTTCTCAGGTAGAAAATGCCTTCAACCTGGCCCTCGACAACCTTCAAGTCGCGAGGCCAGGCCCCGGTCGCAATCAGCAATCTGTCGTAAGTGATTGCTTCGCCTGAGCGGCGTTGCAGAGCTTTGGCCTCAAAATCTGCGTGCGTGATCCAGGTGTTCAGCTGCAACTTGATACCGTGGGAGAAATAGAAATCCGGACTGCTAATCAGAATGTCGTCGAGGTCTTCATCACCGGCCAAAAAGCCTTTTGACAAGGGAGGACGCTTATACGGCGCAGTGTCATCAGCCGAGACAATACACAACTCACCAGGCTCTATCCCTTGCTTGACGAACTCCTTGGCGGCATATCCTGCGACCATGCCGCCTCCCAATATTACGTGTTTGTAATGAGCCATAAGGTACCTACCCTTAGCGCTGTAGCTATCGTTAGAGTTAGCCCGCTCTGTCGCGGCGAGATTAGCGATATACCACCAACCTGCCGACCTAATCCACTATTCTCCAATAATCGCTCAACACCTTCGTTGGCCTTGGAGCAGGAAAAGTCCCTGCCGATACCGAAACAGAATCCGGTAGACATTAAACCAATGGTTATTGGCTGCTACCACTGTAATCAATGAATACGAAAGTGCTGGGAATATCAACCAGTCCGCGAGTGCAGGGAAACACCGACCTGCTGTTGCAGCAGGCCCTCAGCGGCGCTGAGACAGCCGGGGCCCAGGTCGAGTACCTTTCTCTGTGTGATCTGAACATCGCCGACTGCCAGGCATGTGATTATTGCTGGGAGCATGGCACCTGCCGAATTGAAGATGATTTCCAGCAAATCCTCCCTAAGCTTCTGACAGTTGACCGGTTGATCTTCGCCACTCCTATCTTCTTCATGAGTGTGTGCGGCCAGGGCAAACTGCTGATAGACCGGGGGCAGTGCTTGTGGGCCCGCAAGTACGTACTGAAGCAGCCCGTGTCCCCTGATGCCGTAGCGCACCGGCGGGCTATGGTGATCGCCGTTGGCGCGACGAGGAGTACCAAGATGTTCGACTGCGTGCGGTTGACCATGAAGTACTGGCTCGATGCACTGGACATGGACTATGCTATGAACCTTTTTGTGAACCAGACTGATGCCCGCAGGGCGATCCTGGAACATCCCACCGCAATGCAGCAGGCGGCGCGGCTCGGCCGGGAGTTGATAGCCCCCGCAGGCCCGACATTTTCGGAACCTGTCGAGGTGGAGCTATTCTGACAACCCATGCTACAAATCAGATAATGACTACGACATTCGATGAAGCATATCGGCGTGTTGAGCCGGTGTTCGGGCTGGAGCCTGACCCAGTCTTGGCCCGCCTGGTGCTGAATCAACAATTGCACGGCCGAGCGCTTGACCTGGGAGCTGGTGACGGCCGCAACAGTCTCTTTCTCGCTGCTCAGGGTTTCACGGTGGAAGCTGTTGATCTCTCCCGAGCGGCAGTAGAAAAGCTGAAGCAGCTCGCCGGCCGGCGAAAACTGCCTATCCACGCCGACGTGTGTGATCTGTGCGAAGCAGGCAAAATCACTGGCGCGTATGACATCATTGTCGCCGATACGGTGCTATGCCACCTTCCCGCGCGCGAAACTGCTCGCCTGGCTCAGGAGATCAGTACATCGCTGCAGCCCGGCGGCTGGCTCTACGTGGCCGCATTCAGCGACGATGATCCACGGGAGAGCGAATTTGCTCCGCTCATCGAAACATACTTCACGGTGGAAACGCTCTGCACGCTCTTTTCAGACTTGCGACATGAACGCTGTGACCAGGTGCATGTTGTTGACAACCGCCATGGCTGCCGCCACCGCCATGTCCTGGTGCGCCTGATCGCGCAGAAGGAAGGTCGTTGAGAATGTCTCTGCAAGACAGAGTGGCCGTCATCACCGGGGCCACAGGCAATCTCGGAACTGCGGTCACCAAGCGTTTCGTAAGCGAACAGGCGCAGGTTGTCCTCACCTACTACGACGAGGCAGAACTCGAAGCGCTACTACCCCAATTGACGGCTGAAACCGATGTACTGCCGTTTCAGTGTGATGTAACGGTAGAGGCCCAAGTACGGCGCATAATGCAGGAGACGCACGACCAGTTAGGCGGTCCACACATTCTGCTCAATCTCGTCGGTGGCTACGCAGGCGGCGATACCATTGCAGACACCAGTGAGACCACATGGGATAGGATGATGGCGCTGAATCTGAAGTCCGCATTACTGTGCTGCAAGTACGCCCTCACGTATATGGTGCCGCAAGACTACGGGCGCATTGTGAACGTCTCATCGAAGGTTGCAGTTGATCTGCCGGCTAAGTCGGCGGCGTATGCTGTCTCCAAGGCCGCCGTTATCAGCTTGACTAAATGTCTGGCTCAGGAACTCAAAGGCACAGGTGTATCGGTCGCGGCGATCATGCCCGGCATCATTGACACCCCTGCCACCAGAGAGGCCCGTCCCCAAGCCGACTTCGCCAAATGGGTGAAGCCTGAAGAAATTGCGGATGTCCTCAGCTTCCTGGTGAGATCCCAGGGCGGAGCACTGAATGGGGCAATTATGCCGCTTTTTGGCGGCCTATGACCACTATGCGTAGTACGCACGAGCTAGCTTGGTAAAACTCAGGAAATTTGCGGCCCAATACCGTAGCATACGTGACTGCAGGGGCCCATTCGGGAAGCTACATTCTATTGGTAGTAGAGACAGACGTAATTTCTGGCGTAATGGGCTTTCTAATGCCCATTATGGAGCGCGTGGCAATTCTGGCCTGAGGAGGGCACATAATGTTCTTAGAGAGAATCCATTCGTCGGGCTTGGCTCACATCTCTTACATTGTAGGCGATGGCGGCCAGGCTGCCGTTATTGATCCCCGCCGCGACTGCGAAATCTATCTAGATGTCTGCCGGCGGCAGGGCGCTCGTATTACCCACATTTTCGAAACTCACCGTAATGAGGATTTCGTTGTCGGCTCGGGCGAACTGGCGCGTCTGACCGGGGCTGCGATCTTCCACGGCGAGCAGCTCCCTTTTGAATATGGCAATCCCGTCACCGAGAATGACATTTTCGATCTCGGCAGCGTTCGGCTCGCGGTGCTTAGTACTCCGGGCCATACCGATGAGAGCATTTCTATTACTCTCGCTGACGCAAATTTCTCGCCGGAGCCGATTGCAGTATTCACGGGTGATACGCTCTTCGTAGGGGATGTGGGCCGCACCGATTTTTTCCCCGAGCGCGCCAAGGAGATGGCCGGACTCCTGTATGAGAGTATTTTCGGGAAGCTCCTGCCCTTGGGCGATCATGTCATAGTTTTCCCGGCCCACGGGGCTGGCTCGGCGTGTGGCGGCAACTTGGCATCCCGCGAATTTTCGACCATCGGGTACGAGCGCAGGCATAATCCAGTCCTTCAGTTGACAGACCGCGACAAGTTCGTGGAGTTCAAGGGCGCCGAGCAGCACCATATGCCGCCCTATTTTGCCCAGATGGAGAAGCTCAACCTCCAGGGAACTTCATCCCTCGGTGGCCTGCCCGAGCCGCTGCCGTACGGGGCAGACGAGTTTGCCGAAGCAATTGACAAGGGGATGTTCGTACTCGACGTGCGGAGTCCCGAGAGTTTCGGAGGCGCGCACATCCCAGGCAGCTTGGCCGTTCCTCTGGAACTAATACCCCAGTTCGCTGGATGGTTTGTGCCTTACGATGTCCCTATCGGACTGGTTGTTGAGAGTGCCCAGCAAATCCAGCCTGCCGTGCGATATCTGATCCGACTGGGTTTCGAACAGGTGGAGGCCTGTCTCGAAGAAGGCATGCACGAGTGGGAAACCAACGGCCGCGAATTCGCGGGCATTCCCCAGGTCCATATCATGGAAATAAAGCGCCGCCTCGATGAGAACGAAGAATTCACTCTACTTGATGTGCGCGATGAGGCTCAGTTCGATGCCGGCCATTTGCGCGGTGCTCATAATATCTACGTTGGTGAATTACCCCACCGTTTAGATGAAATCCCGGAGCACCGTCCTATTACCACCTTTTGTGGTACCGGGCACCGGGCCATCATTGCGGCCTCGCTCATAGAGCGCAATGGCTATGAACAGGTCGAGAACTGTCTCGGCTCGATGGCTGCCTGTCGCGCGACCGCGTGTCCGTTGATAAGGCAAGAGTAGGAGGTCCTGAGAATGTACACAAAAGCGCGTGTCGCTTTCCTGGTACTGGTGTTAGTCGCTGTTGTGCTGCTGAGTTTTCTGACGCCCGCCAGGTGGTCGCCCTACACCGCCGGGGCTGTAATCGGTATGTTGTGTTGGCTGACATTTCTCATCTCCGACAAAGAGCTGGGTGTTTCTGCCACTTACGTTCGCATCTCGGGATTCATCGCCCGCCTGCTTCACAAACAGGCGGTGGACGACAACGAGTATTACCAGGACACAGGCGTGAAGCTTGACTGGCAGATGATGTTGTTGCTGGGGGTATTCCTCGGTGCCCTCGTCTCAGCCGTTGGCTCAGAGTCGTTTCACATGCACTGGGTCCCGGGCCTCTGGCAAGACGTGTTCGGGGACGCCGTAGTTCCCCGTCTGCTGATTGCATTTGTCGGTGGCGTCTTCGTGGCGCTGGGTGCCCGATGGGCCGGCGGCTGCACCAGCGGCCAGGGCATCACCGGAACATTGCAGATGTCGGTGGCCGGCTGGCTAGCTGCTATCTGTTTCTTCATTGGTGGCATTATCACCGCCACCATAATATACGGCTCAGGAGGTACCCTCCAGTGAGAAGTGACGCTTCCGGTACAAATCGCGATGAGTTGCTCACTGGTCTCAGTTTCGGCCTGATCTTTGGTTTGGCCCTGCACAAAGCCGGAGTCACTGACTACGATATCATTCTGCGCACGCTCTTGCTGCGGGATATGTTAGTTCTCAAAGTCATGATGACCGCGGTGATCGTCGGAGCAATCGGCATCTATGCCCTCCGCGCGATGGGATTGGTGCGCCTTCACATTCGTGAGGCTGCGGTCGGCAGTAACGTCATCGGTGGTCTTATCTTCGGGCTAGGCTTTGCCTTGCTCGGCTACTGTCCGGGGACTGCGGTGGGAGCCGTGGCCGCAGGGCACTTGGATGCCTTCGTCGGCGGAATCATTGGAATGTTGGTGGGTTCATTGCTATTCGCCCAGGTATATCCGCACCTGAAGTGGCTGTTCAGAATCGGCTACATTGGCGACAAGACTCTCTGGCAGATTCTCAGCGTCAATCCTTGGGCGGTTGTCTTACCAGTGTGCGGAGTGCTTGTTGTACTTATGTGGTACTTGGAGACAATCGGCCGGTGAAATGGACAAAGCCGCACCATCGCTCATTAGGCTAAGGATGACAAAAAATGAAAGTGAACATCATCTTCTACAGCATGTTCGGACATGTCTATCGGATGGCCGAAGCCGTCGCGCAGGGGGCTCAGGAGGTTGAAGCTGCTGAGGTCGGTTTGTTTCAGGTTGAGGAAACTCTGACGGATGAGATGCTGCTACAGACCGGAGCGGCGGAAGTTCGTACGCAGTTTGCTCACATCCCAGTCGCGACTGTGGATCACTTGGTGCAGGCGGATGCGATCATTTTTGGCACGCCAACTCGTTTCGGGAATATGTGTTCGCAGATGCGCGCTTTCCTGGATAAGACGGGACCCCTATGGACGGCAGGAGCCTTGATCGGGAAGGTAGGCAGTGTGTTTACTTCTACTGCGTCGCAGCACGGTGGACAAGAGACAACTTCAGTTTCTTTCATGTTCACCTTGCTACATCACGGCATGATAGTAGTAGGCGTGCCCTATTCTGAGCAAAGACTTTTGAATGTCGCAGAGATCACCGGCGGCACACCCTATGGAGCCTCAACTATAGCCGGCGCCGATGGCAGTCGCCGGCCTACTGAAAATGAACTGGCCATTGCTCGCTTCCAGGGGCAACATGTGGCTGAGGTAACAAGTCGCCTGTTGAGCTAGAAATCATCAATCTCGCCGTGCGTGACGGAATCACTATTAAGCGTCCAATTGCTATCAAATGAACTGGTTTGAGAACCTTCATCCTGTAATCCAGGCTCTGCTTGCGACGGGATTCACCTGGGCGCTGACGGCACTGGGCGCCGGCGGTGTCTTTCTCGCCAGACAGCCGAGCCGTAGGATCCTGGATGCGATGCTGGGGTTCGCCGCCGGCGTAATGATTGCTGCCAGTTACTGGTCGCTACTGGCTCCGGCCATTGAGATGTCGGAAGGCACCGGCCTTCCCGTTTGGGTTCCGGCGACAGTGGGATTCATGTTGGGTGGAATCTGCCTGTGGGGAATTGACAAGCTGCTTCCCCACCTCCATCCGGGCTTCACTTCCGATCAGGCGGAGGGGCTGCCTACCACCTGGCGACGCAGTACTCTTCTGATTCTCGCCATAACGCTGCACAATATCCCCGAAGGACTTGCTGTCGGAGTTGCATTTGGGGCGGCTGCCGCTGGTATTCCCGCCGCCACACTCACAGGTGCGATCGCGTTGGCCCTGGGCATCGGCATTCAGAATTTCCCCGAGGGGCTGGCGGTGTCAATGCCTCTACGCCGTGAGGGGCTATCACCCCTCAAGAGCTTCTGGTATGGGCAGTTATCGGGAATAGTCGAGCCAATCGCCGGCGTTCTCGGGGCGGCCTTAGTCCTGCTGATGAAGCCTCTTCTACCTTATGCACTGGCTTTTGCGGCGGGGGCAATGATCTTTGTGGTTGTCGAAGAGCTTATTCCCGAATCTCAGCGCGGAGGTAATACCGACTCCGCTACCATGGGTGCTATGTTGGGCTTTACCGTGATGATGATCCTTGATGTAGCGCTGGGGTAGCCATGGCCCGGATCCACTGCGAACCAGAAGTGGCTTTTAAGGGCCTCTCGTCGAAATACCCCGCTGACATACTACAAGCCGGTCGCTAACTGCTATCATGTTTATTGCGCAAGGGTGACTCCATATGGACCTGAACATTGCCGAGCGTGTTGCAATTGTGGGAGCTTCGAGCAAAGGTCTGGGCCGCGCCTGCGCCGTAGCGCTGGCTCGCGAGGGGGCTCGAGTGGTGATATGCGCTCGGCACATTGAGCCCCTGCAACGCGCAGCAGCAGACATCGGCGCGACTACCGGCAGAGAAGTATTGCCGGTTGTAGCTGATCTTACTCAGAAAGCCGACATTGAGCACCTTGTCAGCGAAACTCAGAATCGCTGGGGAGCGCCGGACATATTGGTTAACAATATCGGCGGCCCACCCCCCGGGGGCTTTCTTGACCACGGCGAGGAGGCTTTCCAGCAAGCCTTTGAGCGGCTGTTGTTATATCCCCTACGGATCATGAAATTGACAATCCCGGCGATGCAGCAGCAGCGCTGGGGCCGTATCGTCAACATGACTTCTATGGCTGTCAAGGAGCCGGTTGCTGATTTAGTACTGTCAGGAGTATTTCGCACCGGACTAATCAGTATGTGCAAGGCGTTGGCTCACGAGCTCGCCGCTCAGAATGTGCTCATCAACAACGTAGCGCCAGGCGCCTTTGAAACAGACCGTGCCTTGGAGCTATTGCGCGAGCGCTCCGAGCGTACCGGGCGGACTGTCGCAGATCTGCGGGCCGAAGGCGTCAAGACATTGCCCATGGGGCGCTACCTTCAGCCGGAAGAGCTGGCAAACGTCGTGGCCTTCCTGTGTTCAGAACATGCCTCGGCGGTTACCGGTACCACCATTCCAATTGATGGTGGTGGGATGTATTCACTATTCTGAGCAACGAACAGGCGGTATGGTACTCGATCCCGTATGAGTTGCTGCGGCCGACTTTGTGAACGTCCATTGTGCCCTGACGCCTGAGAATCATCACCCCATCGGCACTCGAGAGTTCATGCTGATGGGGGTGCAAAGGTGTTTAGTCAGTAATATACACGGGCCGGTGGTTGACGAATCCGCCTGTGCTCTTGCAGGTCAGTTGCTCATGAGAACGAAATGGATATTGGAAGACGTTGTGGTCGGTCTAAGCGAGACGTTCCGCAGGGGGCGTTCGCTCACAATACTACGAAGGGAGATCAGTAATGCATCATATTCTCGTGGGAATAGATGGATCCGAATGGTCGGAAGTGGCGGCCCAATATGCGCTGGACTTTGCACAAGCCGGCAACCGTGACGTCGTGGGCCTGGCGGTTATACCACCCGAAGTCATGCAGGCGATGGATGAATCCCCGGAGAGCTTGGCCTACAGCTCGCAGATTCTCCAAGGTGAGGAGTTCGCCCGGCGGGCGGTAAACGATTGGTTTGCGCGGACCCAGCATCTCTGTGAGGAGGCTGGTCTTTGCTTTGAGCGGACCATTGACGTGGGTAAACCGGCTGAGAGATTGGCCACTGCGGCAATGACCTCCTGGTTGACTGCCTTCGGCGCCCACGGTGCAAACTCTCCAGCAGACGCTGGCGGGCTGGGGCGGGTTGCTAATGCCCTGTTGCGGTCCGCCATCAAGCCTATGTTGGTTACCAGAGCCGAGTATAAACCTATTCAAGACATCGTCATTGCTTGGGACGGAGGGCCGGAAGCGGCCCATGCTGTGGAGATGATTTCTGAATTGGCTAAAAGCAGTGAGTGGCAGGTTCACCTCGTCAGCGCCGGACACATAACATCCGCTGTAGCCCAATCTTGTTCCTACCTCGCCGAACAAATGACACTGGCGGGCGTAAAGGCCGAATCCCACGTCATCTCCGGTGACGCACCCCAGGCACTTCTCGACGTCATTACCGAATTCGCGCCTGATTTATTCGTCCTTGGTGGACGGCGCAAATCGGTGGGAGAACGCCTGCTCTCCGGCGGAGTCTGGGAACAGATTGTTAAGCAGGTGGACGTCCCTGTACTGCTATATCGGTAATCCGTAGCGACAGTAAGAAATGCACTGCTGACATCACAGCAAAGCTATGGTTCCTCCATTACTCGCCGGTAAGTTCGAATGACGCTGCATGCACCGAGCACGACCGTTAGCGTGACCGCAAAGACAATCTGGAGAGTACAGTCAGAATAGACTGGGAGCGGCGGCTCAATCACAGTGTCGCGCTTCTCGTCGCTCAGTGACTCTATCCCACTTGTTGGATAACTCCGCAAGGAAGAGAGGCATCCCTATTTTTCAGCCCGTTGCTGGAGCCGCATGTCATTGTTCCCCCAATCAGTCACGATGCCATTACTGTCATGGTTTTCCAACTCAACAGCCTGGGCACTCATCCTCTGGATAGTCACATTTAAGGTAATCCGCTAGCAGAAACCAGGCAATATCCCCATTGTGTACGAACCCTGCAATAGATAAAAATGGGTTAGATACTGAGGCATATGACGAGCAACAGGCTAATTGTTCATAAGCCCCACCGGCCTGCGGCAAACTCAATCTGCGCCTGAGTATCCACTTGGTTCGTCCGACCCTGGAACAGTCTCGTGTAGCGGATAACGACCGACCAGATTAAAGGAGTTAATTAACAATGTTTGATCTGAGCGGCAAAGTAGCTATCGTCACCGGAGCCAGTCGTGGCTTGGGACAAGCGATGGCCGAGGGCCTGGCCCAACAGGGCGCTGCCATAGCCATCTTTGACATCGTAGACGGGACCGAGACTGCTCACCAATTGCAGGAACATGGCCTCCCAGCCCGGTACTATGATGTGGACGTAACCAGTGAGGAAGGTATTCAGTCTGCGGTAGCTGCTGTCGAAGACCACTTCGGCTCTATCAGCGTCCTGATCAACAACGCCGGCGTCTATTACGAGACACCCCTGACTGAGACCACACGCGAGGACTGGGCCCGCCTGATGAACATTAATCTCGAAGGCTGTTTCCTGATGGCCAAGCATACTGTACCGCGAATGAACCCGGGCAGCAGGATCATCAACATAGCCTCCGTTGCCGGGCACCATGCTTTTGCTGCTTCGGCTGCTTACAACACCAGTAAGGCTGGTATTATCCAGCTGACCAGAACCATGGCATTTGAGCTTGCCGCCCAGGGGATCAACGTCAACTGCATCTGCCCGGGCCTTTTCGCCACGGCGATGACGGAAGACCTTAGCCGCCAGGACAGCTTCAAACAGATGCTCCAGAATTCTGTGCCTCTGGGACGTGCGGGCCGGCCTGAAGAGCTGGCTGGCCTGGCGGTATATCTGGCTGCAGATGAGAGCAGCTACATGACCGCCGCAATCATTGACATAGACGGCGGCTGGACCTGCCACCTATAGGGAACGTCAAAAATAGGATAGGGGAGAATTGAGCCATGGCGGAGACTGGACAACTCAAGATTGTCTTTGCTGAAGTCGAAGTCTGGGAACGCGAGTTCATTGACGAACAAATCGAGGAGCTGGCCTGGCAGATTGATATGTATGACGTACCTGCAGAAGAGCTGCCCACCGATGTGAAGGCCTCACTGCAAGTACTCTCATGCTTCATCGAATCACAGATAGATGAGACCTTCCTGGACGCTTGCCCAAATCTCAAGCTTGTCACGACTCGTTCGACCGGAGTTGACCACATTGATCTGGAAGCATGCGACCGGCATGGCGTTACGGTCTCCAACGTCGCGCAGTATGGCGAGAACACTGTAGCCGAGCATACCTTCGGCCTGATGTTGACCCTCTCGCGCCACCTTCACCAGGCAATTGAGCGGGTCAAACGCAGCGAAACCTCTATTGAAGGGCTGCTAGGTTTTGACTTGTATGGCAAGACGCTCGGCGTGATCGGCGCTGGACACATCGGATTGCACGTTGTTCGCATGGGCCGAGCACTCAGTATGCGCACCCTCGTCTATGACCTTGAGCCCCGGCGCATACTGGCCGAGGTGCTGCAATTCGAGTACACCGACCTCGACTCCCTCCTGCAGAAATCGGACGTAGTAACCATCCATGTACCGCTCCTGCCATCCACTTATCACCTGTTGAACGCGGAGAAACTCGCACTAATGAAGTCGACTGCTATCCTCGTCAATACCGCCCGAGGCGCGATAATAGACAGCGGTGCCTTGCTCAAGGCACTCAATGAAGACCGCATTGCAGGCGCCGCACTGGATGTGCTGGAGGCTGAACACGTCATAACTGAGGATGACATCTTGCGCCACCCTGACGAACCATCCCTCGACGAGTTGCGTCTGGTAGTGGAGGCCTATCAGCTCATGCGGCATCCGCGTGTGATTGTGACTCCACATATCGCCTTTTACAGCCGGGAGGCTCTGCAGCGTTTGCAGCAGACCACTTTTGACAACATTCGGGCGTTCGCTGCCGGCGAGCCTCGCAACACTGTCACCGTGCCCGCCTCTTGATGGCCACAGTGACCGTCTAAGCAGATCGTCACGAAAACCTGCGCACACCACCGCTCCCGACTAATATCAGGTAAGTCGAAGCCGGAGACATACAATTGGCTAACTTGCCGTTTGGAATCTCTGACCAGGAGTGGCCGGTGAGCGACGCTTCAACTGAGTAGTTCGGCTATTCGCCTAAACGCAGCTTCAATGGAGGCGCCAATGAATGATCTAGACCAGCTCTGTATACAAACATTACGGTTTTTGGCTGTAGATGCGGTCCAGCAAGCAGACTCCGGGCATCCGGGGATGCCTCTGGGAGCAGCACCCATGGCCTACGTGCTGTGGGACCGGTTCCTGCGACATAACCCGGGCAATCCCCACTGGTTCAATCGCGACCGCTTTGTCCTCTCCGCCGGGCACGGGTCAATGCTGCTCTATGCTCTCCTGCACATGACCGGCTACGATCTGCCGCTCACAGAGATAGAGAATTTCCGTCAGTGGGAGAGTATGACTCCAGGACACCCTGAGGCCGACTGTGCGCCCGGCGTTGAAGTCACCACTGGTCCGCTTGGTCAGGGCTTGGCTATGAGTGTAGGCATCGCGATGGCCGAGCGTTTCCTAGCCGCCCAGTTCAATATGGCCGCTAAGCAAGACCGGCCGGAATTCAATATGGTAGACCACCACACTTACGCCATTTGTTCTGATGGCGACCTGATGGAAGGTATCGCCTCTGAAGCCGCATCGTTGGCTGGCTTTCTGCAACTGGGTAAGCTCGTCTCTCTCTACGATGACAATGACATATCCATCGAAGGCCACACCGACCTAACCTTCACGGAAAATGTGGCCGCTCGCTTCGAGGCTTACGGCTGGCAGGTGCTGCATGTCGAGGATGGCAATGAACTGGCAGCTATCGAGAGCGCCATTTCTCAGGCACAGACTGAAGAGAATCGGCCTTCATTAATTATCGTGCGAACCCACATCGGCTATGGCAGCCCTTTACAGGACACTGCCGAAGTTCACGGGGCGCCCTTGGGTGAGCAGGGAGTCACGCAAACCAAACAAGCCTTGGGCTGGCCGCAGCAGCCGAAGTTCCACATCCCCACCGAAGCACGCACCCATATGAACCGTGCCATGCAGCGGGGAGCCGAACTGGAAGAAAAATGGGAAACACTGTTAGCAGACTATTGCAGCCAATATCCCGAACTGGGTGAGAGCTTCCACCAGGCCATGGAGAACAAACTGCCTCCGGACTGGGACATAGACATACCCGTGTTTGATGCAGATGATGGGCCAATAGCAACACGCACTGCATCGGGTGATGTCCTCAATGCTATCACAGGCCGACTTCCGACCCTATTCGGTGGTTCGGCAGACCTGGCACCATCCACCAAGACCACTCTGGAAGGCTATGGCGACTTCGGACCTAACAACGAGGGCGCTCGCAACATCCACTTCGGTGTGCGCGAGCATGCCATGGGCGCCATCGTGAATGGAATGGCTCGCCACGGCGGAATTATTCCCTTCGGGGCTACCTTCTTGGTTTTCTCAGACTATATGCGTCCGGCACTCCGGCTCTCAGCCCTGATGAAAACCAATGCCATATTCATCTTTACCCACGATAGCATTGGATTGGGCGAAGATGGGCCTACCCACCAGCCGGTGGAGCACCTGATGACGCTGCGGGCAATACCCAATATGACTGTGATTCGCCCCGCTGATGCCAACGAGACTGCGGCTGCGTGGCACGTGGCGGTG
>Ga0180432_10006069_pt1 | contig 15851 bp, 28 predicted proteins | sample SS_ome_10_FD_132414 | JGI IMG/M metagenome (GOLD analysis project Ga0180432, IMG submission 132414) | Hypersaline lake sediment archaeal communities from the Salton Sea, California, USA - SS_1_MS_2 metaG | ecosystem: Environmental > Aquatic > Non-marine Saline and Alkaline > Hypersaline >... | reverse complement strand
TGGTGTCATGTTCATAATAAGTGTGAAATTGATTGCACGGGGCTAATCCGCAAAAAAGCTAAAATAAATAATCGCCGCTAGGATAATCCACCCTCCGTCATTATCCATCTTTAAATTCCTCCTGGTGTCCATGTACCAAAAAACAACATTTCTCACAAATTCCCCATTTAAATTTTCCACCTCGTTCGTCCACTTCGCTAATCACCCAGCTAGATAATCACTTAACACTCTTCGTAAAAGTCCTGGTCTTCCAATGCTCCGAAAAAGCTCTCCAGCGTATCTCTAGCCTCAAGAACCTTCTTTATTTGCTCCTCGTCCGCTAGAATCTTCTCGGGCTCTAAATGTTTTACGGCTGCGGGCTTTTGTTCATCTGCCGCAGGCTCATCAAACACCCTAAATGGCCTCTTATCCGGGGGAAGAGATTCATTAATTTTAAACATAGATTGCTCCATCCCCCGTGCCACAATCTCTGAAATATCATAAGTAATCTCCGCTTCATGGTCCACGTCCAGCCAATGAAGCCAAAAATGTACCAACTCATGTACGAAAGTAAACGCATAGCCCTCGTCAAGTGAGTTTACCCAGATAATATCCAACATTGGAACATGGAGGCCACTACAAGCAATACAGGCACTACTGGCTGCCATTGCTTTATCTATCACGCCCCCTCTAGCCAGCTTATCATCGCATAAATCTACTTCTTCCGCACATACGGCCCTAAACTCCTCTGGGGTGCAGAAATACACGTAGGCGTTTGCACCTAGTGCCCCTATCTCACAAAGGGGCTCTACCACACCATCTGAGGAAATGTCATCATTCTGCTCTATCATATTGCCCTTCTAGGTGGATTGTGTAACACTTCTCGCATAAACGTTCTTTGAGTGATATTTCGTGTAGCTCCCCATAAACTGCCCTGCCGCATATTGTACAGCTTTTGGCAGGAGGTGTGCCACCATCATTAATCTTTTTGATTATCTTCATCTACTAGTAGTCCTTTCCATTCTTCTATCTCACCCTCTCCTGCCCCATACGCCGCCACATAATCCTTAAACGTTATGTTGCTAATAGAGCATGTTTTATGTTTAGGGTCCTCATCTATCGCAATAGAGGCTCTTGCTTCTATCTCTATAAACGCGTCTAAGTGTTGTTTAAGATAACTCATAGGTTTGTTTTCTATTGGCTTGCCCCCATTATAACACACTTCCAGGAAATGTCAAGGGTAAAAATTATATTTTCTGGGATTATTTAACCGTCAGGCCCCAAATGCCCTGAAAAATAGCCTCGTCGGCTGTTGCGGCACGAGAAACAAGATGCTTCCAAGCATTGCGGTAGGCGATGTAATCCTTAGTGCGGGAGTAAGGGTAGTCCGGGGAGTGGGGCAACGAAAGGCCTGCGTTACAGGGGAAATAGCTGGTATCATCTCCGTGTTTTGACCTCTTGGTTTGGGCCACGCACGACCGCTGAGGACAAACATTACAATCATCTAAGCTATCACAATGGCAGGCCCGGCCACGGCAAGTGCTACAGTTCGGGTCATTTTGGAAAAACCCCTTGTCAATCTCCGGCAAACGGCTGGAAATAAGCAGATTGCCGTTGTGATTCCCCACACTCCGTGCACACTCACATCTCTCGCTAGAGCTTTGGATGAGCACGTTGTAACAATTGCGGCAGATTAAAATGTCAGGAAATATAAACATAATTGGTTTGTGAAATTGATTGCACAAGTGCCTAGGATTGTACGAGAGCCTCTCTGCCGCACTTCTGGGGGCAGGAAGGTCTAATCACACTCGAAAGTCTAACATCGCCCGTATGACCCCTTATATCTCGAATATGAGGATATTATCTTTTACAGACATTTAGTTCTTTCCAGAAATCATAATTAGGTGGAAATGTTTGGTCGTAAAGGAAGTGGACTAGGAGCTTAACGGGGTCAGTGTAGTGATAACAGTAAATCATAGTATTATGTGTGAGTAATTTAGCTATGGGGTAATAATCTTTATTATTTTTGCCGCAGGTTAGGAGGACTGTGAAATTGATTGCACAGTTGGGGGCAGGGAAGTAAGGAGGTTAGGAATAAGTAAGAAGTATTATTGTCGCAGTCTGCCGCATTTGTTTCGTTTGTGCAGTCGATTGCACAGATTGCGGCCGGGGGCAGAAAACCAGTAAGTACCATAATAGCCTCCATTAGGGCAAATCGGGGGCAGGGGGCCAGATATTAAATAATACATAAGTAATAATTAACTAAATATATATAATAATAAATAAACAATAAGTCAAGTATTCTATTCCCCACTACTACTATTCTGATATTTGAGTTTTCAACATACCCCTCATTTTTATGCGCTAAAATATACCACGCATTTTTGTGCGCTAAAGTATACCGCTACTTTATTTTATTATCAATAATACAGAGAAAGAGAATGCGTAATAGCTTCCTTCGGGCGCACCCAACGTTTACATTATACACATAAATTCGGTTTTGTCAAGGGGGTCCTTGGATATTTTCTCAATAATTAGAAATATGCTTTAAAAATAGGGGCTCTATTTTAACAGTTAAATTAACATGAACATTGTTCGGTTAGATGAACTTTTTTCTAGAGGGAAATCCCAAAAAATGAGCAAAAAGGGGTTGTGCAAGTAATTGCACAGATTTCCTTTCAATTAGAAATGTTTTGTTGTGACGCTCACGTAAGGGAGGACTAACTGCGAGATGATTTTATGTTCTAGTGCTTGGTTTCGCACTAATTGGACATCATAGTCATTTAACGGGGGCAGGGATTCTAGATATTCCCTAAGAGAGATAAACTTCAGTATCCTGCCCCAGAAGCTACGGTCATCTTTCCCGACGGTGCCGACTATGGCAGGATAAATATCACCATGAGTTTTATTTACTAAATTACAGATTGTCTTTATGGGGTAGACAGAGAAACTCCAGAGGTCTCTAGGCATCCAATAGTGCCAGGGGCCACTAACCTCGTAGCCATCACCCATCGGGGAGTAATAAGCACCTCGTTTGCCGAATAACGCCACACCAGCGTAGTCAAAATCTCGCATTATTTATTCCACAGTCTTATGGAGTTATGAGGTGGACTTCAAGTCCCTGAGCACATATTGAAGGATAATGTTATCAACTTCTTTGTCACATAAGTTTGCTATTTCAGCCCTCTCTTCTGGCGAGGGTTTCGGCAGAGAATCTAGATAATCAAATAGAGAAATATATTTTGCTGGCCTGCCCTCGACCTCTCCTACGTGATATTCGGCGGGGCGAGTTTCCACAGAAGCGACAAGCATTCTCCCTTGTTTGGCGATTATTTTAGCAATCTGTACAAGGGAATAGGGGCCGTGGTCCCACAATACGGACCATGCCCAAGGGCCCTCTCTGGCATATCCCTCCCCACATGGGTCAAAATAGCCGAATGTTTTCGGATAAATTAGAGCTATCGAGGTCATTTCAGTGTCTTGTTTACTTGTGGGAAAAGATAATCGAAGTTTTCTATCTGCGTACAATAGGCTTCTTTGTATTCTGTTAGTGTTTTCTTCAACTCGTCAATTTTTGTTCTAGTTTTTAACCACTTACAGGAGACAGGAATCTTATCTAAGCACTCCTTCTGCCTATTCCTTGCCGTTTGTAGTCTTTTTTCATAGTGCTCTTTTGCTATACCTTCTACCGTCTTTAGGTTCTTTAGGCAGTGTTGTTCTTGTACTTCTTGTAATTGGAGCATAGCAGCCTGTTCTGGGGGCTGGGACTCTTTAAACAGCTTAGTAGTTTTATTTATTTCGTCTATGATAATAGCCATAGGCATAAAAAACTCCCCATATTCGGGGAAATCTCGTATAGCCAGATTAACGTCTAACCTCAGTTCCTTATTCTTGAGCTTGTTGAATTTCTCTTTGAGCTCATCCTTATCGGTGGGGATTAAGGGTTTTGGTGCTTTTTTCTTCTTTTTGGCCATTAAGTTACCTTTTCTAGCTCTGCTTGGTTAAACCTACTATGGTCCCAGGCGTGCCAAGGCCGACTTGAGACGTTTTTTATTCTCTGTAACTGTGGGGCATGTAGACGGAATAATTGTAATCTATGCTCTAACGCAGGCTTCCGAAACACTAGGCCTAGTATTGTGTCCGCACAATCAATTATTTCTACTGGGAAAAGCTCCGCATGGTCTACACAAACACTAACAATTATAGTAAATATCACAGGGTCCAGTCCCGTCCAGTCGATTCTAGCAATCAGCTCCGGGTGGGCTGACAGTAGTCTCGCAATGTCGTCTTCACCCATCTTAATTATTTCTAGCTCACCCACCATATTAAATATCTCATTAGCGGAGACGAATCTAAGGAGCTTAATTCTCCCCGATTGGTGGCCCCCTGCCACGAGTGTCTCTGTTTGCAGCACCTCCCCAAAGTACGAGACTGGCTCACTTCGCAGCAAATCGGATATTTCGTCATAATCATAGAGGGCCGTGTTATCGGCCCATACGGGCTGCCACTTGGAGACGCACCAGCGTAGGCCCTCATCCGTAAGGCTGAGGTCGTTGTCTAGCCCAACATATTTAATTTCCGCCATTTTTGCCTACTATTTTTGTGATTCTAATCTTATTCGTGAAGACGCCCACATTTGTGGGGTGCTCGTTGCCCTCTGTTTCCACTTCTACAACGGGCCCGCCGGTCCAATATATGGCTAGGCGAGCAGTGTTAAACACATGCACTTCCTTCTCGAGGCTTACCCACTGCCAGAGACCGCCTATCATGCCTTCAGAGATTAAAGTGGACATCGCCTTGTAATATTTAACAGCCATCTTTGCGTAATAGTCGTGTTATTTTGATTTCATCTCCGGGCGAGCTTGTGTGTCGCCCAGTAACTCCGACCATCCCCAAATCGGTGTAGGTCTAGTTCTTGCCAGGAACACAAACAGGTCACAATAAGCCACTATCATTGATAATCTCCAGCCATAAACAACCTAACGATTCTAATCTGAGTCGCCCCTAGTAAGATATGAGTTAGCTCATGGCCGTCAAACAGCTCAACCTCAGCAATCGTTCTATGTTCACGCAGTCCTAGTGCAGCAGACCTAGCACTTCGCCAAACGCATATATGGGGGAAGGTCAGGCATTTCCATATAAATGGCTTGGATGCCCCCTTCTCTTCCGCTAACTCTAGTATATTATCTAACATTTCATAGCCTAACATTCTATAATCTCCACGACTCTAGCTTCTTCAAACCCCAGTTCGGTCCCCTCTCCCCGGTGTTACGGATATTGGGGGTGCTATTTTTATTGATTGGGCAATATAACTGCCGCAAACTCCCAGAGGCCGCCCCGGAGGCGGATAGGATGTCGCCTAATGCCTCACAAACGGTCATTATCCATTTGTTCTAGGGCAGCTTGTGTGAAATTGATTTCACTCTTTTTCAAGAGCCTTTACTAGCGGTCTCGCCAACACAACAGTTACTTCTGCTGCATCTGTTAGCATAACATCATCCCTAGTTAGGATGACCGGGAGGGCAATCGCCGCATATTTCTCCACTTTAGCGTTGGTGCGGTCTTTTTCACTCATTTTCTTCCTCCACTCTGTCGCTGAACGTTACAGTATTTCCTCTCATGGCCGTCACAGTAATTGGTCTAGCCCATACTCGCCAGTTTGATTTGTCTTCTCGCCCACGCAGAATCATTTCATTTTCCGTCCTCCCTGTGGGCTCTGGCCATTGGGTTATTTTTAGGTCGTCTTCCCCCAACAAACACTGGTATTGATACGCGGGGAAAGGCTCAAAATCAAAAGTGTCTGGGTCATTCATGATAATGGGTTTTATGGTGTCGTTAGGGTCGTCTCCCCTGGCCTTTCCCACATCAATATCGGCGTAGTGAAATACGCCTAGTGCGTCTAGGTAATCAATGCCTCGTTGTGCTTTAGCAGGGTCCTCGTTAAATGGGTCTTCCGGCAACTGAAAAGTGCCCCGAAGGTCTTGCGGCAAGGGCTTTAATGTGTAAAACTTAATTAGGTACATGTTCATACTTATTCTCCGTAATAGCGTTTCTCTTCTACTAGAGCACTACCGTAGTGCTCATTAATCTCTCTTTTTAGTTCCGCCCGTAATTTGTTGTACCTGATAACCTCTCCGTCTAGGTTGATACAAGCTATTCTGGCATGTGCATTGTCTAGAGGGCCGTTTTTTCCGTTTAATCTGTCCCTAGCCTCCCGCCTAGCATCCTCTACGTCCCACAACCTTCCATTTATATCTACAAGGGCAGATAATCCGTATATTTCGTCTGGGTCTGGTACAGCGGACTCTACCTCTTGTCGCGTAATTTCATACCTGTCGTCTACTTCTAGTCCTTGAGACTTCTTCACTTCTAGTATAGATAAAATATCTATCGCCTCCCCCATACTCATGCTTAATTTCATGATAACCTCCGTGTTTAGCGTAAAATCCTTTGATTTTACCACAAAACAACGGAAGTGTCAAGGGGGGGCAGTTAGGTAAGCTAGAGAAGCTCTATTTTAAACTCCTGTTCTTCCTCATCATAATTATCAAGTGCTCTCAATAACTTCACTGTATCCTCCGCATCCGCTAAAGCACGGTGTTTTTCTCCTCTTTCTACCCCCATGTGTTTACAGACATCATCTAGTTTCCAGGACCGGGGGCGGGATTTCCTCATAGATAGTATGCCGTACACCATACTTAATAGGCACAGAACGTTGCCATTGTGAGGAAATCCCAGCCCCGCCAACCGATATGTCTCCTTTAACGCGGCTATATCGCCATACGCTGACCAAGCCGCCAATTTGATTGATTTGTACCTAGTGAGCTCTGTGAACTCTTTCCATATGTCCGCCCACTTGGGGGCAGATAATACATCATCTCTATCAATACCAGTAAAGTTCAATATACTGTCTGTAAGATGGTCTTCTCTAGTAGGGCACACTAAGCTACTAAACCTATCAATTTCTCTAGCGTCGTAATCAATAAGTATAGCCCCAATTTCAATAATTTCAGGTGGAACATTGTGCTCCGCTGCCATAAAGGGGCAGGTATACTCAAAGTCCACAACTACTAATCTCTTGTCTAGTAACATTATCTACCTGAATGTTTAATGATTGCTTTGGAATATGCTAATTCTGCTACATGAGAGGCCTTAACACTAACTAATGCTTTGCCTTCAAGTATAACCTCTGAGAGGAAGACACCAATAGACCAGTTTTCATAGTCACTATACAAGTTATCTTCGTCCTTCCACCCGACACTACCACCTTCATTCGGCATAGCTACAACATCATACAGCTCTGGAAACTCCCCCCCTTTGAGCGGAAATTCCCAGATACCACTAGTTGCCAGCAATAGTTGCCCTCCCTTAGTGGGGCGAGGGGTAGCAATTCCCATAAAATATTGTATGGTATTAATATCATCTACGTAAGGTGCAACGAAACCGTCCTCCCCTAGCATCATAAAGTCCCCAGGCTGTGCCTCTACTCCTGGGCGCACTTTCCAAGATACGATGTTGTTTGAGTCTGATATACACTTAGCTTCCATTATCGTCCCTCTTAGTAATTTCTATAAATAATTGATAGGCGCTCTCTATGCTTGCTTTTACCAAGTCTAGATAGTAGGCTTCTTCTGTCTATCCCACTGCCTTATGCTTAGTTCTGTCATTTCTTTGCTCCTATCCCCCTGACCCCGCGACCACCGCAGAAACGACAACTAGTTAGTGTAATCTCTAGTGCAAACATCCTATCTCCTTAGTTTAAGACCCCGATTGATTTAAGGTGTTTCCGCAACGTTGGGGCGGTGGTCCCTAATACCTTAGCTATCATAGTAATAGGTAATACATCTACTGCCTTTTCGTATGTACCTGCCCCAACAGTAGTATATGCCGGGATATGACGCCTAGCGTCTAATTTTTTCTGCCAATATAACACCGTACTAGATTGAACGCCCAGCTCCCTTGCCAATTCTATTAGGGTTTGGTTATTGTCATTACATTTAATTTTCAGTTTGTCTTGCCAGTTTAGTCTTTCCATCTGCTTTCCTATAAAAAATCCCTTATAATTTAGCGGTTTGTGAAATCGCTTTCACTCAACACTGTCATTATAAGGGATTTTTTTCAAAAAACAAGAGGTAAAATTTAATTTTTCACATATTTGTTTAAAATCTCTTGTGTGAAAGCCTTACAGCCTTCTGACCGCAACCTACCGCGGGCAGAATTATCCACATCTGCGGCAATAACGCCACTAGGTAGACGAATAACCCACCCAGCCCGCTTAACAGCACCAAAATATTTAGACTTCGCACACACTTTGCGTAGATTGGGGTTAAAGCCATCCCAGATGCCCCTAATACCCAATTTATACAGAAGTTCTACTTTGTCACAGTTTCCATATTCCATATCCTCGTTAAAGAGTTTGTCGTGCTCCTTGCCGAAGAGTAATTGGGGCTCTGTTTTCATATTGAGCATACTGTTTATTCTTCTCAGGTCTGCTACGTCTAAGACTTCAGTCGCTATCTCAGCGTTTCGTACAACTCCTCCGTGTACGTTCCACCCTTCTGTAAACCCCGGCTCTGCTGTTAAGGCGGTATCGTAATCGGGGGCCCGCCACATATCTGAATAGTAGTAGCCCCCTCCGTCATAGATGATACCTTCCATTTCCTCCCAGCCATCACTACGGATAAAAGAGTTGCCGTCGAAGGGCATCACGATGTCCGCCCCCCGTCCGAAACCATCCCTAATACAGAAATTGCGGGCCTGGTTAATGTTGGTAATATACCTACCCACGTTTCTTTCCGTTACTTCGTCAGGCTTAAACGGTATTTCCTCTGCCCTGTAACCAGAGCCCTCGATAATTTCCCTATACTTAGCTGCTTTTTCTCTATCGCATATGCGGTTAAGAAGAAAAGCCTTCTCTACATCAGGAAAATCATCCTCATGCCCCAGGACAAACTCCAAGTTTTTTTGTGTTTGGTCCTTTCCGTGGCGTTTGGGTATGTTGTTACCCAAAATCCTATAGAGTATAATCATATTTACCTCACTTTCTCCACAAACACTTGTCGCCCCTTGTGAAGTACCTTCATTCGGAAGCCGTAGATTCGCAAGAACGCGTCGATAGCAATTTTAGGTTGGTACTGCTCTGCGTCGGCATAGTCAGCTCTTGGGCCCTTCCACAGATAATCATCCATTACCATAATCCCCCCAGGGCGCAATCGTGGCCAAGCACACACCAAATCCTCTAACACCAGTGATGCTACATGTGACCCGTCTACGTAGATAAGGTCTAGATAAGGTTTACGTAGTGGGTTTGGGGGCACAGAGGTCTGAAACCACTCTACCGCTGGCTTTGGGATATGAGTAAATGTGCGGGGCAGAGGGTGACCGTCACTAGTCTCGGCTTCTAAATAGCGAGGTTCTCCGTTCTCATAGATAATATTCCCTTCCCCGTCATCTAGGAGGACGTAATCCCCAGATTCATAGAAAAGGTCTTCGCCTTTAGGCCCCTTATCTGGTCGCATAGTGCCAGGCTCTGCCTTTACTGGCCTTGTCCTACCCTCCGCCTTAGCCTTATCAAACCTATTATTAATAGCGATTTTGACGTTAGAGGCAAAAACATCTTTGGCTTTCTCAAGCTTTTCTCTGACATGCTCCCTGTCTTCGTCTCCAATAATAGAGTGCTCGTACTCTGCGGAAAAAGGGTCAACAGCAAAGTAATTAAAAGCATTCAAATTATCAAGCATCCATGTCGTCATCCGCCCCTCGAATACGCCAATTTCTGCGATATTCACGAGGCGGTCTCCGAAGTGTGGCAGAACGATACTCTCCCACTGTTTAATTTTGTCTCCTACCCAGTCCTCTGTGAATTTGTAAGCTGTCATTAATATTCTCCGTTAGTTGCGGTTTATATGTAAACCTAGTTAAATTGTAATTAACCTGCCCGCCCCCGAAGAGGCGGACAGTCGAAAGAAGGGACCACCCACTAGAGAAACCAAAAACTAGTGGGCACGCCGGGGCTATGCGTTCGTCGTCGTTGATTGTGCCCCCACACTGCCAGCTTGACGCTGGAAGAAAATCTAATTATTTCTTCAACAAGAAAAATTGCTCCGTTAAATCCGTAGGACGATGGTTAAAGTTCCTAGACCCCCTAAAGACATTGTGCCGCTTGTCCGTAATCGAAATTACTGTTCCGATACCTTCAAGGATTTCTTTTATTTCCTCTCTGGGGATGAACCCCTCGTTACTATACGATAATAACACATAAGAGGCTTTGACTGTCTCTAGTAGAGAGCACAATTCTTTTTTAGCTGCGTCCTTTTTGTAGTAGTTGCTGCGATTCCAATCCTTGGGTATGCCGGACACTCTCGATATGTCGTAAGGCTCTACGTAATCTGCCAACAGGTTCAACATGAAGTAGTTAGACCCATAAGGATGTTGATTATAGGGAGGGTCTAAATAAGCCACGTCAACGTGGGGCAGATAAGGGGCAAGGGTCATCGCATCCTCCCTAAAGATACTAACACTTACGTTGAAGTTACTCTGAACAGGAGGAGATAACTCTATTTTACCTTTAATTCTGGCGAGTGCGTCTTCTCCCTTGCCTCCAAAATGACCAATTCCGTCCTTCTTGTAGTAGCTCTTGAAAATCCCCGCTGTGTTGGTATGTATGGAGGCGGCAGCCAGCAACGGCCCCAACAATAGCTTCTCTGCTGGGTCCCCAACTAACCATTGCCGGAAGGAGTCTAACCTTTTTGCGTTATCCGTGGTGTAAAAACACCGCTCTCCTTCTTTGCAGACATCATCCTTTGGTGCATACAGTTTTGATATAAACCCTTCTACCATCTCATCCTTATCTGCGAGGGCATTCAGCTCCTTACATAGTTCTTCCGCCGCCAGCAGGTCTTTTTCGGAGTGGTTCACAAGAAAGCTATTGTTGACGACCTGTGAAAACCTTTCAAGGTCATTAGCTATAACTGTTCTTGCGTGCGGGCGAACCGCCCGCGACACCACGCCAGAGCCACTAAACATATCGAGTATGTCCAGCTTCCGCCCCAGCTCCTCCGAAATAGACCCCATAATGTCAATAATTGGACCAAGTAGCTTCCTTTTATTGCCTATGCAGGTTATAAGCTGTTTTGTTAAGTAACCTTTATTTTCTGTCATTCTGGAAATGGGTTAGGCGTTATTGATAATTCTCTGCGGGAAGGGTTATACTCATCCCTACTACAGTTATCACATTTTATCCATAGTGTTCTCTCGCCCACATGTATGCCTTCTTTCATGTATTCTTTGCGACATGTGGGGCATCTACATTTAATGGGGCCAGTAACGTCGGTGTATGCCGCTTTAGAGGGCCTACAATGTTTTATACTTTTTCTAATACGCTGCTTGCGTGGCAGGTCTGCTGCGGCAATAAGCTCCTCTTGTTCCTCAGTGTATAATACCCCTTGCCCCCTAGTATAGCCTAGCTCGTCTACATATTCGCGAAATCGTTTATGCGGGATTGAGTGTTTCCGCTGTATATCTGTACTAGACAGCCCCTTTTTCTGTAGCATTGTCTCTATGACATGCCCTATTACTAGTACCTGTTCATCGGAGTAGTCCTTGCCCCTTTTTACTGGAATGCCCAGCTTCTTACACGCCCGCGTGAACATGTGATGCGTCGTCCTCAGTTGTCTAATTGCTTTTGCGCCTATCATTTTAGTGCTTCGTCTAGTAGGTTATCACATTCTTCTTTTGTCAACAGGTTGGGGTGGAAATCTGCCGCCTGGGGCTTTCCAGTGCGGGCCTCAACCATCTCTTTCATTTTATCTAGAGGGATTGCCATAATTTCCTCGAAAGGCATCCCCCACTCCTCTTCAAGACTTTTTTAAACTCTTCTTTTATTTTCATAGGAGCTCCTCCAAGTATTTGGCATAGTTATTAATACTTATATGGGCAGATAAGTATGTTAGACAGGCAATCCGCAGTGGTTTCGGCATGTTCCACATAGGGGGTTACTCCGTCTCTACGTGTCATTCCTTTGTAGACCTTATTAGTACAGATATCTTTTAGTTTATCATTTAGTTCCATTATTCATATCTCACGTGTAAATACGTACAGCCGCAGTCGCTGCACAGTGTTGTTTCGCCTTCAACCTCATAGTAGGTATCCCCATCATATATCTTTTCGTCACATCCCCTACATGTAGCTATAGGGGCAGGGGAACCATTTGGATAGTTAGCAATTAGATACTCACATATATGGGAATTATACCCGGCGTATCCTGCCCCTGAATACGGAGGCTCCCATACCCAGCATCTTAGTGTGGGCCGGTAGTGGTAGCTATCTGTTATCACTCCCCCAGCCTCACCACAATAGGCAATAGCGTCTAAGTCAGTTACGAAATAGACCTGCCATTCCCCGTCTTCTTTCATATCGGGGAGCTCGTGCGTGTTTCTTGTTGCTTTATTCAATTAAACCAATCTATTACGGGTTTGTCTTTGTTTCCTTCTTCCCACACAAACCAACCGTATGTTGCGGCACGGGCCCCAAGGTAGCATAAGTGGACTTGTGGTTTCCTGTCCAGTCTTTACTCATTTATTTCCTCATAATCTAATAATAGTAACTTAACAGCCCTTAGTTTATCTCCATCTCCTCTGCCGCAGACGTCGTAACCCCACAAAGGGCAACGCTCGCATAGCCTACATTTATAGCTGGTCTGGGGCGGCCCTAATGCAATAAAGATACTCTCCTGCTTTATTTCCCCATATAACAGTGCCCCTAGTTTTGCTTATCGGGGGCCCGGAGCACTTATTATAACTACCACTAAGGATAGTAGTATTATGTACAGCGCAGCCCTCTAATAGGGTGTCCCCTGTAATCCACGAATCTCCTCTGATGTCGCAACCCTCCGCACACGCGGCGAATCCCGTAAATACAGTCCGCCCAAAGACCCGGCTATCCTTCACGCACGCATTTCCTTGGATTTTAGTTTTATCTCCTATCCAACTGCTCCCGCTTACGTGAGCATGTCCAAATACCTGCGATTTATCCCTCATCTTAGTGTTTCCATATACCCAAGCAGCTCCATATACTTTAGCATTTCCATATACATAAGCATCCTCGTATACTTTAGCATTTCCATATACATAAGCATCCTCGTATACTATAGCGTTATCGAATACTTTAGCGTTATCGAATACTTTAGCATTATTGTACACCCAAACATCTCCATATACCCTAGCATTATTGTATATTTTAGCGTTACCGAATACTATAGCGTTACCGAATACTATAGCATTATCGTATACTATAGCGTCATGGTATATCCAACAACCTCCTCCTTGAGAGAGATTTTTCTCAGATTCAATAAAACCGCCTAAACCTCCTTTTTTTACGTATGAGAAATCTTTTAAAGCCCTGATTCTATGCAGGTGTGCGTGGCAGGGATGTTTAATATCTGTTATTTCGTATTTCATGTCGGCCTTTACAATAATAAATGAGCAGGGCTATCCCCCTTACCTCTATCTTAACATGGGGCTTCTGCACTTGTAGTCACAATACACCCCCATTATACATTATTTTTAGTGTTTGTCAAGGGATAAAATATAATTTTAGTCAAAATCGGGGGCAAGATAGCTCAGTACCATACTACACCCCTTGTTATCTCGACCTCCCCAGACACGCCGCTATGACTAATTATTACCCCGGCCCCCGCCAGTTGTGCTTCTACTCTCCCGTGCCCAGTTAGAAACACACGCCCCTCGATATATGAATTTGCTGTCACTAATACCTCTCCTGTGACAGTGGCGAGTCCTCGTACTGTCGCCGTCCCAGCAACCATAGAGTCCCCTTTGATTTTAGCTCTCCACTCTATTCTTGCGTTCGCACAGACCTGAGCCCTCTCACTAACCACTGCCCAGCCATCAATGCAGGCATAATCAAAAACTGCCGCCCTATCCCATACCCGCCCGTAGCATTTTACCTGCGATTGCCCATATACCTGTGCATTATCCCACACTGAGGCGTGCTCATAGACCTCTGCCCAGTGAGATACTTCAGCATTGTTCCTCACAACAGCATCTCCGTATACTTTAGCATGCCCCCTCACTTTGGCGCCATCATATACCCAACAATCCCCCTCCTGGGAGAGATTATCACAGGATTCAATAAAGCCGCCTAAATCTCCTTTCTTTACGTCTGAAAAGTTTTTAAGGGCCCGAATGCGGTATATGCCTGCTAAGTAGGGATGCTCAATGTCAGTTATTTCGTATTTCATATAAGTATCTAATTACAACGTAAGCGGGGTGCCCGCCCTTAACAGCACCTTAACATGGGGGCAATGATAAAATAACTAACCAAGGATACACTTCTCATACCATGTTACATTAGATGCGACTATCATAGGTTTATCAAATCCTCCCAGGCCTATCAGCACACTATCTGGGGCCCATGTACCTCGATATAAGGTGCCAGTTCCTGTTACAACAATGTTTTCTCTAATCTCTGAATGGCCTGTTACAACAACTTCCCCCATAATTACCGAATTCCCGCTCACCTGAGCCCTCCCACATACCGTGGCCCCTCCTTTTATAGTCACATCTCCCCACACAGTTGCATCATGGTAGACTTCGGCAGATTCGGCTATAACGGCCCTACCATAGATTTCAGCAAAACCACGCACCCTTGCACTATTACCCACTAAGGCATTTCCTTTTACGCAGGCCTTATCACGTACTATAGCATTCCCCGTGACAATTGCGCTTGAAAACACCTGTGCGTGTCCGCGTACTACTGCGTATTCACCAATCTCAGCATGGTCTCTTATTATAGCATCTTCGGCAACGGTGGCACCCGAGAACACTACCGCCTCCCCCATTACTGTGGCGGCATCCTTAATTACAGCATATTCTAGAACCTCTGCCCGCCCCATCACTATAGCATCGTCATATATCCAACACTTGCCGTACTGGGACAAATTCTCTTCTTTTTCAACAAAACCGCCTAAACCTCCTTTTTTTACGTATGAGAAATCTTTTAAAGCCCTGATTCTATGCAGGTGTGCGTGGCAGGGATGTTTAATATCTGTTATTTCGTATTTCATATCCCCAGTATACTACATTTTTAGCCTCTGTCAAGGGATAATCGCGTAAAAAGGCAAGAATAACCCAAATCGGGGGCAGAAAACGGGGGCAAGAAGATAATATACCAACTACTATAGAGAGAACTATTCCTTATCCTGCCCCCCCCATCGTGCTACAGGAGGCGAAAGCCCAAATTTGCGAAAAAAAATAAAAATAAATAAAAACACACACGTTAACAGTTTTTCGCACCCCCTGAAAAGTAATGGTCAACCCCCTCGGGAATCATACCAACTTTGTCGTATTTGGCCGATTTGTGCAATCGACTGCACACGGTCGGGGGTCGAGGTCGAGGGTCGAGGCTCAACGAGAGCGAAGGAACGAGAGCGAAGGATCGGGGGCGGGCAGGGGGAAAGAAGAAGGGGGGAAAGAATGAGCCAATCGGGGGCAAGGATAAAAAGAAGTACAGTAGAGAGAAGAGAGGATTACCTTTACTCTGTGGTATCTTTATTTACCCTGCCCCCGATTATCCGGCCCCCGGCGGCAAGGCTGAAGAAGTGCGGCAAGAAGAAGAAAGTACCCAGTATAGGGAGCATCCTTACTCTCTCCTTATTCGTCGGCCCCCGATTGTGCTGTTTTTTTATTTTGGTCTGAAGACTTCGGGGTCGATTTCGAGACTATCTGATTAGGGGGCGGGTAGTACGTTTTGCACCCCGGCGGGGTAAAATCCCCGTCAATCCCCCTTCTCTCTCTTCCTCTGTTAGAATATCCTCCCCTAGTTAGAATATATCTCTCCCCTGATTGTTCTCCTTA
>Ga0180432_10006067_pt1 | contig 15857 bp, 6 predicted proteins | sample SS_ome_10_FD_132414 | JGI IMG/M metagenome (GOLD analysis project Ga0180432, IMG submission 132414) | Hypersaline lake sediment archaeal communities from the Salton Sea, California, USA - SS_1_MS_2 metaG | ecosystem: Environmental > Aquatic > Non-marine Saline and Alkaline > Hypersaline >... | reverse complement strand
GCGCGAGGCCATGCAGTACTGCGCATACGAGGGAAGATCGGCCATCAACAAACGGCTGACCGGCGCCGGCAGAATGACGGCCTTGCAGAACGCGCTGCGCGTGCACAACTTTGCAGGTGCGCAGATCCTGATGCAGCACGGCGCGGCGATATTCGCCAAGGATCTCCTGTTCCTGCTTCAGCACACGCTCTGCCGTGGAGAGGAGCTCAGTGCACACTCGCTGGTCAATGCCACGATGACGAGAAGAAGCACAGACGCAATGAACGATCAGCTGTACGTACGAGCCACGGCGCTGCTCACCGTCGACCTCATTCGCTCAAGGCCCGACGTTGCGGTGCGCCTGGCGCTCATGTTTCCGAGGCTGGCCGACCTCGTCGTCGGCGCGCTGACCAGAGCGCCTCCACGGTCGCTGGTCTCCACAGCGGCCGGCGCGGCCGCCGGCCCCAGAGCGACAAAGAGAGATAGTATCGTGCCTCTTGCCGAGCAGGTCGCAGCAACCCTCAGGGACCACGGGGAGGGGACCGACCTGCAGACCGCGATCTACCTGCTGCAGAGACTCCCCGTGATCGTCGCGCAGGTGTACAACGTGCCCAGCAGGAACGGCAGGCGCATGTTCTGCGTGGCCAATTACAAACATCCGCGTGACGCGTGCGTCGCAATCACGGCGGACAGGATCGCCGGGCTAAGCATCCGGACGTGTCTGCTGCGGGCGGTGTATGCCAACCTGACGCCCCACGTCGCACAAGTAGCGGCGTTTGTTGGGGGTTCGCGCTGGGCAGACGACATGGCGTCCATCGACCCCGAGGTGGGGACGGGCGCGCGGGCTGCACTTGTTGTGCGCAGCGTCGTCATCGCGGCATGCGCCAGGGAGGCAGGCAGTGGCGCGCGTGCTGGCTCGCCGCGGAGCCGCGAGGGTGGCGGGGGAAAGGGCGACGTCGGCGTCGGAGCGGGCGCTCGCGTGACGCGGGCGCCGCCGCACTCGAGCATGTGTCGGCTGCCGTGGCAGGTGAGACGGCACGTGATCATGTACTACCTGGGCGTGTGGTGCCCTCTGTTTCTTAGATGCTACGGCGACGGCGAGTCAGCACAGCTATGATCGCCTCGGGCCGCGCTGCCGCTCGAGAAACTTGCGCATCAATCGCAGCGACCGGCGTTGGTCCTCGACGCAGTCTGCGCGAACTAGGGGCTCCACGATTTCGCTCGCTATCCTGGAAGATGCGCTCGCGAGTGCTTCCAGCTCGGGCGCGCGCCGTGCATGCGACGCGCGGCGATGATGGTACGCATCGTCGTAGCAGCGCCACGCGCCGAGTAGATCCGCAGGGCTTCCAGACAGCCAAGCGCCGCTACCCTTCTTCGCCGCCGCTGCGCTCTCCAACCTCTTGATCGCGCTTTCGATCTGCACGAGACACGCGTCCAGGCACGCCGCGTCGCGTTTCAGGGCCTCCCTCACGTAGCTCAGCGCTGCGCCGTGCCCGCGCGTCAGAAGAAGCTCAGCAGCGCGCTGGGTGCTGTTGCACGCAATGACAGCAGGCGCCCCGCCTCCCGCCGCGCTTGTCGCAGTGCCAGCGTGCTGAGGGGTGGAGGCCGCAAAGATCCTGCACCTCTCGCACCCGCCTCTGCCCGACGAGACGACGCGCGCGCAGCTGGAGAGGGCGGAGCGCGCGTCTTGTAGCTGGCGAGAAAAGCACTGGTCGAGGTCCGGCGACCCGCCCCCCTCGTGCCTTTCGCTGCACGCTCTGCGCAGCGCGTAGTCTGCGTACAAGAGTATGCCCTCGCGGCGCCGCCTCGTCGCGCGCCTGACCCTGCCGTACCACCAGTCCTCGGCGTCACGGTCGACGCGGCCATCGGCATCGCGAGGCAGCCTGGCGTGGACCCGCACCACGGCGTGGTTCTTCCCCAGCGCGCCCGTCACCAGGTCGACGCCCGCTCGGCCAGCAGCCCTCGCGCTCGCCGGCCCGTCGGAGCTCTCGCCCCGGCGCAGGACGCGCGAGACGGTGTCGGGCTGGCTGCTGCGGCCGTGCGCAAAGCCCGCTTCCATCCTGAGCTTGAGATGCAGCGCGGCTCCTCACGCAGTTGCTCTGCTGTGTGAGAGAGGCAGACGTGCGCAACCGCTCAGTCGCCTGCATGCGGCACCGCACACTCTCGCGTCGCACTTGAGAAGAGCCCGTAACAACCACAACGCGCGGACCCGATGAGCTAGCCTGGGCCGTCCATCGCTCGCAGACCTGCCTCGTCCGCACCAAATTGGATTGATGAGCGGCAGCGGTGACAGGTCGCGGAGGCTCCGCGTGATTGTTTTCTCCTGCCTCGCTTTCATCGTCGTCGCGCTCTGCGCGCTCGTGTACGCGTGCTACAGGGCCTTTGCGCGGTGGTCGGAGCTGCAGCACCTACACCTGCGCGCGTCCGAGGCGCTGCAGCTGCACGTGCTACTCCACGATGCGGGCTCAGAGGGCGGCGCCGGCGCCGGCGGGGATGCAGCCGGCGCGGCGCGAATCTACGGCGCGGTGCGCCGCTGCTGCTCGCGCGTGCGCATCCAGGTGCGCTGCTGGCGAGAGCAGGACGTGCAACGATCCTTCGCCTCTGAGCCGTGGAGCAGCGCGCACGCGCACAGGGCATGCATCGCGCTCCCGGCAATTGTCGCGCGCCACGGCGGCGTCGGCTGCAGCACCAATGCCACAGACGACGCGATCGCGCGAATCGCGGCCGAGGTGCCCAGCGCGCTGCAGCGAGGTTACGTGGTGAGCATGTTCTACAGCGTGCACCCGCCGGCGGCAGCGCCGCACGGCCGTCGGGGCGGGGGATCTGAGTCAGTGCCGCGACGACGGCGCGGCACGCACACGTCCTTTGCCAGCGATCCCTGCTTCGACGTCATCGCCTCTCCGGCAGGCCACACTCACGCAATCTGGCTCGTCGACGCATGCGCCAGGGCGCTCGCCTTTGCGGAGCGGGCGCCGGCAAAGAGTCCCAGCAGGCTGCAGAGGCGCATTGCGCGCGCCTGGTCAGATACGCTGTGCGGAGGCCCCGGCGGCCGCCTGTCCTTTTTCAGCGACGCTTGGGGAAAGAGCTGTTCGCGCGCGCTGGTCAGTCCCGTCGCGCGAGTTGCCGCCCTCTTGCCGTCTCCGTCGTCGCAGCAGCGGGAACGTTGTCACGGCTCGGCATCATCGTCGCCGCCGACAGGCGCCGACGTCAAGAGTGACGAAAACACCGAAGACGCCTGCGCGGCCGAGCGCCTCCACCCGTCAGACGCCTCTATCGCGTCGCGTGATGCCGATGCGCACGGCACAGTCTGCCGCACAAGCCACTCCTGCATGAACCGGGGCAAGTGACGCGACGCAAAAATCACCCTTCTTTGTTCCTGGTCCCGTAAAGATCTTTCGTGAACGGCGTCCACACCGTCCATGTGCGCATCCGAGTGTGCCTCGTGCGCCGCGGACCACTGCTGCCCCGGTTCGGAAAGATCGAGGGGATCGAGGTGGATGAAATCATCATCTTCCTCGTCGCAGGAGTCGTCACTTTCGCCGCCGTCAGCGTCATGATTGTGCCGCTCCTGCCGCTCCAGCGCAGCCGACGCACGACTGGGCGCAACGCGTCTGACGATGCAAAGCGGAAGGAGGTACGGAGCCGTAGAGTGTCCAGCGTCGGCGGCCGCCGACTGCCCACGCGCCCTGCCGCCATGCCCCGAGCCCGACGCCGCTGCCGCGTCCTCTGCGCGACTCGTGCCTCTTCTTTCGCATCCCGTCTCCTCGTGCGCGACCTCAAAGTCGTGCGCAAACAGGTCGTCCGATTCGCAGCGCGCGCCCCTGCTGACGACGTGCCTCACGTCGTACCTGCGGGCACTTGCAAGGTCAGTTATCGGCGGTGGAACAAACCCTGGAGCGCAGTGTCTTGCAGCAAAGTCCTCCCTGAGTAGCTCAGCACCCGGCCCTCTGACGTTGCGCGCGTCGATTTCCGCGAGGTTGCTGCCACGCACGACCTGCTCCAGTACCATTGCCGGCTTCGCCACGTATTCAGGCATCGTGCCGGACATGAAGTGAGCAGCCGCCGCGCTACCCCCCGGTACCAGGGCCACCCCAATAGAGTCGGCAGCACAGGCCGCGCTGCAAATGTCAAGCTGAAGTCTGCGACCTCGTACTGTTTCCACTGCGCGACGCAGCATCCGCATTTCCTTCTCGTACTCGTCTCGCGCGAGGACCAACGTCGCCCGCATCGCCGCCGCCGTCCCCGCGTCGTTGAAGGCCGCATGTGCAGAGGCCGCTCTACACGCGCGCAGCACGTCCTCTGGCAGCGCCAGCACCTCCAGCAGCGACGCGGTCACGTCGTCTCGTCCTTCCGCCGCGCTTATGCTTCTTCTTCTTCCGCTGCTCCTGCTGCTGCTCCTGCTGCCGTTGCTGGTGCTGCCGCCGCGTAACAACAGCTTCTCGCTCGTACTTGCGGTGCAGCACCTCGTTGTTTCGTTGGCCATGTCAGGGGCGATCCAGCCTTGGGCGTGCGCGTGCATGTCAGTGGCGAGAAGAAGGAAGTTTTGTATTTTGCCAATCTCGCAATGTGAGACTGTAGGACCGCATCACACTACTTTGCCTTGCGCGCGAGCAGCTGCTCGTACTGCGCGGCGAGCAGCCGCCGCCTCGACGCGGCGTCGGACGGCAGCTCGGGGAAATGCGGCGGCTTCTCGTCGCCACGTCCTTGGTAGCTGTCACTGGCCACATCCGCAGAGCGGCGGCTGCTTCCTGCGCCGACACCGACACTGGACCAGTTCGACGTGCCTTTCTCGGCACTCTGCACCGCCGACCGGTAGCGATCTCGGCCGGCGGCAATGACGTACTCCCATGCCGCCCGGTGGTTGTGCTGCACGTAGAGCGTGTCCACCGCAGCGGTCTCGACCGCGGCCAGCTCTGCGCCAGTCATGCCGTGCGTGTACCTGCAAAAGTGCATAAACATCGGCAAATTTGTCTCGCTCAGATAAGACCTCTCGGGTTCGAGCTCGCTGGGTTTGTCAACTGCGACTGCCGGCACCGACGGAGACGGCGCATTAGTGCTCTCGGCCTGGCCCTGGCTTTGCATCCTTATCTGATCCAGAGCTCGGCGCGCCGCCGCGCGCCGCGGCCTTTGCTCGTCACCCACACCCACCGCCTGTGCATCTGTTCCCTCGCGCGCATGCATGTCCCGCTCCTGCGTTGTCTGTAGAGCTCTGTCGGGAGGCGCCGATGCGTGAGATGAACTTACCACCCCTGCCGCCTGCAGCTACGCCCAGCAGCTACGCGCAGCACTCCCTTGCGGCTCTTACATCGGACGAGTAACCCTGCTGCTCGAGGGCTTCGTTGGCGTACCCCTCGTCGAGTGCGCGGGACGCCTCGGGGCGCAGCACGGCATCCCGCATCACCTCCAAGAGCTCAGCAATCGACATTGGTGCCGTCGGTTCCACTCTGCTGCACGCGTTCCACGCTCGCTTGCATATGGCGTACTCGCGGGCGAGGCGAACATTTGCCTCGGTCGTGTCCGCGGGCAGTCTCCTGCCATCTGAGGCTGCCGCTTCGGCCGCTTCCAGCAGTCCTTTCGAGTCGAGCGCAGACGCCGTCAGCGAGAGCCTGAGCGCGACGAGTGCGCGCCGCCCATCCCAGTATGACGCCTCGGGGGCCTCCTGCCCGGCTGCAGCAATTCTGACCAGATCTGGGTCCTGAGCTAGGCGCCAGTCGGGGGTGTTTGGCGGCAACGCCGAGAACGGCCTCGTCAGCGAGATGCGAAAGGCTTTGGACTCTGATAAAAGCACGAGCGCGCTCGTCTCTCGCTCGCCGGTCACCTCTTCCCGGCGGTCCACGCTGCGTCTCGCGCCGTCGGCTCCAGGAACCGCTCGGTCTCCTGAGGCTGAAAAGTTAGAGCTCAAGGCACTCAGCGCGAGCTGCACGCGGTCGGTCAGCAGTCTTTTGCAGATCAGCCCGCACGTGTCCTCCCGCATGTCGATGGGCACGGACAGCGCCATCCGGGCGAGGAGGCTGTCCTGGATCTGCCGAGCACCCGCCCTCCCCCGCGGTGACGCCGGGTCGACGCCCACCTCCGCAATGGCGAGGGAGGACATGCTCGTCAGGGAGATGCCACACATTGCATTGGTGCGCGCTTCGGCGTCGACGATAGCGCCCAGGATCAGCGCACTCCACGCAGCCGGCCCGCGCACTGGTGTCGCGAGAATGTCATCTCTGAGAAGGATAGCGCCGAGCACGTACTGCGCATCGCGAACCACAGACTGTCCGATCACCCTCGCCAGAGCCGGTGCCGCGCGGTATTGGGTGAGAAGCCTTGCTTCATACATGTTTGCGACGGCCTGCCTGACAAAGGCCAGGGTCTGATCTGCGATCTGTGCCACCAGCGGGTTGCTGTGCTCGTTTGCGTTTGCTGCCAGGGAAGGAGCTGCAACCTCGTTAACGGTCAGGTCTAGCAGGTACAGGGAGTGAGTCACGTCGATCGGCTGGCGCAGGCGCTCCATTGCAGTCATGCGCGCCTCTGGCGACTGCAACAGCTCGGCTGCAGGGGTCTCCATGATTGCGCGCCTTGCCTCCTCCATGAGCAGGGCGAATTCCGAGGCCTGCACACGACTCTGCGCCGCCGACCCCCGGATCTCGGCGGACTGCATGGCGTCGCGGAATGAGAACGCAGGGCCGGCGAGCGCGATGGCGCGGGCCACTGCCGCGTCAGACGCCGAGGTCTGTGCATCGCTTGCGGCGCGCACGATCACCTTGTCCCCGAGCGCGGGCTGTGCGAGGAACTCGCTCGTGCCGATGAGCTTTGCCCTTGCGACTGCGTCACCCACCTCCACAGTCGGGTGGAGCGATCTCGGGGCCGCGAAAGCGGCAAACGTCATCAGCTGCGCCGTCGTGGGCACCGTGCCCGGGGGCACCGCCGCCAGCGCGAGGGCGGCGTCGAGGAGCGCACGCACCCTGCCCACGTCGAGGGTGCGCGCAGCGGCGGCCTCCGCCGGAGCGGCGCCCGAGGCAGCGGCATCGGACGCAGCGGCCCCGGTTCCGGCCCCCGCGCCGGCACCGGCACCTCCAGCATCATCTTCAGAGGTCACCCTCTGCGCTGCGCTTTCCTCGTTGTCACCGCCTCCCTCGCGTAAGCCGAATGCGCCAGGGTCGGTGAGGCGCAGCGACGCGGCCCCGTGCTCTGCGAAAGCCGCTGCGACTGCCTTCCGCAGCTGAGACGCCCTCAGGAATGTGAGGTGCTCGACCGAAGGTATGACGCCGACGTAATTTTTGAATAGTGACGCTGTGATGGGGACGCCGACGCTGCGCAGCACTTGCTGTGCCTCGATGGGAGAGGACGGAACGGTGGCGACCGCACCGGTCGCCGGCGAGTACGCGCGGAGGACGTCCCTCGCTGCAAGTGGCGGTGCAGACGAGCCCGGCACAAAGGGTAGCAGGAACGCGCGCACGAGGGAAGGCACGGACACCCACACCATGCCGTCGTCGAGGAGGTACGCAAAGCCGGCGCTTCCATCTGCGGACACGGACGTGGCCTCGGCCTCTACGGCGAGCAGCTGCCACGCGCATATCGCGACCGCGTCCTCCAGGCGCGGGCGAGGCGCATCTGATCTCGACGCACCGCCCCCTTCGCGTCCCGACCACCTTGACGCCGCGAGCTCCGCCGCGGTGCCGTCTTGCACCGCAGCCTGCGCAGCCGCCGCTGCACGTGCGGGCAGATTGGCACCGTCGGCTCCGTCCGCCGGCATGCCGGCCGGCGCACCGTGTGCCACCTGCACCTGCGCACTGCCCGCCAGGTCCGGCCGGGGCCAGCACGGACCCCGCCTCCCCAGAAGCCCGAGCGTCAGCAGCGTCTGCGCCGCAGCCAGCGTGCCTTGCGCCCGCAGCGAGCGCCGCAGCGCACCGGTGTCCCTGGTCGAGCGCACGCGAGTCTCGCTGGTGCTCTCTGCGACGAGCAGCGTGCCCGCCTGGGCTGCGAGGAACGCGGCGTGGAGCGCGCCAGAGTTTCCGACGTCGCGTGCCTCATTGCACTGGAATTTGTGCAGCCTGCTATCCCCCGTTTCCGGCGGCCGCCACAGGCCGGTGTCGACCGCCACCCAGAAGACCCTGTCCGCGACGAACGCGGGAGCGGTGTGCGCAGACTGCACCGCAGCGCGTGACAGGGAGCTCTCGCGCGCGTGCAGCCACCCGCCGGCGAATGCGGCTGCGTCGGCGACGCTTCTCTCGGCCTGCATCGACTTGCGTCCACTGTCCGCCATGCTGGCGAGCTCGTGCAGGTCGGCCTGGCCGACGCTGAACGGGGCCACGGGCCTCACGGTCAGCTGCTGCAGCAGTGCCCACACACGCGGAGCCTTGCTCTGCCACTCGTGCGCCCCTGTTTGCAGTGCAGTCGCGTCGCCGGCCGTGGCCGATGCCTGAGAAGTTTCGGGAAAAGTCGCGGCGCTGACGGCACTCTGGGCGCGCACCAGCAGCTGCCCGATCCTTGCCACGCCGACGGCAATGAGCGTCGATGACTCCGAGTCGGAGGGCTGGACCTTGGCAGCTGCAGCACATTCACCGAGCACGCGGTACGCGGCGCTGCACGCCTTCCGGACCTCTTGCACAATCGGCGCGAACGAGAGCATCAGCCGTGGGTGGCTGAACAGCATCGGTAGCGTAACAATCAGCCGCATCTCGGCACCAACGTCGGCGGCCCCGGCCTCTACCTGTGCCATTGTGCTTTCGAAGCGATCCATGCTGTACCCGGGCCTGATCCATGCGTCGGGTTGCTTGCGAACGACATTCACAATCTGGCGCACGGACGCAATAATCATTTGAACTGCGGTCACCTTCCTGCCCACCGTGTCCTGCACCTGGCGAAGCTTCGCTCTGAACGACGTGCTCGGATCACAAAGGTTCCGATGCACAGCCTTGCTATACTCAGAGTCTGGGTCGCACACGCTCTGCAGATTTCTCAAGGTTCCCAGCGTACGGACTATGTAACCGACTTGGCGGATGCTCGTCAGGAGCTCGGGGACGAGCATGCCGAACGACTGCTGCACCAGCAGACGCATCTGGCGTACAGAGGAAGCAGGCGCCGCGCCCTGCAGACGCAACTGCAGTCTGGTGTACCTCGGCAGGCAGCGGGACAGGGTTTGCAGAACAGCGTTGGCAGCCAGCGCCAGCGTCGTGCCCAGGCGCAGCGGCTGCAGCGCCGCGCGCTCCATCATCGAGCGAGACGTGCAGGTTTCGTCGCTGGACGCCACAGCAGCAGCTGCGCGCGCTGCCGCGGTGGGGCCGCCGTCGGCGCTTGCAAGCCCGCGCGCATGCAGCGCCAGCGCCGCGACGACCTCGCAGCATAGTGCCTCTCTCGCGTCAGAGATTATGCTGGCGTAGAGCGGAACGGTGGGCGTCGACGAGAGGGGACTGGGAGACACGAGGTACGAAAGGTGCTCGGGTCCGGCGGTGACGGCGTGCAGCGCCGGTGCCGCGGGTCGCCCCGGCGCTGCGTCCGCGAGGTCGGAAGAGGACGTCGGGACGCGGACCCTGCCCAGGTCCACAAGGGGCGTGTCAGGCTCGATCGGGACCGTGCGTCTCTCGCGCGCGGGAATCTCCAGGGCGTGCCCCGCGAGCTGCGCGTCGGCCAGCTGCCGAGTCGTTGACTTTGCCGCCTCTGCGGTGGTCTGCTGCCGGGCTGTCAGCTCGCCCCCTGCCGGAACCGCCTGCTGTCCCCAGCTGGACGCGTCCAGCACGTGCGCCCCCAATGCCTCGAGCTCGGTCACGCGGTCAAGGATGCGGCTCTCCACGGCTTTCACCGCGCTAACGGCCTCGGAGGGTAAGCCTGCCAGCGTGGCGACGTGCAGGCTGCGCCACAGCTTCTGCCCCGGGCGGACTACCTGGGCTGCCGTTTCTGCGACGGCCGGTGCAGGAAGGACGGCAAAGGCGTCAGTCACTAGCACGCCGACGTAGTTCCTGTTCACCGACTTCATCCCCGGCATGAGGTATGCGACGGTGCGGTAAGCGGGGGGTTTGCGCGCGGCTGCTCCCGCTGCCGCCGCGGCCGGCGGGGGATATGGCTGAAAGCCGTCGATCGCGCCGGCCCGTGTTCCGAAGGCCGCGATGGAAGTCGCGCGTGCGTCCGGCGGACGACCCGAGCAGAATGCGGCCCGAGGGTAGAGGCGCCGCACGAACGCCTTGACGTGCACGACGCGGCGTGCCTCATCCGTCCCGGTGACCGACTGCCGGGGAAGGGTGACCCCCACCATCTCCGGGCCGTCCGACGCAAGGACATCTCGCGCTGATGTCGCCGAGCTGCGCACAAACGACGGCAGCGCGCAGGTGAGGAAGCCAAAGTCGCTGCCGTCTCCGAGAGGGCGCGCGACGGACACGTAGCTGCCCGCCCGGATCCGCCAGGGGCCAAAGCCGCACAGAGGCCCGGTGACCACGCGGGAGGAGCTGACTCTGGCAGATGGCGCGGTGCCGCGCATGTCTACCACCAGCTCCTCAACGTCGGCCAGCCATGCCCCCTCGGTGGCACGAACCGCGAGCGCTACCGCCGGACTCGTGGCCGCCGCCTCTTCCTCGTCCTTTCCCCAGCCACGCCCCGGCAGTGCCTCGGCCACGTCCGCCTCGCTCTTGCCGGTCGCCATCCCCACGAGCCGAATCGACGCCAGCGCCCCCCCGCCGACGCGGTGCATGCGATCGATAGAGCGGCCGACGCGTTCGACCGTCTCCCGCAGGAGCACCTGCGGGGAGAGCGCAGCCGCGGGCCCGCCCCCACTCTCAAGCTCCTCTCGGGAGACCTCCGCGACCGACCGCATGCGCTCCATCGCGTCCGTGGCAAACCTCGCCACGCCGGACCAGCCCGCTGCGGTGCCACCGCCCCCGTCGCTCGGCTGCTGTAGCTGCGTGAATACGGCCGAAGACACCTGTTTGAGAAGCTCCCGTGCCTCGCGAGACACCGCACCCGCCAAGTCACCGTAGCGCCCTCCTTCGCTCACTCTCGAGCGCTTCTTTTCAAAGAGCAAGGCGACTTGCTTCGCGTCGCTCGCCACGTCCCTGGCGATGGCCACCAGGAACCGGAGCTGCGCCTCCCCGTCGTCCCCGCCCCTGGCAAGCGAGCGCCACAGCAGCTCCCACTCACGCATGGACCTCGGTAGCCTCCGCCGGGGGCCGGTCCGCGCTGCGCCCGCGCCCGCCTCTGTTCCTTGCCCGGCGCCGCCGACCGGGCCGGCATCACCACCCGTCGTCGCCTGCGTCAAATCGCCTTCCGTGTCGTCGCTGTGGACAGGCTGGTGCCGCATCTGAAAGTACGACTCTGCTTTCACCGCGACCGCCAGCAGCACGTCATCCGAGCCCGCGCCGGAGCACATTTCCAGGGCATTCGACGCTTCCCGCGCGGACGCCGCGGCCATCAACTCGGCGCGGGTGCTCGGCCCCACCGCCGACGACGAGGTGCGCGCGCGACCAGCCCTCTCGGCGCAGGACGGGTCAACGCACAGTGCGGCATCCTGAACGGTCTGCACCGTCGACATCCGGGCTAGCCGCCTCTCGCCCGTGCCGTCCACCTCTCCCTTTGCCTCAGACTCTGCCATGCGGCGAAGCTCGACGGCAGACTCGAGGAGAGAGGAAGCGATCGCGGCGACCGATCTGCGAGGTGCCGGTCCCTCACCACGGTGATGGCGCGGAGCGGGGGCCGTGTGGCGCTGGCTTACGGCGCTCGTGCCGGGCCCCGTTCCGAATCTTAGCACAGGTGCCGGCGCTGCCCGAGCCCCGCTGGCTGCGGGGCTGCCGTCGCCGGGAGACGTGAAGATGTAGTCGGCGCACGGAGCGTCCTCTCCGGGCCTGGCCGCCCGCCCTCTTGCAATTGCCATCGTCTGTGCACGGATCATTGCCGCCGCAGACTCGGTCGCGACGTCGACCGCTTCCGACGCGGCGTGCACGAAGGCGACGGCCGGAACGAGGTGAGCGATGAGGTCCGCTACGCGGCGCCGCAGCGTCTCTCGCCGTCGGGCGTCTGCGCCGCCGCCGCGGCGGCCTCCTCGACCCTCGCCCGGCGGACGGGATGAGAGCGCGCCAGCTGCATCCTCGGCGGCCGCGGACGCCTGTTCGGCGACTGCGCGCGCGCAGTTGACGATGCCCAGCGCCACGGCGGTCGCGCACGTGGCGCGACGCGTCTGCGCCGCAACCACGGTCGGCGATATCCAGAACCACGGCGCAATTGAGGATGTTGAGGCACGCTCCTTTGCGTCCTCTGGCCCGACCGAGAGAGCTGCCGCGTGGGCGTCAAGGAGCGCGCCTGCCAGGGTGACGGCGGCCGCAGCCGCCTCGGCGGCCGCCGCGACGGTGCTCTCCGCGCGGGTGTAGCACGCGTCGCCACGTAGTCTCAGCGCCGGGACGCCCTTCTCCAGCCATCCACTGTCCAGCCTCACATCCGCACGGGCATCCGCACGGGCCCGCGAGCCGGATTCCGCCTCGCCCACCCCAGCGCCGCCGCTGCCGCCCGGCTGCGGGTGCACCTCGTGCACGGTGCCCCGCACCCATCTCGTCGCGCCCGCATCGGCGGCGGCAGGCAAGACCTGTACCCGTGCACCGACACGTAGTGTCGCTGGCGCGTGCCCGACGCTCATGCCAAACACCAGTCGAGGAATGACCGCCGACAGCGCTGTTGGCTCCAGGCCGCTCGGGTTGGACGTGGCGCTGGTCAGCGTCTTCTGCGACGGCAGGTCTGCAAGCTCGGCCCCTGACTCGCCGCGCGCATCTGCGAGGAGTGGGACATCAGAGGATGCGCGGAGGGGAAACGCACTCGCGCGGCGTGAGCTCGACATGACCCTCCTCGCGTGCTCGCTGGCCGTCTGCCGAGTGCTGGTTCCGACAGTTCGCACTACCGCGCCCGTCTCGTCGTCACGCGAGGCCCTCACCACGCCAAAATTCTCAAGGTCCGCGGGGGACCGCAGGACGTCAAGATCTGACGCGACAGTGTTTCCAACGGGCGCCTCGTCCGCAGCATGCAGAGAGGCCCTTCCACTGGCGAGCGCCTGAAGGTCGTATTGGGACGTCACGCTGCGGCGCCCGCCGCCGAGGCAGGCCAGGCAGACGGCGCGCCTTCTGCTCTCCAGGACAGCGGGCATCGAAGGGGCGCTGACGGCCTGCGCGACGGCTCGTGTGATCTCTTCCACGCCGGCCTCTCTCGGCATGAGCGCGTCGAGAGCGCTCATGCGCTGCGGCGAGGGTGGAGGCGGCGGTGCCACGGCGCGTGTCACCCCAGCGCACTGCAGCCTCTCCTCGTCGTCCGGAGGCGGGGGTGGACGCAGCGGACTCGAGGGCACCATGCCCGTCAGGATGACTGCGGGTGCGCGCGGACCGGCTCCCCGTCCGGCGCCTGCGCCTCGCGCGGGCCCGCGCCTAGCCAAGCACCTCCCACAGCTGATGAAGGGAACGGCGGCCATGGGTACAGCCGAGAGAAGCTTTGCGCTCGGCGCTTCGGCGGGCCCCAAGACTGCCAGGACCGCACGCGCACTCGGTGTGAGGCCGCCGCTGACCTGCTCCGTCTCGGCGCCGGCGCCGGGTCCTGTCCCGCCGCTCCCCGCGGCGGCGGCCGCCTCCTCGCCGACCTCCTCGTCCATCTCGTCCGCCTCCGTCGCGTCACCTTCCGCCGTGTCTGCGCCAGCTGCTGCGCCAGCTGCTGCGCCAGCACGCGCAAGCGTCCCCAGAGCCGAGCTGACTCCTCTACCCGTCGCGGCTTCCGCTGTCTCGCTCAGGTCTTCGTCCTGCCAGGGCGAGTGAAGCTTTCTCTGCGCGATCCTTGGTGCTGACACGAATCGTAAGCGTTTGATCGCTGCCACTTGGGCCGTGCGTTGCTGCTCTCTTTGTTGCTGCGACGGCTGCGGCCGCGGCCGCGACTGCGCCTGAGACGCCCCTTCGTCCCCGGGCAGCGGCATCTCTGCGATGCGCATCATCTCCCTGACCACCCTCGCCCGCTCCTCCGGGCTTGTGGCTCCTGCGCCGCTGACTGCGGCAGTGGGAGCGCCGCCGCGCTCACGCTTGCGGCGAGGACGTGCTTCTGCCATGACGAGCCGCTGTGGGGCGCTGATTGACGAGAAAGGGTCAGAGACCAGGCACAGCGACACCCGATGGGGCCGGTTACCTCTGTGGTGAGCGGACGCGCGTACATGATGTGAGTCAAACGCGACATCTGTAAGCATCGACTTTAAGTATATGACTGGCCGTACCTGAGGATCCACTGAGGAAGCGCTCCCCTTGCGTGCATGTCGACCCTTTCGACCGCGTCCCGGACCGCACGCGCCCCGCGCTGCCGCGCGGTGTGTACTGAAACGTCGGGCGCGGCGCCGCGCCCTCTACCCAGCCCGTCCACGTGCTGGCGCAGCAGATCGCGCGCGACGCATATCACCGCAAGCGACAGCGCGCACGCGTCACTCGGCGGCGGCGCGCGCTCCCAGGGCGGCGCGCGCGCCTCTCCCGACCCCCCCTTCGCCATCACCAGCGAAGACGCCGCGCGCAGGCTCCTGCGCAGCATCGCCGAAGCCGTGCGAGCCCCGGCCCCGGGGGCGTTGTCGAGGAGCACCTCAAGGTTGACGAGCATCGTCAAGATCGAGATCCCACGGGCGGAGCGCCGGGCGCCGCACGCCGCTTCACACTTTATCTGCGCCGCCATAAAGAGAAGGCCGTCCAGCAAGGCGTCCGCCGACGCGGCCGTGCCTTGCCTTGCGTGCAGCCTGCGCCTCCACTCGGGGAGAGAGGGAAGCGCGTCAGCCTCGGGCAGCCGGCATCCGCCAGACCCGGCGACCTTGTGTGCCACGCACGCGTGCAGCGCGTGCACCCAACCAGCCTCGCGGCCGGCCTCGGGCTTGTCGGATACACACCACGCATGGGCGTAGAATCTGCGGCACGGCTCGCAGCACAGAGCGAGGGCCGCGCAGCACATGACGGAGAGGAAGAGTGGCCTCAGATGAGGATGCGCCTCGGCGGCGCATCCGGCCTCGGTCATGACGGCCCACGTTGCGGGACCCCACACGTGCGGGGCGAGGCCGTCGCAAGACTGCTTGGGAAGAATCGCTTGGGCCGCCGTGGGCTCGCCGACGGCATGCTCGCTGCCGGCAGGAGCACGAATACACTCGCCAGCAGGCGCGGCGCGCTTCATGGAGACTCTTGACGACAGTGTCCTGGCGGCGGGAAAACGACGCGTGTCTGCAATGTTGCACACGGTAACCGGTCTCTCTAGCCACACCTCGTCGCCCCTGATTTGCATCCCAGGATTGGTGGGGTCTGATGGCTTCCACTCAACTTCCTGTCGCTTCGTGACCCAGAAGATTCTTGATGGCGTCGCGTACAGCCCTGGCCGAGGCAGCTGGAGCGGTTGCTATTGGTAAATGTCCTTTCGCTTCCAGCTGGACGCTAAGATCAATGCCGGGCGGAATGCAGGTCTGGGAGCTGTCGCCCACGCTGAGCGCGTCACCACTGACGAGGACCAGCGCACTCTTCATGCTGGTCTTTTGCGTCTCCGAATTCTGGTCGGCCTCTTCACGCGCGACCCACGGATCGCCGAGGTCTGAGAGCGTCCGTATCGGGGGAAGAGACGCCACGCGAGCTTCAGGCGTCACCGCTTTCCCGCTCTTTGCGTCTTTTCCCGTGCCCTGTGGCAAACGCTGTCGTTTGTGCGACTTGGTCTCCGCCGCAGGAACGACTGTGGCCCACACTAACGCGGCGGAGCGAGCGAGAATTCTCGGCCACGTCTCGCCCGCCGCGACAGCGCAGCACGTCAGCCACGTATGAACATCGCTCGACACCGATACCGGGTGAGCGTCGCCGCCGTTGATGTAACTGCTGCCGCCGCCGCTGCTGCCTCTTTGGACTATCTCATTCTTGGCGCTGTCGCTGCTGCTGCTG
>Ga0180432_10006066_pt1 | contig 15860 bp, 21 predicted proteins | sample SS_ome_10_FD_132414 | JGI IMG/M metagenome (GOLD analysis project Ga0180432, IMG submission 132414) | Hypersaline lake sediment archaeal communities from the Salton Sea, California, USA - SS_1_MS_2 metaG | ecosystem: Environmental > Aquatic > Non-marine Saline and Alkaline > Hypersaline >... | reverse complement strand
TCTGCAATCATAATGTTACACGGCCGATGCTGCAGGTGGCTGAATGCGAAAATGATAGCCAGACCTAACTTCCTTCCTTGTCCCCCAGACAAGGAGTCTAGAGGGATGATCGATCCCGCCTTGGAAAACACCAAATCCACACCGTCTTCGGAGTCGGGCACGTCTACCTTGACCTGTTCATTAGGGAAAAGTAGGTCAATATAGTTAGGCAGTAAACCAACCAGAATCTTGATAGCGTTGTGCAGCTTTAGATTCTTCAAGTCCTTCAACGAAAGGTGTAAGGTCTGTCTGACCTTACGAATTCGAGCCTTGTCTCCTGCAGCTCTTCGATCCTGCTCCACCTTTGCAAGCTTGGCTTCGGTTGATTCGATCATGTCAGCGTGAACCTCCGCCTTGGAGATTTGCGACAAAACGTCCTCGAGCTTGGCTTGATCGTTCGTGTTGGCGTCCAAAGCTGTCTCATGGGCATCTGGATCGTACTCAGGCTTGTCGATGAGATCTGCCTTGAGCCTAGACAGTTCCTTGTATTGACCCAGCTTCTCTTGTACGTCTTCCAGTTCCAAGATGAAGGCGCTTGGGGATCGTCCTGGGTCTTCTGGAAGGTTGGATAGAAGTTCTTTTCGAGATGTGAAGTTGCTTATGGTTTTGTTGACTTCAGCTACTTGATCTTTTGAAGGACCTTGGGTCCCTAAGGGTAGTCGAAGATCCCCTACAAGCTCATCTCTTCGTGTGGTCAGTTGTGTGTACTTGTCATACTCTTTTTTCAGCTGTCGAAGATCATCCGCCTTGGTTTGGGACTTTCGTAGAGCAGTGTTGGAAGCCTTGATCGCTGCCTCCTTGTCCTGCACCCACAGGACTTGCTCTTCCGCAGTGACAGGTCTCTGGCATTGGATGCATACATCACCCAAGCTCTGCAGCTTGGCAAGTTCCCCTTCCAACTGCCGAACGTCGGCTCGGAAATCAGCAACCATCTCAGTTAGAACCACGAGCCTTCCCTCAAGTTTGGATGACCAAATTGGCTCGTCATCTTCGAACTGCTTGAGCTGCTCATCCAAGTTAGCGATCTCTTTGAGCTTTGGTTTGTCTGCCCTGTAATCTTCCAATTGCTTGGTCAACGCAGCATGCGTCTCGGTAGCCTCCAAGAACTGCTCCTTGGTCACCAAAGGAATCGCGTGCAATTGGGTACTTATCTTCTCGTAGGCCTTCGCTGTCTCGAGCTTTTCCTTGAGCACATAACGTTGCTGCGTCAACGACTCCACCATGGCTTGTGGATCGATGTTTTCCCCTGATCTTGGGTGGGCGTCGTATCGCACCTTACGTTGCATGTACACGTCAAGCTGATGCTTAGCCGAATCAAACTCGATCAGTTCTTGTCTTGTCTTAGCTACCCGTGCCTTGAGATCACGCCGTCGCTGGTACAGCTCTTGAACGTCCACCTGGTTTGCCAGTGCCTTCTGTTGTTGGAGGTCGTCTTGGAGAGTAGCAATTAGGTCATCGTAGCTGTCCATGGCGACACTAGGTGTTGCGTCTAGAGACACCTTGACGTTGTCGATCACTTGATCGAATTGCTCGAGCCCAAAGTAGCGAAGGACGTAGTCCTTCTTATCCGAGGGCTTGCCGTGGATCATTGCGTGTGTGAACTGTTGACTCAAGTAGATGGATCCAAAGAACTCTTGAGCTGTCATCCCTAGTTCTTGAATGACTCTGGATTGGGTGTCCTTGTTGATTGACTTGTTCTTCTTGGCTCGGATCGAGGTACCGTCCTTGTCCAAGTGCATCGAGGTACCATGCTCTGGATGGTTACGGTACTGGTTGACCTGGTAGGGCACACCGAGCTTATTGAAGTCAACTTGGATGTGCATACCTGTTGGATTGCCTCTACGGTCAACCAGGTACCGGTTGGGCATTGCATTGTCTCGAACCTTACGTTTGCTGGTAACACCGAAGCAGGCATGAGTCAGGATTTCAAAAATACTGCTCTTGCCTCCACCGTTGGGACCGTCTATGAGCACAAGTCCTTGATTTGCCAGCGGAACTTCCAGATCTTGATAGGACAAGGCATTTTCAGCTCTCAAGGTGATAAAATCGAGCATGGATCCTGTCGTGATCTTATACGGTGCCACGCTACCGTTGTGCTTTCATTCTACTATGTTGAAAAAGTCGAGTTTCGCTTTGCGTCGAAGCTTCTTTACACGGTGCTCCATAGACAGTGCTTTGCTTTTGTTGGAAACCTCGACGTAGCCTAGCAAGACTACGGGCAGTCGACATCGAGTGTACTTCGCACCTTTACCTGCATTGTGTGTATCTACCCTACGTTGCAGGTTGTTAGTGATGCCAGTGTACAGTGTGCCGTCAGAGCATTGGAGCAAGTAGACTACCCAGATTACTCTCTTGCAGGCCAACGTTGGGTGATCGCTAGACATCGGTAGGTTGTGATGGACAGGAGCTGATAAGGGTCAAGAATGTACTCCTTGGCTTCCTTATAGGCTTGCAGAAGCATCCATTGCATACGTGCAAGGTCGTCCAAGGTGTCACCCGCTCCGAACTCTTTTTTCCAGGCGGTCTTTTCGTACATTTCCAGGTACCTAGGCTCGGCATGAAGGCTTCCGGTGCTTGTCAGCGTCATTTCGTTGAGAATTGATGCAGCCAGCTCGAGAAACCTGACAGGGTTGTCTGTCTCACACATGTACCTGGTGACTATGACCTTGCCGTCAAGAAGTGCCTTTAGGTAATTTTCGACAAGCACTTCAGGCTGTATACGGATCACGTCTCTCAGGATCACTTCGAACTGATCCTCAATGCTGCCTTTGCTAGCTCGAGGAGAGTTCATGTAGGCGATCACGGTCTCGAGAGCGTGTAGAGCCGTCCTTGGGTGTCCGTACGTTGATTCTGCTATCCGATGACACAAGTCTTCGGAGATCTGAACTCCCTCTGCTTGAGCCACCTTGTAGACGAACTTTGAACAATCATCTACTTCTACTTGACGAATCTTGATTTGCGTACACCTGCTCCGAATAGCAGGAGGTACTTTCCCTGGATCGGTCGTGCACAAGATCCAGATCGTCTTTTTAGGAGGCTCTTCCAACGGCTTGAGCAAGGCTTGGAATGCTTGAGGGGTCAACTGGTGGCACTCGTCCAAGCAGATGATCTTGTACTTGGACCTTGGGGTGAACAGGCTGACCTCGATCAGCTTGCGCACATCATCGATACCTCGGGAGTTGGCCGCGTTCAACTCCTTGTAGTCAGTGTGCTTGGGTTCTCCCTCCATACCAAGACATACAGGGCAAGGCTTGTCTCCTTTTTCCCTACATATCTTCTTCGGCCCAGATACACAGTTCAAGTACCGAGCAAGCATACGCGCCAAAGTTGTCTTGCCGCTACCGTAGGGCCCACTGATCATGATGGCCCTAGGGATTCGCTTCGATCGAAGGATCCCATCCACCTGTTGGACAACAATATCTTGCCCAACTAGATCATCCAAGGTGTGTGGACGGTACTTCGAGGCTAGGTTCTCATAAGGCTCTTCCACGAATCAATCTCCCGTTGCTTCGTACCGCTTCTGGAATTCAACTTTGGACACAGCCAAAGCTTCCAAGTCTTCGTTGATAGGATTAACTCCTAAGAACGAGCTTCCCCCTCCGTAGGTGACAACCCAATCTCCAGGGCACACCGTAGCGTTGTCGAACACAAGCCTTCCGTGGTCCTTGTACAACTTGCCGCACTTTGGACACGCATCTGCAGGGTCGGCTTGTTCAGGTGCACAGCCTTGCTGATAGAAACCAACGTACTCCCCTTCTGAAGGGAAGGTAGGTCCGAGTGGATGCTTTAGCTCTTGAACAGCATCCCATGGGTGGTCTCCGTTGCTGTTCCACACAGTTGCCAAGACTACACGTCCGGTACTGATTTCTTTGAAGAACATGAGTTGGTCAGCCTTTCACGATTGCGTTGTCGAGTTCTTGTTTTGCTAGTTGTACTTCTTCTGTATTCAATCCACGCTTTTCCAAGATTTGTTCTATCCCAGAAAACAGCGCTTCTGCGGTTTGGATGTCGGTCAAGTCTACCTTGTCCACCTTCCGTTTCTTCTTTATCACGGACGGAGGCAACTTCTCAACCTTGTCTTCTGATTTATCGTCATCATACACAATGCATGCGTAACTGTTCTCCGGAATAGGATCACCATGATTGACTGTGGCAAGTCGAATGGATGGGATCTCAACGAAGTTGGGATCATCAGGTTCGTCCAAATCAACTACAAGTACTCCAGTTCTACAGACCTCTCCAAAGTCGGTCTGCAGAGGTGCACCCGAATAGTAAGCTCGAGGACCTACACGTTGGTACTTATGTATGTCTCCGTAGGCACAATAAGTAACCCTCGGATCGGACTTGAACTCGCTGCCGTGGGTCATGACCTTTCCCAAAGATGTAGTCGACCCAATCATTGGAGTGTGGGCTACAACCACTAAGTGATCAAGGTCCAAGTCGAGAGACCCTTCACACACTTGATCGATGTGCTGATCAAGGCTACCCCAGGGCTCACTGGCAAACAGAAGGAACCCGGTACCGTCCACGACCACCAACTTGGTTTTGTTGGCAACCACAGTTCGATTGAACCTGCCCTGCTCAGTGAGCAGTGAAAGGTAGGACAAGGCTGACAAGTCCTTGTCGATCTCATCGTGGTTACCTGGAATGATCAAGGTACGAAACCCTGCCTCGTCCAAGGACAGAAGTTTGTGCGCGAACGTGTATCTGTCTTGGTCACTGACCGAAGGGGAGTCGAACACATCTCCTGCCTGCACCACAGTGTAGATCCCTAACTCCGCTGCCTTGGCGTAGACAGCATCGATCGCATCCAACGTGCGTTCGACAGTGTGCGGGATGTACGCCTGCCCCTTGCCGATATGCCAGTCTGCTGTATGGATGAACTTCACGATGCTTTGTATTTGTACTGCTTGGAATCCCAATCCCAAGCCAAGACCACATCTTTGTCGGGACAGAACGGATCGTTCTCTGCCAAGTGAACGTTTTGTACGGGACAAGTGATACTGCCACGGCGGAGGCGTACTTGCCGTTGACCGTTGTGCTTGTTTTGGTTTGAATACTCCTGCAATCTGGCGATCAACTCATCGACGGTCATTCTTCCCCCTTATCTTTGTCGAGTCTGTTTTTCACTTCTTGCATAGCTTTTTCAGCTTCTTCCTTGGACACAGGTACAGGCCTGTCTTCTCGAGGGCATGCTGTTCCGAGATAGATCGGCACACCTGAACTAGGCAATCCGTGGATGTGTGTCTCCGTGGTTGTTTTCCCCACACAACCGATGACATTCTGCGTCGGGGTGCGCGTGTTGAGTGTGATCTTACCAAACAGTAGCACCTTGAAACGATCCCAGAAGGACACGGTCACGGTGTGGTTCTGAACGAACTCGTCCTTATACTCCATTACCGGTTTTCCTCAATTACTTTGAAAATCTTGCGGGCGTGCTCCCGATCCGATCTACGTTCGTGGTCAGGAAGATCTTCGTATTCTGTAGCCATCTGACGATGCCAACGATCAACCAACGTGAACGGGATTTTGATACCGTTAGCTTCGTCAATGGATTGCGACAGCAAGTAAAGCATCCAATGTGTCCAAATGTCGTGAACGCATGCTGCCATCTTCTCGAAGAGTATGTCTTCGTACGGATCTGGAGAGTTATAGATCAACTCCTCAGCCAAGTTTTCAGACAAAACAGCTATCAATTCCTCCCGTTCACGGCCACGCAAATAGCACTTGGCTATCGGATCGAGCATAGAGTCCAAGGCCTCACCTTCGGGAAGAGCATGCAGATCTTCCAACCTGCCGAACTCGGCTTCGGATTCCTTAGCCTGTTGGTACCTGGATTCGTTGAGCCGTTTGAGCGTTCGTATAGTCCGAAGAAGCTTCGTGGCGTAAGGGGTCATGCAGACCCTTTACATGTTGTCGTAGGTCTCGGTTTCGTCGAAAATCACAACCAACTCCACGCCTACTTCTTTGAACAGTCGCCGGGACTTCTCTGCAGCGTGGTACCTACGCAGACAGACCACACGAACGATTCCAGCGTTGATCAACTGTTTGGCACACGTGTAGCACGGCTCGAACAATCCATAACAAGTTGCACCATCGGTAGACACACCGTATCGAGCTGCGTTGGACAAGGCGTTCATTTCGGCATGAGCTGTTCGAACACAATGTTTCGATTCTTTTCCAGAATCATCAACCATGGTAACCATTTCATGGCCCACGTCGTCGCAGTGAGCTGCTCCTGCAGGAGAACCTACGTAACCGGTAGATAGGATGCGTTTGTCCTTGACGAGCACACAGCCCATCCTACCTCGATCGCAGGTACCTCGAGTACCAACCACTTTGGCTATGTCTAGAAAGTATAGATCGATGTCTTGCCGTGCCATTGTAATACCTTGTGTAGGGAAGATCTCCTGTAGGCCTTGAAAGAAGATCTCATCGTACCTAGGAGGTGTAGCCATAGGAGATCCTAGACGTGATTTGAGCTTTGCTGCCAACCGAGAGGAGATTTCCTGTCGAGCTTGATAGAACCGATCCTGGACATCTTTGCAGGACATTACTACTCGATTAGGGCAACTCTACTTCTGCTACTGCCAGGGTCACCTTTTGCACCCTGTAATTTCCCCAAGTTTTGGGTATTGAACCTTCAGGTACTTGACCTGGTTTGACGTAAACCAGAAGGCGTTGGTTAGTACTCACACCTACCCCAACCAAGAGATCTGGAATCTTCTCTCTTAGTTTTTCGTCAAGCTCCAATGCTGCTTGATCTGCTTCACTTAGGATCATCAACTGCAACCGGTTGTGGACCCACAAGACAAGCATTTGTAGCAGGTACCAGATCGAACTGTGATATGCCCACACTCAGAACACATGGGGGCATCCCCCATCAATTGAGCTGCCTGGGCATCAGAAGCAGGCGGAATGCTGGTAGCATTTGGTACAGGCTCGTCGGAGGGAGAAGCTACGTACTCATCCTGGTTGATCTCAGTCGATGTCTTGTGATGTCCGTGCTTCTCGCTATCTTCCATGCGAGCAAGCTCTTCCATGCCGAGGTACTCGATACCCAGAATACGGAACACCAGATCGATCACGCTGGTGGCGTACTCAATCTTTGGGTGACCCTCTACGTGCCCTTGTGGCTCGAATCGGGTGAAAACGAACATCTTGACGAACTTCTCAAGAGGTACACCGTGCTGCAGTCCTATGGAGACTGCTTGAGAAAAGCAGGACATGATCGCCCGCATGCCAGCACCTTCTTTGTGCATCGAGATGAAGATCTCGCCAAGGCTGCCGTCTTCGTACTCCCCTGTCCTGATGTGGATCTTTTGCCCATCAATCAGCACACTCTGTGTAAAACCAGAACGTTTGGACGGAAGTTGTCTTTTCATCGAAGCTTCTCTTGTACGCAAAAGTACTTGTCTGAGTCGTAGTTGCAAATATTGGAAATTTCAGGACGATCATCGTCCCGAATCCCGTTGAATACACCTGCAGCACGAATGGTGAACTCGTCACGATTGATCATGTCTTGGAGAAACCCTAAACGCATCCCAACTAGAAGGGTTTGGATCGTGTCACTGGTGCAGTAAGTGGATATGTCTTGATAGCGATCGGCATTGTACATACCGATGACGTCGTCTCCGTGGGTATTTCCCTTGCCGGGTAGCCCTGACAATAGAGAGAAAGCATCAAGACCTGTAGGCCTGGCATAGCATCCGAACACATCGGAGATGTCATAGTGCAAGTTGCGATCAAAGCGATAGGTCCACTCCTTGCTGTTGTAGAACCACGACAAGTCCATGCCGTAGTTGAGCAGCCTGTGAGTAACCACCAACAGGTCGAAAGCTCTACCGTTGAACGTGTAGAGAAGTTGATCGTCTTGGTCAATCAAGGGGACAATGCGCTTCAATAGCAAACGTTCGCCTACGTTGTTATCCCCCAACTCTACAAGAGTGAACTTGCCTTTGGAATCAACTGCCGCATAGGTAGCAGCTACGATCTTGTGAGTGTGGATTGGAGGGAACTCATCGTCTCTTCGTCTCTGCCACAGAGAAGCAGACTCCGATATAGGAACTGTCTCTATGTCTAGAGCCGCTAAAGTGAAATTAGACACAACTAACACCTATTGTTATGCTGAGCTTACTGTTTGCTGAAAGTTTGCCCTGTAGCAATCAGAGCAGTAATCCTTCATACTACCTTGGATTACAAGGTAAGCAAACCCCTCCTTGATGTTGACGATGCTTCGAAGATCATCGATGGAGAAGTAGGAATCATCTGCAGCCTGAGATGTGGACGTCTTGCCACAACAAGTACACTGTACGTGCAGGTCACCAGTGATCATCCAAAAATCCCTTCCATGGCGATGTAGTTGGTGATGACAGTCACTGCCTCTTCTCGAGTCAGCATCTTGGTCCCTTGAGGGTCACCTACATGCACATACTTCTCAGGCTTGGATCGCCACAATTTGATGCTTTGAATGGATGGAAGATTCAGGCGAATATCCAATCGAAAAGTGATCGAGGCAAGCATCCACTGTTTACACCAGATCTTGTACCCTTCCCAAGTCACCACCCCATCTCGAACTACAATGTCAGACAGGTCAATCACGCTGAAGATGTACCGCTGTCGAAGTTGTAACTGCACCTTCCGATAACTCGTTTCGTCGATGAGCTGATCGAGCCCTAGGACATGCTCTGTGAGATAGGCAGCCATCGGCAGAACCCAGTTCTCTTCCATCAAGAACAAGGCTTCAGGGTAGTGCTCCGGATACAGACGACGCTGACGGAACGACGACTCCAACACGGGAGGCGCATCATCTGGACCGATCACGTTGGGATCGTCGTTACCGTATTTCAGAGGATTCCCATTGACGTCCACAATGCTGTGAGGGTCAATGGGTGGAGTCTCTTCTTCAACCTGGATCTGCTTTTCGTGGATGGCCTTGAGAGCTTCGATTGGATCTAGTTCTTCTGTGTCTGCCATGCTGCTATGTCTTTACCGTACTTTTTGCTAGCTGCTCAGGAACCCAGCAGAACAAACTGAGATCAAGCTCTGGTTTTTGAGTCAGCCTCATCCTTGGGTGCTTTGCCGATCTGCATCAACGGGGTCGGAGCCATCTCAACTACCACCTTGGGTTCGAACTTGTTGCAGTCAAGCTCCTCTGGAGTATCCGTAGCTTCCAGGTCGAACTCACTGACGCATTCGTCGAACTTCTTACAGTCACCACAACGGTTGCCGCTGGCATTCTTGGCCTTCTCTTTTGCCTTCTTGGTCTCTTCCTTGTCCTTCGACAGCTTGGCTTGTAGATCTGCAAGGCTAGGAGGTTTCGAAGACATTGTCATAGGATCTTCGATCTGCTCATGGGCGAAGTACAACTTGAAAGCAATGTCACTTTCAATCTGTCCTCGACAGAAGTCTTGTACCTCTTGAGCAGTCAGCAACATGATCAAGTCGTCCTTAGCGAACGCGGATTCACACAAAACCCCCAAGTGTTCTGGGCAGTTGACCAAGTCGAGGGAGTACTTATGTCCACGCTTCTTGAGTTGGTCTGTCAAAATCATGTACGCGATGGTGTCAGCTCCACGATCAAATCCCTTTCCAAAGGACAAGGCAGGTGCCGTGTTCTCCTTGTCAGAGACAACCCGGAAAGGACAGAATTGCTTGTTTTTTATTGTACGGATGTTGACGTAGCGCAAGGCACCGCCTCGAGCAGTCGACACCTTACCTACGGCATTGACACGAATCTTTAGATCCGGGTAGAACTTGACTGCTTGTCCCCCAGGTTCGTATTCGGGATTTCCGAACATGACACCAGGTGCCATCTTCAATTGGTTGGTCGAGACCACACTGACGTTCTTCTTGCCGAGGGCGCCCTTGATCATGCGCATGCCTTCGCCGTGCATGGCGGCTTGCCTGCCTCGCTGGTTGTTGTCTGGGTTATCAACCAAGTCACCAGATACCATGGCATCGAGAGAATCCAACAGGATGAGCATGGATGGAAGGGGCCTTGACTCCCCTTCCTTTTGCTCGAACTCGGGCAGATCCCGAATGATTCGGTTGATGTGACGATAGGTATCACTACCGTTGTCAGGTTGGAAGTAGTAGAAACCATCAGTGTTCTGAAAGTCTACTCCAAGGTTGCGCATGTAGATTGGATCGGAACCCGCTTCATGATCGTAGAACAAGACAGGAATCCCTGCCTTCTGAGCTGAGACGATCATATTGTAGATGATTGTTGACTTTCCTGATGATTCGGGACCAAACACATCAGTCCACTTGCCTGGAGGTGCTCCCCCACCAGTGATCAGATCAAGCACAAGACTGCCGAAAGACAAGGTTCCTGCTACGAAGCTTCCCCGCTCCAAGCTGATTGGTCTGTAATCAAGCTCTTTGTCGAGAACATCCATCTGTTCCGAGACAGACTCTCGTACGATGTCTCGATACTCCATACCCTTTCGCTTCTTCTTGGTTTCTTCTTTTTTATCGTTCTTCTTTGGTGCCATGTATGTATTCCGTTGTGTTATGTAGGTTTACCAGTCGATGTGCCTTCCACACAGAGGGCATTTTGTTGGAAGCTTGCCATCGAGCTGTCTCCGGATCAACTCAGGCAGGTACACCAGGACAAGTGTGTCGTCATAGCAAGGTCGACCTTTCTCGAACCTGCCACGAATCTCCATGTTGTGGTAGGCATGGATCAGATCGACTAGAAGAGCTTGATCTGTCATCAAAGCAGCTGCCTGCTTGTTCTCTTCATGCCAATCCAGCCGCTGTCTTGCTTCTGGTGATAGAAGCTTTCGAAAATCAACCATAAGACTTATCTTTCTTGTTGTGATCTTTCAGGGTGCTACGCTACCGTTGTCGAAACTTCAATACATGATCCTCATCGGAGTCACACGGATCCGGTCGTAGCGTCTGGTGTACAAGAAGATAGCAGGGTCAGCCACCCAAATATCGTCCTGTCCAGAGTCAACAAATCCAAAACCCTCCAAGAAGTCCTCTACGTCTTGTCGAGAAGCGAAACTGATCTCGCTACGCAACGTATTGACCACCCTGTACCAATCTTGGTTGTGTGCTCCTGATACGATGAAGTTCGAAGGTAAGGTAATCATTGAAGAAATGTTCACCTTGTACTCTCGACCTACCAGAGAGAACCACTGATCTGGAATCTGAATGAGAGTAGCCTGCTGGACATTGATCGGAGTCTGCGTGATGACTCTGATCTGATCGTAGAGAACCCCCCAAACTTGGTCTCCTCCTGCGTTGTCAGATATCCACAAGTTGTTGGTAGCATCGAAGGAGAAGCTTTGACTGGTGAGATACTCCTCCAAGTCGCTTTCATTGGAAAACGACAATTCCAAGCCGCTGTTGTCCATGACCCGTCGCCACTGATCCGAAGTACTATCGGAGAACACTGGGCGCTCGGCATTGATTCCTGCGCTGATACGGCCTTCCAAGGCATACCAGGCTGTGGGAAATTCAATGAAGTCTCGGCCTACAAGGGACATCTGCGCCTCCAAACAAAATGAAAGGCAGCCACCCTTGGCTCTCGGGTTGACTGCCTTCCATCCATGCGTCCATCCAAACTAAGAGATCAGCGATACGATCTCATTGAAGCCAACGTACTCTTTCTCTGTGCTACCATTTCGATACACCAGTATTCTTGGGTATTTCGTGAAAGCAAAGAGTGTTTCAGTAGGCTCCTCGATGTCTACGCGTGCGAGTGTGTACATTTGAGTTTGCAACCTGGCCTCCAATACTGGCAGGTGATCGAACAACGCCCGCTCTCTATCAGTACCGGAGTGAACCAGGAAGCCTACCGTAATTGACCGTTGGATTTTGTCAACGGCCTCTCTATCTGTAACTTTACACATCAAATCGCACACTTAGGAGTCGTGATCTTATAAGGTGCCACACTACCGCTAGCTCTGCGTAAACTGTCTACGTTGAAGGATCACTCGCAGGCAGCCACGCACGCTCTCTTGTTCGGGCACTTTCGACACAGCTTGGTTGCCGGGAACTTGCCGAAACCATACTCATCACCTTCGTCTTCGTGCGGACATTCGTTGTCCCCACCAGAGCTGGCAGGTGCGCTATCTTTGGCCTTGATGTTTGAGAGATCCGGAGGTGGGGGAGCATCATCCTCATCCTCATCGTCTCCCACATCCACTTGAGACTTCATGGCCTGAGGTTTCGCAGCGGTCTGCACGCTGGGTCCATCTTCGTCATCATCGTCATCATCCGGAGTTCCCATGCTCTTACCTAGGGCTCCACCTGATTCCACTTCTTTCTTGCCGAAGTGGCCGCCTCGTCGCATGCTGTCCTTCGTGGACTGGTTGTAGGCGCTACGCAACCCTTCGTCTTCGAAGTCAGGGTAGACATCCTCGAAATCGAAACACTTAAGTTTCTTTTCCTCGTCGGTGAGGGGGCAATCGAAGTCGTCCGGATGTGAGCTGAGTTGGATATCCCACCTGGCATCTCCAGCTTTGGATTCATCGTAGCTGACCTGCAGGTCTCGACCGTACTTTGGATGGTTCACGTGATAGGTCTTGTTCTCTCCGTTGACCTTGTGAACATTCAGCGCTTTGAGCTTGAGAACCTTGCTCAAAACACCAGGAGTCATCTGCCACACGAACACGGGACTGCCACGACCACCTTGTGCATCTCGGTCGATCACATTGATCAGATAGGACTTCTGCATGTTGATGTCCTTCTCACACGCAGGGCACCCACCCTTAAATGTCGCTGCCTCAGTCTCGGGGTCGAAGTTCGTGCAGTCTCGAGGGTAACTCTTGGGACGTTTCTTCGATCCCTTCACGAACACTTCGGAAGCGTCCACTTGCACCCAATGCCTACCAAAGGCAAAGGGGTCGTCGATGAGTCGAACCTTCTTGAAGTTGCCATCGACCTTGAGCATGCTCAAGTTTGTGTCCCACCGCTCATCAGCTGAGGGCTTGCAATCATCCATGCTCTTGCGTTTACGTCGTTGCATTGTATATCTTTCTTCTAGTTTATTGTGTTGCTGTGTCTATGCCAGTTGCCGTAGTCTTTCGATTGCGAATTGTAGTTGTGTGTTTTCCTCTGTTGCTTTGGGTTTCATATTCGATAGAAGACCGTAGTACAAACATACTACAGACCGTTCGATATCACTCAATACGGGAAGAGCATCCCTTACCTCTACGGCGTCTGGCCTGAGAAGCTGCTCTTCCTTTACATCAAGGACCATATTCGGGGGAAGGGTTGTTCGTTGAATTCTAGCGTCTTCCGATGATAGCGGAAAGTCAATCTGCTTGAGCTGCGCGGCACTGGCAGCCAGAACAACACGATCTACGTATTGACGCTTGACCTCCATCTTGGAAGCAAGCTCATCGTAACTGAGAGGACCATAAAGGGCCTCTAATTGTTGTCGAGCCCGATCCAATGCAGACTTTTGTTGCCACACCGATGCAGAGAGTTTTACCGTGTTGGCATGATCTTTGAGATTGCTCAAGATTGCTTGCTTGACCCAAAGTCGAGCAAAATTCACGAAAAACAAAGGACTAGTGTGGTCATACATACCCACGGAGTGATACAGTCCGAAGATACCGTTCTGGAAGCTATCATTCTCCTGCGCTTCCGATCCAGCCGTAGCTCGAGACGTGAGCAAGCTCAACCGGCAGTAGGCTGACACGATCCGCTCATAGAGCTTTCGGATACCGGAGAATCGACGCTGCACATAAGCAATCACACCATACATAGATTCAGGACGCTTACAACCAACCGCGTTCTCAATTTTACCCATCTCCACCAAGTGGAGGCTTCTTTGCTCGGGGTCTGTCTCCTGAGCTGCAGCCACAGCGTGCTGCATGTACCCAGCCGTAGCTACCAACCATTGTTCAACCACTTGAATAAAGAAAGATCGGTTGATGTTTGACCTAGTCACAACTAGTCGTTCCAATGACTCGTCTGATGTGTACCCAGCAGCTACTAAATCCATCACATCGCAGGCAGCAAACAAGATGTTGTCTTGGTCCTCCTTGCCGTTCTTCTTGAAGAAGGATCGACTACGATCATTCTTGGCAACCAACGACACGACTCGGTCTATCAATGCCCGCTGAGGGAAACAACAAACTGAAAGTATTGCTTTTACACAATCCTGGGCTTGGATTCGAATCTTGGAGAACGTAGAAATCAAGTTCTCTTGTCGGATTTGTGGAATCCCGTTGATCTCCGACAATAGCCTCTGTTTGATGTATCCCATTATCGTTTAGTTAGACTTCGAATTCTAGAGCTTGTCTTCTGTTTGGTCGCAGGCTTTTTGTTGATCCGTTGTTGCAGTCGTTTGACGGCAACCAGTGTAGCTAACTTTACCAGGTGAACACAAAGATGTGGACGGAAGGACGGATTTCTTTTCACAGGCATCGACCCGTCACTTCGAAGGGGCTGAGCGGTACCTCGGGCAGCCAGAGCAGTCTCACAATGGTACTTGAAGTAGTCGCAGTTGCACCCTACGAAAGCTTGGGTATCCTTATCCCCAGGATCCGTCAACAGTATGGAGCACCTTCTAGGTTTACTCCCTCCCTCTACCACAGCTGTGTACAGTGTACCCTTGGCACGCATACCGGTACCAAAAGAGCTGACGCGGTACCTGCTGGCCTTACTGATCTGATCACTGCTCAGTGCTAGGAGCTGTTTGAACGTCAGGGCCATCTTGTCCTTCAATCTTGGTACAAATGTGCGTGTAAGTCAACAGAATCTGCTGAAAAGAACGTACCCTCTTCAAGCTGATGTTGTCCCGAATGACAGGTACTGGCAGCTCGAGCATGGCTTGCTCGAGCACAGGCAGCAAGGAGTTGAGTAGAACTGCCACCGCATGCCCATTTTTAGCTGACTTGGAGGCCCAGAGTACCTCACTGATCTTGATCCTGAACTGATCAATCGTCATGTGCTCTGATTTTCTCATGCGTCCCTTCGTCAGTGGCTTCCATGTGACGGTTGGGATGCCTGCCTTCGACAAATTCAAGCAATGCCATGTTTGCGATGTCTACCAAATACTCCAGGTTTCCTGTCTTCTTGTATAACTCAAGGCGCTTGATGATGGCTTCACACCGATCGTACTGTGGCTTTCCTGGCTCTCCAAGGGGGCCATAACGGAAGGCCCCCATGTTCAGGCGGTTGCGCATCAAGGTCTCGAACAAATGGCTCCACTGCTCCTTGTGCTTCCACGAATGATAGGTTCCTAACTTTTCCTGGCATCGTTCTTTCTTACCAACAGACCAACGCCACAAGTTGTTCAAGAAGAATTGGCGACTCATTCAAATCTCCGAATACTTCAGCAACTTCGTTGCCATGGTGAAAGTCCTAGGGCGCTTGCCGAAAGCGTAGCACCGCACTCGGCAGCCAGGGTACCTCAACTGGGGGTTTTCCACAAGCCAAGTCACATCGTTACTCCACCATAGCTCAACCGTTGACACAGCAGGCTCATAACACACGCGCAGTCGAAGATCCGGGTACTTCTGCAAGTACAAGGAAGCAAGCTGCAGTGTAGACCGAGACAAGCCTTCGGACAGGCCATCATTGACTTCGATATCACGAAGTAACCGCTGTATGGAAGGGAGGGTAGGGATCGTTTCTTTGGGAAGGTAAGCGATCTGGTTGCGCATCTTGGTCGTGAGCCTGCCGTCCAATTCAATGACGTGCTGCATCACAGAATCGAGCAAGTATAGCTTGGCTCGAGCGATATCTAAACGTGCCCAGTATCGGATGTCCTTCTTCAAGCTTTGCCAGTTCACGACTCGATCACCCTGAGTACTTCTGCCTAATCCACCACTCGGTGCAAACCCACAGAATCC
>Ga0180432_10006065_pt1 | contig 15860 bp, 19 predicted proteins | sample SS_ome_10_FD_132414 | JGI IMG/M metagenome (GOLD analysis project Ga0180432, IMG submission 132414) | Hypersaline lake sediment archaeal communities from the Salton Sea, California, USA - SS_1_MS_2 metaG | ecosystem: Environmental > Aquatic > Non-marine Saline and Alkaline > Hypersaline >... | reverse complement strand
TCAGCTGCTTTCTTTCCAGAGTATTTGACCTTCTCAATGATTTTTCCTGTTGTGGAATACGTCTTGAACGCCAAATCATCATAATTTTGAGTAGCCCAGGATTCAGGGTCTGCTGATGAATAAGCAACACGGCCAGTATTTGCAGAACCCTCAGTTGAAAGGTCGAATGTACCAGCTTTCCAAGTCACAACAAGCCAATAGCTAGTGGCTGTATCGAGATTTTTCCTGGTAACATACACCTCATTCCAGCCATTTGCCAGAGTCACATTGCTCATGGAAGCCAGGACATCCGTTGTTGAAGGAGTCCCCCCAGAATCAGCCCGAAGCTCGAAATCGGCCTCTCCACTGGCATTGTTTTGAACAAACACACTGACCTTTATGACATTTGTCACAGTCGGGGTGAATTTCTGCGCCAGCTTTTCATTGGCCAGATTCATCGTGAATGTTCCATCGGTGGAAGTCTGGGTGTTCATCTCAGACTCAGTTCCAGTATTGGTCACGTTGGTGTCAGTGAATTCTGGGAAATAATCCGCAATGATGTCCTTGACCATCCAGCTGATTTCCCGATGTCTGTATGTCTCGTTGACATCTCGGTCATACAAGCGACCAGACCAATCAGAACCACGAATGATGAGATAGTTGCTGTCCTTCTCAACAGCATCGACATACCCCTCAAGCACGGTGTCCCAGGCTGAGGCATCATAATCATAGAGCTGGATTTTGATTGTGTCGTTCTGGGAAATCTTGTCTTCATTAACTCCAAGTGGATTGGCAATCTTGAAGTTGAACATCCCAGTATAGTCTTTCACACTCTTGGAAACTGACAAGTCCACCATCGTAAGGGTGGTTTGCTCAACCGTGTTCAAGAACCATTTTATCGCAGCCATTATATCAACGCAGTCGTTATTACAGTGTAATCTATGCTGTATTTGTACCCGTTAGGTGTCCTCTCAGTGGCATCCAGGGTAAAAGAATCCATCAAAACAGTGCTTTCTGTCCACACGCTGTCACTGTCTGTTACTGAAAATGTCTTGCTTGAGCCTGGATGAAGAGCGACAAATGCAGCCTTCAAAAGCGCCAGTGTGTTGTATGAGGAATGTGGATTGATGTAAATCAACCCAGTGACTTTGTACTTGATGGTCGTGGCAATCATGTCCATCCCCTGGACCGTGCTTGTCATCTGGATTGGAAGTACCATGTTCTCTCTCTTTGAATTGTAGTTTATGCTGTACCCGTCAGGAAGTACAAGCACATCCGACGAACCATCATTGAATGTAAGACTCATCTTTTCACCCCACTAACCCCTGAGAAATCCCGTTTTGGTCCAACATCGTCCCTTGGTACCTCTCCAGGTTCTCCTTAATCTTGTTCACCAGCTCCTCACCAGAGACATCTCCATTGACATTCACGGTTATGCTGCTGACAACCTCCCCACCACGAGCAGCTGCCGTTCCAGCAGTGGTCTCGGCGCTGTATGCAATATCATAAAGTGGCTTCGTAGCGGCAGATGCAGCGGCGCTTATCGCACCAGTGTCAATTGTCTGCATCCCTGGAACTATGCTTGCAACCTCGTTATACGCATTTGCAATGCTGATTAGCGCATCCCTCACGTTTTCTATGAACTCTGCAAGACCCCGAGCAGTTGTTGCAATCAGGGAATATATGACCTCAATGAATTTGAACTTAAGAAGCTCAACAAGAGCTATCAGGGCTGTTTTTATCTCTGGGAATATCTTTCCAGTCAGGGTTGTCATAAGAGAACTTAGGACTGCAACAACAATCACAAGAAGCGAGGATACAATCTGTGCAGCTGCATCCTTCATGTTCTGGAAGAAATTGATAATAGGATTGTCACCCTCCCCGCTGAACATTCCAGTTATGAAATCCCACATTGCCTGCAATGGTGCCAGGATATCACTCACCCAATCTTCGATTGACTGGCCGCCGATTTCGATGTCTTTGATGTTTCCCCAAATTCCAGCAACAAGGTCTTCTATATATGGAATCGCAGCAAGTGTTCCTTCAATCAGGCCCATCATAATGCTGGTACCAAGATTGATAAGCATATCCAGTGCCCCTCCGAAGTCACCAGTGAAAAGTTTCTCGCCGAACTCGAACCACCATTGGAGCATTCCAGCAGCGAACTCACCGACCCCTGATGCGATTTCCAGGAGCATGGGCATATACTGTGCCATGAGGGGCATCAGCTTCTCGTTGAACTTGGCAAATGCAACCATCATGACCATCATCAGCGGCCTAAACACCGCATTCATCAGGGTTATGAACGGCATGAGAAGCACGACAAGCCCCATGACTGCGGGGATGAACAAATCAACAAGTGGGCGGACTATGAGACCGAGAACTTTGGCAAGGACTGAAAGAGATGCGCCGATTCCGCTAAAGCCGGATTCAAGGATATCCCCAAGTGGTACCAGCTTCAGGATTATGTCCAGGAGCTTCATCGTCGCCCCAGCTGTGGCACCCATGAGGACGGCAGTTTTCCCAGTGTTTTCGGCTGTCTTTTCCTGAGACTTGCCAGCTGCACCTGTACCTCCGCCAAGCCCCCCATCGACAACCTCGACAATCATTTTGTTTTCTGCCATTTTATTTCCTCTTGTTCAACACAGATTTCCCACCGCTCTTGTTCTTGTCCATCTCCTGTTTCTCCAGTTCCGCATATGCCTCTTTCACCGTGAAGACCAGCTCAAGGTCACGCACAGTCTGTTTTCGGACAACCGATGGGGGCTGATTAAGCAGCAAACTCGCCTGCGCAACCAACACATCCATCGCATCCTCCTCCATCATTCTTTCCCCGACAATCAGTCGGTTAAGTATTATTTTTTTTTATCCACTCCGAGTCCCTGCTCTTCAAGGACCACTCTCAAGAGTGGTTCCAGGGCGGCAGTTGGATAATTCTTCAGCTCAGAGATGCTGAGCGTGGTGTCAGTGACGAGGAATTCAATCATCGCATACATATCATCTATGCGCTTTTCAGCTTCCTCATCGGAAATCTCGACCAAATCATCCTTCACACCAACTTTGAGATGCTTGAATTTCTTCTGGAATTCTTTGAGCTTGGTCGGACTCATTCTCATGAAGACCATCTTATGCTCGCCGAATTTCACAGTGAATTCAGACTCTGGAACATCGACAGAGATTTCTCTCATTAAGAAACCACCACGCTGGTCATTGTCTTGGAGAACCCTGTGAATTTCTGGACAACAAGGTCTCCGCCAATGTCAAGAGGTGCACTGAAATCCTCGAAGTATGTAACCCCCCAAAGAATCACTACCGTATTTCCTCCCTTTGTAATTGTCAGTTCCATGGTAGCCTCTGAATCAGGTGTGACGCCATCCACAGCATATCCCGCATTCCCAAGGAAATTCTCAAGCCGTGTAGTACCATTGAAGTACAGGCTGAAATCATGGGTGTAGTCCCGTTTCCCAGTTATCAAGTCCGCCTTGAATCTGGCACGGTTATCAGACTGCTCAACAAGATTATGTGCAATCGTGGTGCTGAAACTCTGCACATCTGTAAGTGCCGATGCATTTGGAAGTTCCAATGAGCACTCAAAGTCTGTGAGTGGTACATCAGTTGGAGCTGTCGGGGTCTGAAGAACATCTGTAATCCATACTCTCTGAGTGAGGATGTCCAAAGACACTTTCACTGGCTCGCCCTTCTTATTATAACTGAGAGCTGCCGAGTTGATTTTGCACCCGTGGAATTTGGCTCTCTTCAAGCTGCCAGAATAATCTTTGTACCCAATTTCAACAGCAAAGCTTGGAAGGGTATTCGTTGGCGTTGCAGTACCAGCTGCAAGGCTGCCGATGATAAGCTCCCATGGTGCATCATCTGTGGTCAGGTTGCATTCTACTTTCAGGTTCGCATCAAAGCGCCCATTAACAACAGAATTGACATCTCGCCCGCCAGTGAGCTGGTACAACTTAATCAAGTTGTTCTTCTGCGAGTCGTTGATGCTCTGGACCTCCCAGAAATCCTCATCGCAGGTTGTCGCAGGCTCGGAGTTGCTTGTCTCATCTGGATAGCTCGCCTCTTTTCCCCATTGCACATATGATATCGTCGGAAGTGCGTATGTCATTTTTCATCACCTTTTTTCTTTTTCTTCTCAGGCGCAGAAACAAGTTCCAGCCTTGGAGTGTTCTTAATCTCCTGAATCTGTTGCTCGGTTGCTTCGACCTCAACAGTTCCCCCTGCCTTGACCTCAACAGAGCCGAAGTCAAGAAGCTTCAAATCCTTCCTAAAAACATTCTTCACAATCACTTTCATGATTCCACCTATACATTGAACCTGGTCACTGTACACTCAAGAGTGAATTCCCAGATTTTCCTTCGTTTGTCTGAATGGTCGGTCCAATTGCTCGTGCGGACATAGTGACCATCTGCATTATTCAATTTCATGTTGGCCTTGAGCAGCCGAATCGCTTCCTTGAGGCATTTCACTGCATGGTCCCTGCTCTTCATTGTCCTGATGTTGACTGAGATGTTTTCCACCTCGTTATGATTCGCAGAGCCAGCTTGGGCATTTGTAACCTGTGTGTTGCGGGTGTAAAATAGAACATAAGTTGTATGCATTCCATAATCTGCCGAGAACGTCTCATAAATTGTCTGAAATTGCGGGGTAACAGAATCTGTATTGGCCGAGTTCCATCCAGAGCTTAAAGCTGACTCTATCAGGTCTATTGCTTCACTCATTCACACACACTCACACAGACAAACCCTCAAGGAGATGTCTAGAAAAAGCTCATGCGTCCTTCTTTTTAAATGTTGCTAATCCGAGAATTTCTTCTGGTTGAGATTAATCCGAATCCGCTTGCCAGAATACCTTCGTATGAATTCTTCCATTGCCCAGTCAAGCGCATCACGAAGATAATGCTTCGGGATGGTCCCTTCCTTCCCAATCTTCGCAGAAACAGCATATGCCATGCTCCAGGCTTCCTTTTCACTAAGGCCAATCTTCCGCTGTGCCCACTCAGCGAGAATTCTCGGAGGGACATAATGGGGGACAGTACCATACTCGACATAAGAGGCATAGCTGGCATTATAGCGCACGGTGAAATTATCAACGGTTTCAATCAAGCGGCCAGATGCTAGAAGGGCACCAGTATCAGTGAGTTTGCTTGGGCGACCACTTCCCCAATCAATCGGGTTGACGAGGTTTTCCTGCGAGCGGGTGAAAATCATGCTGGCCAGCTCAAATGCAATCATGCGCCCGATTCTCTTGTCAATAGAAACGCCAGCTGTCTTGATGTCGGCCACATCAGCCACCTTCATGGATTCTGACAACCACTGAGCGGGAATTGTAGTGCATCACTGGCGCACGTGGGTCAAAATTAAAATCAGGGAAATACTTTCTGCTCTTTTCCGCCATGAGTGCCAGAAGCTCGTGGAGAGGGAGACCTGCGCCCTGCCCTGTAATCACTTCGCTGCACGCCTTGTCTGTTCTGCGGTCCTGCGGATTGATAAGCTTGTAGCGGGTTTCCTCAGTGTCAAATTCCTTGTAAATGTTCAGCCGTGCGGTATTGGATATTTTGTTGGCCGTTGTTCGGGTTATCAAGTCAAGCCTGGATTCTGTAAAATCAGCCAGCTGCTCAAGGTTCTCACGGAAGACCTCAGCTTGGAACACACCGTCGACCTGCGATGCTGCAACAATGTCATTGAATTTCAGGAATTGCTCGGCCTTGAGTTTTTCAAAAGCATCACGCTTTTCATCACTGTTCAGCAGAGTTTGGTACCCCTCACGGGAATCGATTGCGTTGACTTTCATCTGTTTCTCAAGCGCATCAAGTTCATCTGAGTATTTCTCCATAATGAAAGCATCAAGAGCATCATTGGCTTTAACATTCAATTCCTGAATGAGAAAGTCTTTGATTTTCTCAAGGTCTGTCGTATCCAGGGTTTTCTTATCAGCAAGCTTGAGTGCCACTTTGGCTTCCTCAAACATCTTATCAAGAACACTTTTCTTGCTTGCCTTGGAGACATCCAGAACGGGCAACCTCTTCTCGGTTATCTTAAATCCAAGTCCACGGAGGTAAGTCAAGGCAACATCCAAGGGAGCTGGAGCTTCTTCAAGGAGGACATTGCCATACTCGTCCTCAGTCTCCTGCACGGCACCAATGTTCTTGTCAATGATTTCATTGAGGTCTGGGCCTTTGATGAAAATCAATCTGCCATCAGTGTTAACATACGCCATTTCTTCCCCCTTGTACTCAATAACCATCACCATAGATTATCCCTCATCCAAATGAATTTGTCTTTGAGCATTTTGCCAAATATCAAATCCTTCTCAATCAACTCATCAACATCCTTCTTGTAATTAGCGTAATAAGCAAACGTCTCAGCAAAATCTTCTGATGGTGAGGTCTTTGCATACCCTGAGATGTAGTTTGTTTTGAAATCATCATCAAGCATCTCTCTGCGCTGGTAAGCTTCATATTTCGAGAAGATGTACTCATCATACTTGCTCTGCATTGAGGAAAACCCTGCCTCATTATACGCAACAGCGTGTGCCAGTTCGTGAGTCACTGTTCGCTTCCAGGATTCTATGTTTGCATCTGAAGAAAGCCGTTCGATTGTTTCAGCAGAATAGCCTGCCTCAGAAAGTTCACTCGTGTTGATGGTATATTCAATTCTGTCAGATTTCTCTGGGAATATATAAACCTGGTTCGTATTCCGAACATAATATCCAAGCGACCTGCTTGACAGCGTTGCCCCAGTTATTTTCTTCGCCTCTGGCCTTGTAATGAAATGCACCTGCGTGCCACCTTTCTGAATTACTTCCCTGGCCTTTGGTGGTAGAGTATCAATGACAGAATCAAATGTTTTCTTCAGAGCCGCCTCATTCTTGAATGATTTTGAGTTTTTGATGTACGTTGGGCTTATCTTATATGTGACTCCACCATGGGTCACTTCTTTCAGGGAGTTATTTATCTCTTCACGGGTTTTTACCTTCGCAGTCTGCCTGATTCCAGAAGACTTGACCCTCTCCTTGATTCCAATGTACTTAAGAGCTTTATTTGTTTCACGGACATCACCACCAAGAAGACCTTTCAGTTTTTCAGCAAACGCAATCCGCCGCTCAGGAGTCTGAAACCTTATGTAAGTCCCAAGCTGGCCAGCAAGGAAAAATGAGATATTGTTGCCCCTCCTATATGCAGCAACTTCATCCCTGGAGTATGCTTTTTTCAATTCATTCACTGCGCTCTTTATCTCTGTTGGAAATGTGTCAAGAACAAGATTTGCTCTGGCATAGTTCTTCTCTTTCATCTCATCCTCAGAATCACCCATCTGGATTTTCACTCCAGACTGTTCAAATGCCAGGTTAAGCTTCTTGCGAGCTTCAGTATTGTCACTCAGAATATCCTCAAAACCAACCCCTGCCTCTTTCAAGAGGTCAGACAACTTTTTTTTTTCAGTTGTTGGTTTCTTTTCAGAAGGAGTTCCAGAGCCAGATGGGAAATAATAATGTCCGCCCTTCTCACCTTCATGAACTGGCTCACCATGAGGTGGTTTTTCTCCAGGCTTTAGATATACCTTGTCAGCTTTCTCGATTGTGTTGCCTTCACCAAAGAGCTTTTCTTTGCTAATCAAAGGCGATTCCCCAAAACCTCCGCTTTTGGTGCCAGTTGGTTCACGAACTGGTTTTTCAGAATGTTCGAACTCGCCCTGCTCATTTGTGGAAATGTCAAAGCCCATGCTTTGCAAGACTTGGGCATTCTGAATCTTCATCTGCTCAATCTGCAATTCACGCATTTCGTCTTTCTCTTCATTTGGCTGGATAACTGCAAGCCATCCATCGATTCCATAAAGCGAGAGCAGCTCAACCATGGTACTGTTCAGAAGTTCCTGGCCACGCTTCACCGCATCATTGGTGACGACAACCTGTTGACTTTCATTGTTTAGGCCACCCCCCGTACTGATATCACCCGAGAAAATAGGCATGACTCCGTACAATGCAGCCACCATTCGGCGGATTGCATCACGATGCTCAAGCAGCTGCTGGTCTGATGAAGTACCAGAGACATTGATGAACTCGGCCATCTTCTTGCCCTGGGCCTCAACTGCAAGGAATGGAATTGTGTTGGGGTTCTCCCGCAAGATATTCTTGACTTTCTTGATGAGTGAATCCAGCAGGCTCTGGCCCATGTTGAGGACCAAGAAACCTTTAGGTGGGCGTCCTTCCTGGAATTGCTTCATCTGCTGCTCATCAAGATACCAGAGGGCAAAGAGTTTCTTCCAGATGGCATAGATAGGGGAGTAGCCCATGCGCTTGGTGGAGGTATATTTGGTTTTGTGGATTATCTCCCCTGGAATGTAATGATTGCGACTCTTGCCGAATGTCTCTGTGAATTCGACTGGATATGTTTTCCAGCCACACCCGTCAATCTTACAAGTCATGCTCGGTGTGGTTGATTCACGATGTCGAAGGCAAATACGAATTGGAGTTCCATCAAGGGCAGCACCAATTATACCAGTATCAGAAAGGTTCTTCTCGAAGTTCACGGGAGAGACAGACATGGTTTCCTGTGGAATCCTGCCAATGATTGAGCCGTCGGTCTTGTTGATTGTGTATTCTTGCTTGACATACAACATCCCATTATCATAGATTTCGAGGTTCTCCTCGAATTCCTTTATGACTTCAGGAAGTGATTGCCCCAGTGAATTTATTCTGGAATAGATTTTCTCAAGGTTTTTCCGCTCAGCCCAGAGAGGTTGTGTAACCTCCGAACCGCAGACGTCACACGTTTTAGCTGTGTATTCAAATTTCTTCTCACAGTCAGGATTAGTACATTTTACGTCGTACGCTTCCTCGATTTCAATCCCTGTGATGAAGATTTCGTTTTTCAGATGCTGGATTGCGATTCGGAGAATATCGACGTTAAATGCCAGGAATTTGAGATAGCGGGGAGGGAGAGGGAATCTCGACAAAATGGTTTTGGTGACAACCCCCCCGCTTTCTGAATATGGGTCGGTCTGTGGATTAAGAGATGCTGGTGCTTTCACCATGCCAGATGTTCCAGTATTTTTTGCTCCTCCAGAAAGAAAATCAAAAAGTCCCAATCATACACCTCATAAAAACCCTTCACTCACACCAATAGAATAAGCCGATGCGTCCTTCTTTTTAAAGGTTCTCTTTCGCTGGATGTCTTCCAGGCGTTCCACCTCTTTGTAGAACAGTGAGCGGCTGCGCTTGTCAAGTGAGGATAAAAGGCGCTCCATGTTGGCCTTCTTGTTTGTTACGACATACAAAATCGCCGCATAGATGTAGTCATGCCGATGCTCCTGAGGATATTTTTCATTGTAGAGGTAAAACAACTCTTCAGCTTCCCGCAGCTCCTTTGAGTAGTATGAGAACAGCACATACTGGAACCTGAAAGAGTTGAAGCACTTCAGAGAATCCCCTCGCTATCGGCAACCCCGACATCGCCTTTCTCTATCGAGTAGAGTGCCAGGGCGAGGGACCAGGCGGAGTCAGCATGGCCGTGCTCGTCGCTTCGGTCTGATTCATACTTGACCAGGCCACCAGCCTGCACTCTCTGAATCATATGAAGGGCGCCGATGATTTCCTTGGAATCGGGAATCTGGATTTCCTTGGTTTCAAAGAGGCGCTTGAGGTCCACCATCATCACGTTCTTGTTCTCGTTGGTGAATGTCACGGGCATGATGATGGAACCCTCCTGCTCGAGCAATTCCTCAGCCAGCTGCATTCCAAGGCCACCCTCATCAATCGCCAGCTTGGCAGGTTTGAATGTCTGTATCAGCTCGGTTATCCTTGCGTGCTGCTCACGGAAGGTCTTATGCTGCAACTTCTCAAAGTGCAACATGGAGAATCTCCCGTCATTTTCCTCAATCACAGAAATCGCCGTGAAGTCAGAGCGCCTCCCGACATCGATTCCAATATACCGTGGGGCGCCATCAGTTGAGGTGATGTTCGGATTCGTGCAGCTGTGCAGCAAATCATAGGGAAAGAACGAGGTCACGTCCCCGAGGAATTTGTTTTCATACTCCTGCAAGAAGGAGAGATGGTCCAGGGATTCCTTGATTGGCTCGATTTTAAGGTCGGGACACTCACGATAATTCAGCGTGAAGCGCTTAAATCCGTGTTTCTCGGCATCTTTCCAAATTTCATAGAAAAGCCCACGCTCACCATAAGGTGTCGAAATAAGCCAGATTTCGCCCCCTCTGGACAATGATGGCAGGATAGCCTCCCAGACTTCTTTATCGGTGCCATTGAGAAACAAGGCCGCCTCGTCGATTATTATGAGGTCGGCCTGCTTTCCACGAATCGTATTCGGGGAATTTGGCAGGGAATAGATTGCACCGCCACTCTCGAAGCGAATCGTAGTCTTGGATTCCTCCACGATTCCCATACTGATGTTTTGGTCCAGGGAGCGAATCCCATTGAGGACTTCATAGACGTAGCGTACCAGGTGGATGGACTGGCGCTCACTTGGCGACACGATGAGGACGCTCTTTCCAAGGTATGCTGCATTCACGGCCTTCACGGCGCAGTAATAGGATAGTCCCATCTGGCGGGATTTGTTGATTATCTTTTTTGGCGCTGGGTGGGCCTCGAGTTTTTCCTGATAGGGATATGGCTTCTTGCCCGTCACATTGAAAAGAAATTCAAGATTTTTCAGAAACAGCCACCTTCTTCCCCGCAACCTTGATGAGTTCCTCCGCCGTCAAATTCACTGTGTTGTTCTGGATGTTGTTGTTCTGAACAAACATGATGGTATTTTTGTCATTGGAGAGAAATCTGGTTTTGTTGGAAGTGGCTTGTAAAACCCTATCAAACCATTTCATGGCTTCCTTACTGTTGCCCTCTTTAAGGCATTCAAGATACCGCCCGATGGATTCCCGCACGACCCACTCAAGCTGGCTTCGGTGGCGAATCAAATCATGTTCCACGTTGATGCGCTTCTTGATTCGCTCCAGGTCACGCTTGACTGTGGCGTCGCTCACGTTGAGAATCGCAGCGATGCCCCAGTCTTCATAACCCTGGGTCTGTAATTTATGGACCCATTCAAGCCTCGCTGGTGTGTCACGGTTGAAATCTAAATTCGGAACAGGGTTCTTTGGATGTGGACGCACAGGTATTATTATCCAGTAAAAAATTTAATAGTTTCCGCTGTGTTGTAAAAGATGGTCACACCTTCCTAAAGTGCCAAAACGTGTATAGTGGAAGAAACTGCACGAACGCTCCAACTTTTATAACTGGGTATCAATTCCCCTAACAGTGATTTTTGACCCCTCAATAAGTTTGAGCTATCAAACCAACCTTACAGTCAGTAAGAGTGGTACTCTTGTATAATCTGTGTTGGTCGAACAACCATCATTTAACACCTAACAAACAAACAGAATGGAACACAAATACCATTTTTCCACTTACACATTTTATACAAGTGGGCAACTTAACATTTTGTTAAATACACTAACTACCACAGAATTGAAATGATAAAAAAAAGCACTTTTTTGGGAATCACAAACTATATTCCCGCTCACCAATATTGTTGTTTTCATGCTTCATAAGAATCGTTTTGAGCTTGAGACCCTTCCAGACTGGTCCATATTTCTTAACATAATGCCCACAATCTCTATAATGCCTGTACATTTTTCGCACTAAAGCACCACGGCTGAGGGGTTGGATATTCACATTGGCACAAAACTGGCAGTACCAGTCATATACCGCCGTATGTGGTGCCGAGTTCATATTTGTGAACTCTTCTCCACCAGGAACCTCAATCTCCTCAAGGTATTCGTCGCAGAACATAGCTACTGGGTCGCTCTTGCGCTCATAATCATCCCGCACCTTGGCGATGTCCTCGGTCCAGGTGAACTTCCCATTAGCTCGCAACCTGTCAAACCCGACCATGGCCCAGTTGAAAATCCCAGGCAGCTCCTTGTCAATCTTGGCCTGAAACTGGGAATCGATGTTCTCGACCTTCTTGATGAAGTCGAAGAGAACAACACGCCTGAAGCACCCATCGCTCCTGTCTGAGAGCTTTGGGCATATATTAGTAGAAAAGATGAGGGTGGTGTAGCATTCCATGTCAATCCCATCCTCGTGCTTGACATCGACATCAAGCCTCCTGTCGCCAGTGAGTGTTTTGATTCTGCTCACGTCAATCGTTTCCGTGGCGCTGATATCTGCGCAGATATTCACCTTTTTCTGGTACAATCTGGAAACCGCAAAATCATTATTTGCAAGACGTTTCAATTCAACACCAGCTCCAGCTTCTTCTCCGATTAATCTGCGCAGGGTATCCAACACTATTGATTTTCCATTCTGCCCTGGCCCTCTAAGCAAAAACCACTTCTGATATCGGTTGTTATCCATGAACATATATCCAGCCATTTCCTGAAGCGCTGCCTGTTGTTCTTGAAGAACGTGCGCAGCTATATGGCTCTCCCATCTCGGGCATTCAGCAGTTGGGTCATAATTATACCCTGTGGTATATGTAAATTTCAAATCAGGTGAGTGTTTCATAAGAACTCTGTTTGTTGGGTCCAGAACGCCATTCTCAAAAGGAATAAGTTTGATTGGGTTGAGTTCGTCGGTTTTACAATATGTATCTATCTTCAGATTCTTCAGGATGTCGGCATAAAAATTCGGCTTGCAAAACTCATCCCCATGATTCCGAACCAGAGTCTCCCTTAAAAATGCTTCAATATGTTCCTTTCCCCCCTCACAATATTTTTTTCCATCATACCTCAGGATTTTATAATCATTCCGATATGGGATTGAGATATACTTACCCTCGTGCAGAATCCATTCGGAAAACAATTTTCGAAGTTTCGTTCCACGATTCGGGTCTGCCTTCTTGTACTCGGCATCCTTCCCAGCATTTACGACCACGCAGGTGTTGATGATGTCAATCAGCTCGGCCTCCCAGTCTCTCTGGCCAGCCTCATCGACTATTATGGCATCTGGCCTTCCTGTGTATTCGGGGTCGGATTTTCCGCTCTCGAACCCGCTTGCAATCGTGGCATTAATCTCATTTGCACTCAGCCCATTGGACCCAGCTGCACTGCGAAGCTGGCTCAGGGCATCGCTCTCATTGAGCCTGCCTGCACCGACCAACCTTCCCAGAGCGTGCGCAGCTCGATTCAGGGTGTCGTTGCGCTCCCCGCTTGGTGCAGAGCGCACCCGCTCGACTTCATTGCGAATTGCAACTTCAGCATATCTGTCCCGCCCAGTATATTCAATCTCCCCAATAACCTGTGGTTTCCTGCTCACTCCGGCTGGTGCCAGGAGCTGCTGTTTAGCCTTGTCCTTGCGTAGCAGTCCAACAAGTACTGGCGGGACTGGCGCAGGTTCCTGCCCTTCCCAGCTCCCGACCTGCTCGTATTTGGCACCAGTCTGTGGATGCACAGATGGAGGCAGCACAATGTAACCGCCATTTGCACGGACGTCGATTCCTGGTCCGAGCTTGCCTGCGCTGTTGCCAATCTCGCCGTTTGTCGTGTCCTTGAAAATGAAGTGATAACCACCACCTCCGGTCTTTGCCTGGAGTGCTCCGCTGATATCTATCCCATATTTGGAAGTCAGGGCGTTCCATTCGGCAATCCCGTCACGGTCTGCCTTGGAGTCTATATCTATTACAATAAGGCCGCTCTTGCCGCAGTCCAGCCCGACGTTGTCTCCCTCACGAAACCCTTCAGCCTTTGGTGCTGATTCATCCCTCCAGCGTATTCCGCGAGCTGGCAATTTCCCCTTCAGTGGAAAAATCGCCCATCCTCGTTTGATATAATCCTCCATCAGAAAATCGACCGTAAAGGTATATTGCGCAAGGTTTAAAAAGTTTAATGCTGTTAAAACCCTAGGTTGATTGAAATGCAAGAAAAAGAGATTGTGCGAGTTAAGCCTATTGACAATGGGGGGACTTGTTATGTCCACATTCCAAAGAAAATCCAGGAGCATCTTGGATTCGAAGACGGCGACGAATTGTTCATTATGAAAGACGCTGGCCGACATGGGAAGTTCGTGGCTATCTGGAAAGCAGACAAGCCAAAGCCCCCGATGTGATCTTGATGCACAGATGCCCAGTATGCAACTATGCCATGGTTCGAAGTGCCAACGGATATGTCTGTAAGAACTGGGGGCGCGGAACAATGATTTACTGTCCTATGTACACCAAGAATGGCAAGACCCTCTATATTGAGGAAGGTCATGAGAGGGACATAGAAAAACTCAGAGAGCAGTATGTCAAGAGAGGGGGAAGGATTTTGCAAAGACGATGAGGTTATGAAAATGACAGGGGATACTCGATTACAAAAGATGACTGATTCTGGACATGTGCAGCGGGAACTGGATGGAAACATTCCTGACATTGAAGTTGAAAGGAGGTTGAGAAGGCACCTGCCCCAGCTGGCCAAGATGTTTCCGGCAGATGATGCCATGGTTTACATCGGCCCATCTAAACTGGGAATTGGGACTGACCTGATAGTAAAACCGTATTTCCTCTCAAGTATATTCCCAGTTGGGAAGAAGATGGCAATCTGTGTAACGTCGTCAGATCATGAAGGCTCAAAGAAGCTGCTGGAGTGGATATCGCATGTACTTTTCTGCGATTGCAACGAGAAGCCAACGGTGGGGCGAGCTGCATGAAGAAACTCATTCTTGATGCTTGTTGTGGTGGTAGGATGTTCTGGTTTGACAAGAAAAATCCTAACGTTCTCTACATGGATTGTCGAAAAGAGGATAAAGGATTTTTAGAGGAACGTCCTAATTTTTGTGTCAAACCAGACAAACTTGGAGATTTTAGAGATATTGATTATCCTGATGAATCTTTCAAAATGGTTGTTTGGGACCCACCACACACAAAGAAAAGAGCAAGCAGAAGCATTATCTCAAAAAAATATGGGGATCTGGATCCAAGTTGGCGTGAGGATCTTCATAAGGGATTTAATGAATGTTGGCGTGTTTTGGAGGATTATGGAGTCCTTATCTTCAAATGGAACGAAAACGAAATCCCGCTCAAGGAGGTTCTGAAACAGTTCCATACTACTCCTTTGTTTGGGAATAAAAGTCCATTAAAAAACAAAACCCATTGGCTCTGTTTCATGAAAATTCCGAAGGTGAAGAAATGAAGAAGATTGAGAAAGGAAAGCTGAGTGGCGTCATCGCGGACCTGGTTGATAACCAGAACGAGATAATCGAGAGGTTGGAAAAACTGGAGGGTGAACATGGCAAATGACAAATTCGTCAAGGTAGAAGTCCACACTTTATTTGACAAGGCAATCATATATGGACGCTACATCAAAAAAGATGAATTTGGAAATCACTATGTAAAAGTCTCTCATCGTTTCAGTATCTATAAGCACGTGACCAAGAGAGATATGGGAAGGCTCCCAAGTTTCCTTGGCTCAATATTCCAAGTAGATAGAACCATTTGGCATTATGGTCCTGAAGAAGATTGGAAAGTCAAGATCGGGGAGACATTCATGATCACCAAGAATGAAGAAGGGACAACAATCTCAAGGTCAAAGAAATCAGAAGCAGAAAAAATGCAAAAGTCTGCTGATGCTGCTATGAAGACTGGTACAATAACAAGCATCATCGGAACAAAGGATGTTTTTGGAAGGTGATTGATATGAAGATGCGCAACTATACAACTCAAGTTCCATGGGAAAAAACTGTCTTTGAGGTAGAGCAAATCCTGACAAAATACGGAGCTACTAAGCTCATGAAGCATTATCATGGAGATGGGAGAATCGAAGCTATATTCTTTGAAATCAATGGGATGGCCTACCGTCTTCCATCAAACAGTTCAAGATGTGCTGAGCTTCTCCAGAAGGAATACCCAAAGCGGAAGAAGCAGGCAATCGAAGAGCAGGCAG
>Ga0180432_10006064_pt1 | contig 15862 bp, 10 predicted proteins | sample SS_ome_10_FD_132414 | JGI IMG/M metagenome (GOLD analysis project Ga0180432, IMG submission 132414) | Hypersaline lake sediment archaeal communities from the Salton Sea, California, USA - SS_1_MS_2 metaG | ecosystem: Environmental > Aquatic > Non-marine Saline and Alkaline > Hypersaline >... | reverse complement strand
TTTGACCACTACTGAAATGTCGGACGAGACCTAGGGCCCAACACAAATTTTATAAGGAATGACAGGGAATTTTATTCATGTACCTTTTGAAAAGACGACATTTCATATTGTGTTGGGCCATAACTTTTGAATAAATCAAAAACCCCCACATTTGTTTTATTCCCACCCTCCCATGTCTACCACTTCTTCAAGCGATACGGATTCCGAGTCAAAGGGCGAGTCCGCCCGCCTCTTGACCAAGGAGGCTAAACGAAGCGTTGTAATGACCCAGACCAAGGTTACCAAGAACACGGTGGTTTACGCGGCCAAGACGGGAGAAGATGGTCCACCTCCTGTCAAGACGGTCTATGTTGAAAAGTGGTTCTTGGGTGATCCGCCACCTCCTTCAATCCGTTTGACTCTTGACAAGCGCGGTTAGAGGAAAGATTTCCTTGGAAAAGAAATCACTCACCTCCTTGCCAAATCCACTGTTGATGCAAAATACATGGGGTCGAGACGTTTCCGTTTTTAGTCCCTGAAGTTTTTTCATCCCCGGTTTTTCATAAAATCCTACCTTGAAGTTTTGCGGGCTTCGCCGAGAGGAACCTTCTCCCAAGAGATAATTGGCGACAATGAAAGGAAATTCATAGGTTGTTTTACTTCGAAAGCGCAGCATCCCTTCAAGAGTAGCTTGACCCAAACGCCTCTCCACCTCAAAACATGCCGAGCGTGTAAGCGGGTTGGGCATGTGGTGGAGGCGGAATAACCAAGGTGATTTCGTAACCTTTACACACAGTCGGTGGGTGTTGCGTAAGATGGCTGCATAGGCCGAGGGCTGGAACCACGATAAAAGTTCCATTGAAAACTTGTAGACTGGATGACCTTGGCGATCAAAAAAGTACCCCGGCTTTAGCGGTTTTCCAATAAAAATGTCATCATCCATGTAGATGAAATGTTCTGCCAAGTCGGGTATCCTATGAACTTGTGAGGAATTCAGAATGCCATTAAAGGAAGGCAAGGCTGCCCCTTTTCCAAACACATCCTCATGGTGAACAACTTTGATACGCGGGGTGTCTTTCAAAAGCCAACTAGGTCGCTGGGGTGTTTGGGTGAGGATGTAGATGTGGCGGATCCATGGCATGTACTTGAGGACTGAAAGGACAGAAAAGAACAATTCGTCTTTGGCAAGATGGGGCGTTGGGTTGCGTCTTGCAGAGATGGGAGGATGGCCGTCCCGTTTTCTCCACACCTCTTGACTCTGACGCCACTTTTCATCGCACCCGTCCACCCATGTATATACGAGGTCTATGGGCCCTTGAAATCCTTCCAGAAAACCCTCCCGCATCTTGCACGCCTTTAGACAAAATGAATAGACGGAAGCAAGCCATACGCCAATGGCAGCCAAGACAATTAAAATACCGAGAATAATATACCCCACAATCTTCATTTTGTTATGTCCGACTTAAAATCTCCATCGTCACGCTTGTGGCCAAATATCCCTGTATCGTTTCCGTGAAATTGGGCCAAGGGTGACCAAGGTTTAAAGGGACGACGGGCCATTAGAACCCCGCGTTTCCTGAATTTCTTTTGAATTATGATATCAACAGGCAACTTACACATAGAGTCTTTCAGAGTGGTCACCAAGGAAGGCAGGAGAGACGCCTTGACCCCGTACCCAAAGGTTCCTCCCGGAGTGATTCGCCAACGATGCCGGTCTAGACGCTTTCCTCGTGGTAGATCTGCCAAGCTTGGTGACCCTCCAAAATGAATCACTTCGTAGCCTTCTCGATCAGAACGCTCCAGGCCTTCTGCCATAAAAGACATAAACTCTTGGCGAGGCAAAGCCAAGGTGGTGTCATCTTCGAGAATCAAAAACCAATCATCGGGTGAGGGGCGCTTCTTCAAGATGTCTTTCCAAATGGCCAAGTGGGAAATGGAACACCCCAACTCGCCATCGGACCGTTTGGTTCCCTCGGGACACACGCCCTCCACCCCTTCCTCCTTGGCGTCGTGACCATACCAAACCCTTGACGAGGGAAGGCCCAGGTCCTTCATCACTTGGACTACATTCGCCGTCTTGACCTTGTTCCGCCGGAGGGTCAGCCCATAGACTCCTTTGATTTTCGAGGCGAGGTAGACCTTTGACCTTGAAAGAGGATGGCAAGGCCATGGATCGTTTGGACCCTTGGCCACATAGACCCAAACAATAACAAGGTAGGTTAGGACTGCCGCTCCTAAAATTACAATGAGAGCAATCCATCCAGGATGTAACATGTGCTTTTATTTATGGGATCAAGGATTTAGGGTGTGGGACTAAGGATTTACGGTATAGTCTTGGATTTCAATTCTCTTTTTCAAGCCTCTTTTTTAACGTCTCCGTCGTCTCCTCCTAGGTCGTCGCCTCCTCTCGCGTCGGAGCTTCAAGTCTCCAAAGATTCGGTAGGCCTTCCCACTTTTTTCAAAGTAGGCATATTCCACAAAATCCGTTGTGGTAGACCCGATCTGCTTGGCCATTCCACCAGCGGGTTTAAACACGACCTTGCGCCGTGCAAGGCGGTAGATCCTATAATTCCCTGGACTTCCTGGAAGAACCAAGGTGTCACGGTCCCGTCCCCCATGGAAATAATTGGATCCCTTTCCTGGATGAAAGACGTCGCGGCCCGACCCTCCCCATGCCTTATCGTTGCCGCCGCCGCCTCTCAAGACATTGGCCCCTTCGTTACCAATCAAAACGTCGGCACCGGCACCCCCCGTCGCGTTTTCAATGTGGCTTCCGGCAGCAATGGTGAAGCCGCCAGCGTCACGCCCCACCACACGGGACACACCTCCACCCCCTTGACGGCCCCCATCGAGGGTCGCGTCACGAAGATCGATTCTTACCTTGTGGCTCGACCCACTTGCATCAATCACGTCGGTGCCTCCCGTGTCGCGAATCAATTTAAAAGCGGCGCCTTCACCCGCCTTGGGCAGACGATGCACCGTGTCTCCCGCGTCGACTACATGGTCAGAAGTTAATGGATACATTGCTTGGATGGCTGCCACGTCATAGGCCATGGGGCCCGTCACAAAGCCCGTTTCCTTGATAACGTCGGGGGTGATGGGGCCTGTCACGTCATTGTAAGACATGACGGTGTAGACCGTTTGGTTTTGTCCATGTTTTCCGGTGTGAAAGGCGTGCCTGACTCCCGGAAAGAGACTTGATGTTCCGCCGCCGTCGTGGGGGTGGGCAAGACCAAAGACGTGGCCCAGCTCGTGGAGGAGGGTGATGTAGTCAAAAGAACCTGGAGGAAAGTCCTTGTGGGTCGCTGCTCGGTAGGAGATATATAATTCACCCTGGCCTCGGTCTCCTGGGAAACGGGCTTCTCCCAGGTAGGTGTAGGAGGGGTCATCGACCATGACTGCCTTGATGTCTGCCTCTCCCTTGACTTGGGTCTCTGTGAAGGAAAAGGCCGAGACATCAGCCCACTCTTGAAGGGCCCGACGTAGACTTGACTTTTGAGTCTCGGTCCACAAGCGTTTCGGGCGGTTGGCGAGGCTTAAGGAGGCTAATAGGCCTCCATCACCGGGTTTAAAAAAGTAGTAGGTCAAGGAGGTCGAAGGCAAGCGGCGCCCGGTGTCGAGGGCATGAATCATCCTCCCCTTGGATCTTGCCGTCGTAATGCCTGACCGCCATTGGGTCAAGGTGGAGTCGTCTGATTTATTTTCAGGTTGGCCAGATCGACAAGTTTGCATTTTATAAATCAGTTGAATTCTCACACACAATCCCCACTCCCAAAATCAAATGCTAAGGCTTGCCAATGGATCCATTTACCAAGGTCAACCCTTGGGGCCGGAAGCAGATTTTCCGTGTCGCGGCGAAGTCGTCTTTTTCACCGGCATGACCGGCTATGTCGAGGCCTTGACCGACCCGTCCTACGCCGGTCAGATTTTGGTCTTTTCTTTCCCCATGCTTGGCAACTATGGATGGAACCCGGACCACATGGAATCAAGGCAGGTTCAAGTTTCTGGAGTGATTATGCGCTCCTACCACGACCACCACACATCTTCATTGGTTGACGCCTTGGCCTCCTCTGGAATTCCTGTCCTCACGGGTGTAGACACACGCCGTCTTGTCCTAGAGTTGCGCGAAGCCCGTACGATGCCTGGCATGATGGTGGCGACTGACGATGATTCAGACACAGCCATTCCACCTCTTGACGAGGCTTGGATGAAGATGGCGGTGGGGAGGGTATCGTGCCTTTCCCCCTACAAGGTGGGTCCGCCGGCTCTGTCCCCGTCGCTTCTCCTCGTCGATTTGGGTGTGAAGGCGTCCCAGATCTCCTGCTTGATGGAGGCAGGGTTCAAGTCAATCCAGGTGGTGCCGTGGTACACCGACCTGGTCCAGGCCTTGGAGGATTTTCCCACGATCCAGGCCGTGTTTTTAACCAACGGACCCGGTGATCCTCAAGACCTTGAAGATCGCACCGTGACCCAAGTCCGTCGCCTGATGGAGAGTCGTCCTCGCTTTCCCATCTTTGGTATTTGTCTTGGTCACCAAGTCTTGGCACTTGCTGCCGGCGCAACCACCTACAAGCTTCCATATGGCAACCGCGGAGTCAACATTCCCGTCGCATTTTCTCAAAACAAGATGCGTGCCTACATCACCTCCCAGAACCACGGCTATGCGGTCGATGAAGCCAGCCTTCCTGCCTCGTGGCAGCCACTCTTTACCAACCTCAATGACGGCTCAAACGAAGGCATTGTGGCGTCACATGGCCGATGGTTTTCGGTTCAATTTCATCCCGAGGCTCGAGCCGGACCCCGTGACACCAAGTTCCTCTTTGACATTTTTTACAAGCTGGTGAATGAGGATGGTTCCTCCTTTTTCGACCTTACATCCCACCTGATTAGTCAACCGATTCAAGGGCCACTCGCTTCCGGACCTCGGAGGTACAAGGTTCTTGTCCTCGGATCGGGAGGCTTGTCGATTGGTCAAGCCGGCGAGTTTGACTACTCTGGGTCTCAGGCTCTCAAGGCTTACAAGACATACGGCCTGACGACAATTGTTGTCAATCCAAACATTGCGACGGTCCAGACCACAACTGAAGGTGGAATTGCCGACAAGGTTTATTCCGTTCCCATTACCCCCAAGTGGGTGTCTCAAATTGTCGAGATGGAACGTCCAGATTATGTCGCCGTTTCTTTTGGGGGCCAGACGGCCTTGAATTGTGCCGTCGCCTTGACCGATGTTTTCGAAAGGTTTGGGGTCAAGGTTTTGGGAACTCCCTTGGAGGCCATTGTAGTGACCGAGGATCGCGAAAAATTCAATGCCCTCGTGGAAGCCCAAGGTGCCTCCTGTGCACCTTCGGCGACTCTTGAAGACAAGGACCTCCTCCATGCCAAGGCAAAAGACCTTGGCTACCCCGTCCTCGTTCGTTCGGGTTTTGCCCTCGGGGGTCTTGGGTCCGGGTTTGCTTCAGGGCCAGAAGAATTGGACAGTCTCTTGGAAGCGGCACCTCCTGGCCCCATCACCTTGGACAAGTCCCTCAAGGGGTGGATTGAAGTCGAGTTTGAGATTGTGCGTGACGGTCTTGGGAACTCCATCACGGTGTGCTCTATGGAAAACTTTGATCCTGTCGGGGTGCACACGGGCGAGTCCATTGTCGTTGCTCCCTGCCTCACCTTGGACGACGTGACCATTCAACGCTTGCGATCCCTTGCCCTGGTCATGGCGAAAGCCATTGGAATTGTCGGCGAGTGCAACATCCAGTACGCCCTCAACCCCGAGTGCCTCGATGAAGTCTACGTGATTGAAGTGAATGCAAGGCTGTCACGTTCTTCGGCACTTGCCTCCAAGGCAACTGGCTACCCCTTGGCCTATGTCGCTGCCCTGATTGGTCTCGGTCATCCCTTGCCATCCCTCAAGAATCTTGTGACGGGGACAACCTCAGCCATGTTTGAACCCTCGCTTGACTACTGCACCGTCAAGATGCCTCGATGGGATTTGGACAAATTTGAGCATGTGGATGGGCGGATCGGGACGGCGATGAAGTCTGTCGGTGAAGTCATGGCCATTGGGGCAACCTTTGAGGAGGCCATCATGAAGGCCCTACGGATGGTGGATGACGATGGCCATGCTGGTCTTTTTCCTGCCTCTTGCCACGAAGACTCCGATCCGGGTCCCGGCCAGATCCAAGCACTTATGGGTCGTCTCTGGCGAGGAAGAACCCCGATGGAGCTCCACGACGCTACGGCCATTTCCCCTTATTTTCTCTTGGCCCTTGGAAGAATTGACGAAATGGCCAAGAGGATTCGATCTGCGTCGGGGGATCTCCTCGAGACACCCAAGCTTCTCATGGCAGCCAAACGGCTTGGCTTCTCGGACGGTCAACTTGCACGTCTAGCCACTGTCACGGAAGCCCAGGTTATTGAGGCACGACGTACCTCTAACATTTGGCCATCCATCTTCCAGATTGACACGGTGGCTGGGGAATTTGCGTGCCAGACTTCTTATCGCTACTTGACCTACCATGCCTCGTCTTCCTCATCGTCGTCTTCTCACCTAAAGGCCTCCATTCTGGTTCTTGGCTCTGGCACCTACCGCATCGGGTCCTCTGTCGAGTTTGATTGGTGTGCGGTGAATTGTGTCCGTGAGGTGCGTCAAGCTGTCAAGGATCGTGACACGATTATGCTCAACTACAACCCCGAGACCGTGTCCACAGACTTTGACGAAGCCGACCATCTGATCTTTGATGAGATTTCTCTCGAGACCGTGGGTGCCCTTCACCACCTCTGGCCCATTGACGGGGTTGTTGTGTCGGTGGGAGGCCAAACACCCAACACTCTGGCTCTCCCTCTCCATCGTCAAGGCTACAAGGTGATTGGGACCCACCCCGAGATGATTGATATGGCAGAGAATCGCTTCAAATTCTCTCGCCTCTTGGAGAGTCTTGGGGTGGACCAACCTCGGTGGTGTCAGCTGACGGAGCGTCAGGATGCTCTTGATTTTGCCTCCAAGGTTTCCTTTCCGGTTCTTGTCCGACCGTCCTACGTCTTGTCTGGTGCCGCCATGAGGGTTGTCTTTGGACCGGAGGAACTGGATCATGTTTTGCGGGAGGCCTCGCGGGTATCCAAGGATGCACCTGTCGTCATTTCCAAATTCATCATTGATGCCAAGGAGATTGAAGTGGATGCTGTCGCCAAGGATGGAATCCTCATTCACTTGGCCATTTCGGAGCACATTGAGAATGCCGGTGTTCATTCGGGAGATGCCACCCTTGTCTTGCCGCCCCATGACTTGACTCCCACCACCTTGGCCAAGATTGAAGCGTCTACCCGTGCGATTGCCAAGGGGCTCGCCATTTCAGGCCCGTTTAACATCCAGTTTATCGCCAAGGACGACGCCATCAAGGTGATTGAGTGCAATCTCCGGTCATCCCGTTCCTTCCCATTCGTCTCCAAGTCTCTGGGTCTTAACTTGATCCGTGAAGCGACACGGGCAATGCTTGGACTTTCCTTGGCTCCTCCCGTCGACCCGGCAACCCTAACAAAGGTTGGAGTCAAGGTCCCTGTCTTTTCCTTCAAGCGGCTTCCAGGCGCTGACTGTGTCTTGGGAGTCGAGATGCGCTCCACGGGTGAAGTCGCATGTTTCGGTCCATCCTTTGGCTGCGCCTACCTCAAGGCCTTGGAAGCCAGTGGGACGGCACCTCCCATCCATCAACTTTGTGACTTCACCGACGGTCCACCGACCATCCTCTTGTCCATCGGCTCCCACGCCTGCAAGACGGAAATGCTTTCTACGGTGCGGCTTTTGAAGAATCGTGGTTACATCTTGGCTGCGACGCCGGGGACTTCGGTCTTTTATTCCCAAGCTCTTGGGGAAGGTGCCGTCCATCGCATCGGGTGGCCGGCTTTGGATTCCTTTCTTGACAAGTGTTCCTTTGTCCTTAATGTCTCGATGCTAGACCGTGGAAAGATGACAGAGACGGTCCTTTCCCAGGGGTACCACTTGCGACGCCTTTGCATTCGGAAAGGCATTCCCCTCTTGACAGACGTCAAGGCATGCAAAGCCTTTGGTGCTGCCCTGTGTTCGACGCCTCTCCCCAACCTCGATCCTTCCTACGACGCCCAATCCGTCTTGAAGACACTTGGCCTCCCTGGCCTGATTGACGTTCATGTCCACATTCGCGAGCCTGGAGACACCTACAAGGGAGATTGGGAAACCGAGACCTTGGCGGCCTTGGCGGGCGGTGTGACGACTGTCTTTGTGATGCCCAACACCAAGCCCGCCATTTCCACCCCGGCAGCTCTGGATCTCATTGTGGAAGCTGCATCGGCCAAGGCACATTGTGACTGGGGTATTTTTATCGGGGGAGCGGCCGACAACCAAGCTGAAGTTTTGGAGATGTTGAATGGTCCCCATGCTTCGCTCATTGTGGGGATGAAGCTCTACCTCGATGAAACCTATTCGGGGCCACTTGATCTTGGTGGCTCATGGGCGGCCGTCCATGACCATTTTGCCCAATGGGAAGCCGAAGCCATTGCCAAGCCAATTGTTGTTCATACCGAAGCAGACAACTTTTTGCGGGTTCTTGGCCTCATGCACCTCTACCCCTCGGTGCGTGTCCATGTTGCCCACGTCCACTCTCGCCGCCTCTTGGACCTTGTCAAGCGGGGGAAAGCTCAAGGCCTTCCTCTTACCTGTGAAGCCACACCCCATCACCTCTTTGCAGAGGCACCCATTGGTGGAAGAGGTGTCAAGCCTCCGATTTGTGGAGACGCTGCCTACCTCCGTGCCAACCTTGACACGATTGATTGTTTCGCCACAGATCATGCACCCCACTTGGCCTCGGAAGCTGGATGCCCAGGCTACCCAGGTCTGGAGACGGCGGTTGGTCTCTTGATGGCGTTTGGTCCGGAGACGCTCAAGGCCAAGATGCATGATGCACCTCGAAGAATCTTTGGCTTGGGAAGCGGTGAGGAGACGACTCGCCTCCGCATGGCACCTGACGAGGAGTGGACCTATGAGCCTGAGCAAGGCTACTCGCGGTGTGGCTGGTCTCCCTTTGGTGGTCGTCTCTTGACTGGAAAGGTGACACGGGTGGAGTTGAGGGGTGAGCTCGTCATGATGGACGGCAAGATCTTTAGAGAAAAGGGCCCGATGGGAAGGCCTGTGAAAGTCACCTACGACTCCAAGACGGTGTCTCTGAAGGAAGAAAGTGTCAAGCCTGTGGAAAATCTGCATCGTGAGCCACGCGAGCTGACCTCGACGGATGATGAAACCAACAAAGCAACCGCCACCATTGCTTCCTTGGGTATTTCCTCGGTCCTCTCGTGCCGCCAGTTCACCAAGGCGACCCTCCGTTCATTGTTTGACCGGGCAACCGTGCTGCGTGGCCTGGATCGCCGTGGTGCCCTCCCTAAGTCACTGGCAGGTAAGACGGTGAGTTTGTTGTTTATGGAACCCTCTACACGGACGGCTGCTTCCTTCCAAGCCGCAACAACCAAATTGGGCGGGTCGACGATTCCCATCTCGCCCTCCACTTCATCCCTCACCAAGGGTGAATCACTGACGGATACTCTGAGATGTGTTGCCCTCTACTCGGATGCAATTGTTCTTCGGGGACCTACGGGATGCATTGCTGAAGCCAAGCCTCTGATTGAAGACGGAATTTTGCCCTGCCTCATCTCGGGCGGTGACGGCACTCTCGAGCACCCAACCCAAGGGCTTTTGGATGTCTACACGATTCGCGAAGAGTTGGGATCCCTCCACGGCCTCACGATTACCATTGTTGGAGATCTCCGTCACGGGCGCACTATTCCATCCTTGTTGTTCTTGATGGGCCTCTACCGTGTCGCCCAGGTCCATTGTGTGGCACCACCCCACCTTAACCTCAGCGAATCCTTCGCCTCCAAGTTGAAATCCCAAGGTCTACCCATCGTGATGCACACGGTGGCCTCTCTTGAAGACTTGATGCCAACAACGGATGTTCTTTACATGACACGGCTCCAGAAGGAACGTTTGGAAGAGATGGCGGATTCGTCTTTTGTTTGCCGTTTAACCCCCGAGGTGCTCGCCAAGGCAAAGCCCCAGATGATTGTGATGCACCCTCTTCCGCGTGTGGATGAAATTTCGACCGAGGTTGATAGTGACCCCCGTGCCGTCTATTTCCGCCAGATGGAACACGGCCTCTACCTTCGAATGGCTCTCTTGGAAAGTCTCTTGCTCGGCTCTGTCTCGAGATAAAAAAAAATGTATCCGTTTGATTCACCCTCTCCCTATCTTGGCTCACACATAAACCCTTAGCAATGAACCGCGAAGATGCACACCGTTACCGTAACTGGGGTCACTCCTTGTGGCACAATGACACCATGCGTCTGATGACACAGATTAAAGACGTGGTTGAGGCGGATGAGCGGATGAAGGACAAGATGGCCATCCATTCAATCATTGCCACAGAGTTCCCGAAGGAAATCGATGACATTATGGCCTTTCGTGACTCTTACCTCCAGTCGGAAGACGACAATCATTACTGGGCGGGGGTTGCGTTGAACAACGCCTTGACAAAACTTTACCTGGCCGATTTTGGGGATGAGGTGGAAGAGCCGACAGCCCAAGAGAATGAGGCCATGTCCAAGTATATTTGGAATGTGCGCAAAACGGAAGCTACCAAAGACGCCGTGTCCGATGTTTATGTGACTCCTGGGACCCTCGAGGCCAAGTCGAAAGAGCTGAGGGGAAAGCCGTCCAAGGCCGTGACGGGTGAAGCGTCGGCGACGGATGAACCCAAGGCTATTGAAGACACACCGAGTGGAGTGGAGGAGTCCAAATCTTCATAAAATAAAAAGAGGAGTATCGAATTGTGGATAATTGATTTGCCCCGGGGAATCGAACCCCTGGATATAGCTCTCTTTGGACTAGAAGTATAGGCACCAGCCGGGCCAATCCCACACGGCTCCTCTGAAAGATAATGTTCACTTCCTTTATTTAAACCCTTTTACTTTGCCCATACCCCAAATTTCAATTTCATCCCATTTCACACCTTTAAATAACGGTAGGTGAACATCTTCTTTCAGAGGAGCCGTGTGGGATTGGCCAGCTGGTGCTTTGTGTTTGAGACCGAAGCTTTCTTCATTAGGGTTCGATTTCTTCCTTAGGGAAAATCAATTATCCGCAATTCGATACTCCTCTTTTTATTTTTTTTTATTCTATGGCCCAACACAATATGAAATGTCGTCGTTTCAAAAGGTACATGAATAAAATTCCCTGTCATTCCTTATAAAATTTGTGTTGGACCCTAGGTCTCGTCCGACATTTCGTGTCGGGTCGAGCCATACAATTTCTCCTTTTTCCTCGAGACGTTTACTCGTAAATCTAAAGGGCCAAACACCGACCGATGGTTTTTGGGCAGAGATGGAATTTAAAAGTGAGGACCATTCGCGTTGGCGTTTAACCATCTGATTGACCCTGTCTGCATGCCTCCAAATTTTTTGGTTGCGTTCCCATGTCTCTAGATCAATCCGAGACAAATTCGTCCTTGGCGGAAATGACTTGGGAATAACCTGGGTTTGGTGACCAAGCCGTTGAAAAAACAACCCTATCATTTTGAGAGACATCAAGTTATTTTTTTCTTTTGCCATCAACAAATGCCAACCCATTCTCGCAGGAGCCGTGGTGGTCGCCGATCCCACTCTCGCAAGTCGCGTAAATCTCGCCATTCTCGTCGGTGTTCCGAGCTGTCTGATGGCCACAGGAAGTACCCCACTGATTGTTTCTCTATTGGACCGGATTGTGGTGTCTTGAAAAAGACTTCCTCTGGTAAGAAGCGTGGTGTGCGCAAGAGTGAATTGTTTGGCAAGGGCAAGGGCAACCGCGTCCCCAAGTCCGTCAAGAATGAGCGTGAAGATTGCATGAAGCCGAGTGTTCGCAAGAGCCGTCGCCGTCGCTCTCGCCGCTCGACTTCCCGTAAGAGCCGCAAGTCTCGCTCTCGCTCTCGCTCTCACTCGAAGCGTACCTATCGCCGCGCCCACTCGAAGCGATCCCGTTCTTCTCGCAAGGGCCGTCGCTCCACTTCCCGTAAGTCGCGTAAGGGCCGTCGCTTGACTTCCCGCAAGTCGCGCAAGGGACGCCGCTCGACTTCCCGCAAGTCGCGCAAGGGACGCCTCTCCACTTCCCGCAGGTCGCGCAAGGGACGCCGCTCCACTTCCCACAAGTCGCGCAAGGGACGCCACTCGACTTCCCGCAAGTCGCGCAAGGGACGCCGCTCCACTTCCCGCAAGTCGCGCAAGGGACGTCGCTCTACTTCCCGCAAGTCGCGCAAGGGACGCCGCTCGACTTCCCGCAGCCGCAACAAGAGCCTCGACACGAGCGCCATCCTCGCCTCTTGGTTTTTCTAAATCCTCCCTAGCTTAGCTACTAGAGGCGTGTGCAACCAAACAGGCGGGTGGGAATTTTGGAAAAAATCAAAACCAAGGTTAATTTTGTTTGGAAAATGAGATTTCAATCCAGATTCCCACCGGCCTGTTTGGTTGCACACGCCTCTAGAAAATAAAAATCTTCATGGTTTCATATAATTTATTAAGCTTCTCGTTGAATTTCATTGGTGGCAAGTCTTCCTAGGCTTATAAACATGTCCAAACGCCGCCGTCACCAGGATTCACCGTCACCTACCCCCTCTCTTTCCCCGTCCCCACTCCGAGAACCCCCAGTGACACCCGCAACTCCGCGGGCCGATCCCAAGGTTCCCGATGAGGAGGAGTTTTGTGAGGCCGAGTTTTCAGTCACAAGGGTCGATCGTCCAGTGACTGTCGTCATTGTTGCTGACAAAAGGGTTGGAAAAACAACTTTGGCAGCCGCTCTTGTCATGGTGTTCCGACGACTCCTTGGGCTTGACATGGCCATTGCCTTGACCACCTCGGACGATCCCACCTACTTTGCCAATATTTTGCCGGATGCCCTCATCCGTCGGAAAGCTGTTCCTTCCACGGAAGCAAACAAGCTCCTCGAGTCTCAGCGTAAACTCCAGGCAGAATCTGCAGACCTTGTCCCTCGAACCTGTATGGTTTTTGACAATGTTTTCTTTTCATCGGCTGATTTTAAGGGCATGACCAATTTCTTCCAAAACGCCCACAATGCCAACATCTTGCCCATCTTTACAACGACGGACCCCTCATTCGCACCCAAACAACTCCAGGACACGGCTGATTTTGTGTTTATTGCCCGGTCAATGCGACACAACACTCGCAAGAGCTGCTGGAAAACCTTTGGTGACATGTACGAAAAGTATGAAGATTTCAATGATGCCCTTGCGCGTCTTGGCCCACACTCCTTTTTGGTCTTGGACAAAACCTCGCGTTCGCGGAACCTGGCAGACATTGTTTCCACCTACACACCGCCCCTCTACCGCCCCGAACCAATTACAGTAGCTGAAGCGAATGCCTTTGGTAAATGGCATCTCTTGGGTGATAAGGACGACGAAGAGGATTCGGTTATGGAAAAGGTCCCTGCCCGTCTCAAGGTTGATGTTCATGACCATGTGTCATTTGAGATTGGTGACACCAAAGCCAAGCGCTTGTGTTCTTCTCTCGGTATTGTGTTGGATGAATAAAAACGATGGTTCTCAAAGTTCATGCAAAATTAACTGGAAGTGAATGGATGTGTGAGGTATGTGGGGAGGATTTGTGTCATGACCCTTCACGGCGCTCCAAGTCAGCCCTTTCCCTTCACGGCTCTCTGTGGTTAAATGTAAGCAATCCAGAATTGGGCCTTTCAGGGATAGGCCCCGATGGAAAGATTAAGGGATTGGCCACCATTGCCGGGAACCCCGTTTTAGATGCCTTGCAAAATGCAGGGTGGGAACCCCCCTTTCCCCGAAAATCCCCAAGCGATGCCAAGATTGCAATTGCCTACCACCAGGTGACCAATGATCAGTTTTGGAATGATGTTTGTGGGGGCCCACATCGCACCACTGCCTCTGTGGCAACCCTCACCGACGGCAATACGGTATGGCTAACCGTGAATGGGTCCACCGTCGGAAAGCCTGTCGTGATTGATGATGCGTTTATGGCCAAGTATGGATGGAAACGCAGAAAAGACGGTGGCCACTCCCACGGGTCTAAAGAGTGGTCCAGCGGGGCAATTGTAGGTGCTGCGGTTGGGGGGTCCCTTGTGGTTTTGGGAATTGTGGTCTTGGTGACCCTCATGATACGGAGGTCATGTAAAAAGTAAGGCCGACATGTGTTTGTGGCGAGCATTAGCTTGGTCGAATAAAAACACAAAGTTTTTATTGACAATGAGTAGATATTAAAAGCCTTGAAAAGGATAGAGTCTCCAGAGACACGGTATAAAATATTATCTGCAATCAATAAATGTCGACCCTATTGACCTACACCTGCTGTTTGCCCGAGACGGGACTGGTCAAAAACTTGACCCAAGCAGACGCAGCTGACATGGAGCGAAAAGGCATCTTGTGTGCCCGTGATGGAAACCCTGGTGAATTGGCCACCGTTCACGCCCAATGCCCTGGCCGTATGTACTACCCCTACACCACTCTTGACGCCTCAACGGGTCTGGAGAAGTGCCATTGCACGGCATGGGATCGCCCCCCTGTCGGCCTTGAGGCAATGGGTTCTCCGACTGAGGGGGAGTGCATGCGCAAGTGCGAAAACACCCACGCCCACATCAAGATCTCCCCGACTATGCCTGTGGACATGGTGGGAGGCAAGTGTGTGGCTCCTTCGTCCGACTCGCCCGACTACCCGTCCTACCTTGGAGGCCTTGAGACTTGCTGCCTTGTCGGTGATGCTGAAGGCTATGACGCCGATGTGTGGGGCCAGGGATCCCTTTGCAACCGCCTCTTTCCCGAGGAGAAGGTGTGGCTTCAGGTGCCGTGGAACCAGGGTGTCCAACGCCTTTGCAAGAAGGAACGCAAGTCTCGTGTCGAAGCCGCTCACCCAGGCATCAAGGAGTGCAGTGCAGCCTACGCCGAGTGGCGCGACACCCCCATGACGGAGCCTCTCCCCTACTGCTACGTCACCGAGGCTGAAATGGGACACCATGGTCCTGACGTGCGCCAGTGCTGGCCCGGTGCCGAAGGAGTCGGTCAGGCAAGCCCCGACTGTGGCGGTGGCTCTGAGTGTGGCTTCATGGCCTCGTGTGTGCCCTACCCCGTTATGCCTGGCCGTGGTCCTCAGCAGACGTGCCACCTTGCCCACGGTGGCAAGGAATGCCGTATCGGCCCTGACATGATGAACGAGTACTTCAATAAGCACAACGAGCAGGTGGGCTACTACTGCGGTGCCGACGGCAGTGTCGCTTGCTGTGTGCGTCCCGCCAACACGACGGCCGCATCTCACCTCTCGTCAGACACCAACTCTCTCGAGTGCCCCGCTGCCCGTACCTTGGACTCGTGTCCCGTCTGCCCGCCTCCTGGCTCCCACAACGCATGCCACGTTGCACCCCCCGTCATCCACGAGCCTTGCCCTGCTCATCCTCCTTGCGGCACCGAATGCCGAGAAGTTGATGGTCACTATGGTCAGACTTGTGTCAGTGACCGCGGTGCGTCTTGTGGTTCTCCTCCTGATGCCTACGGTCGGTGCAAGTACCCTTGCACTGCAGAGGTCGTGAACGGCAAGCTTATCTGCAAACACCTTTAAATCTTGATCGTGTACACCTACCACCACAAAATCATATGAAATGGCCGACTCCACTATTATGGCTCGACCCGACATTGATCATGTAAAGATTACCAGTGGTCTTTGACCACTACTGAAATGTCGGACAAGACCTAAAGATCGACGTAGTCGATCATTAATGATTGGGCAAAGCCCAATCTTTAGGGCCCTCACCTTTCGTACACTTATGGCGTAGCCTGTAAGGTTGGCCGGAGGCCATACCAACACAAAT